>Ga0116231_10000744_pt1 | contig 61026 bp, 43 predicted proteins | sample S1TSphgellanicum_2_FD_89695 | JGI IMG/M metagenome (GOLD analysis project Ga0116231, IMG submission 89695) | Host-associated microbial communities from peat moss isolated from Minnesota, USA - S1T2_Fd - Sphagnum magellanicum MG | ecosystem: Host-associated > Plants > Peat moss > Unclassified...
GAAAACAACGTATGTAGCTATTTGAGGTTTTGGAAGAGACTCACCACTTTGAGGATGTTTCGTCCATTTTTTTTTTGGTTTTTTTTTTTCTTTTCTTTTAATTGGGAGCAAAGCAATAGGATCGGTTGTCCGGTTTGATGGCAAGGTGCACAAAGGGCCCCCATCTCTCATCACACGACTAGACTTGACTTTGACTCCAAGGAACTTTGGTGCAGGTCTTTCCATTGGTGTAAAGTACCCAAAGTTGTTCTAGGTTTTTTCTTTGTATTTGAATTTTGAAAATACATCCGTGCAATTAAAGAGACATTTTGCCATTCACATGTCGACCTTCGACCATTCAAGTAAAACACCTTTTTCGCCTTTTTTACTTATGGTCAGAAGACTTAACCCCCCTAACCCCACCCCTTAGGCTTTCCCTAATTTGTAGGTCTATGCCCTTGGCATACAACCCTCTGGGCTACAACCCTCAAATTGGTGGAGGGCCATCAAAAGAGTCATCACATTAGGACTTCTATGGTCTTTCAATTGGGGATTCAAACTTCCATTTCTAGGGTAAAAGCCCAAGGTGGGGACGTTCCCAAAATGAGGGGCTAGACAAGGCATTAGCTTTTGTAAAGCATGAGGCAAAGGTTATATATATCTAAAACATACATAGATCACAAGGCAAAGGAGGAGGAGGAGGGTTCTTATGCCTCCTCTAAAAGCACAATACATAAAGCCCATGGTTGATGGCTATGCAAAACTTGTGTGAGATTTTTATTTATTTTTTGTGGGTGATACTTGTCAAGTATCATGTGAAAAAAATAGAAGGATGTAAGGCATTTTGAAAAACAAAATGCCCCCAAAGTGGAGGAAAAATTCCTCTTCATAATGTGGCCTCCAAATAAAACACTTCAAAAATCTCACATGGGCGTTACAAGTCGGAGAGACCTTACACCTACTCATAGGCATAAGATCTCTCCCACTCTTAAGGAGTAGGTGTAATATCCCTTCTATTTTCTAGAAGTTATATTCATGGATAAAACGTGCCCTCCAAATACACTTGAAAATTTTCTCCATGTGCTTCCCATGCATTTGATGGAAATAGTTTTTGCACATCAAAGTACACAAAACAATGGTCTCAATTTTGTCCAAGTAGCCTACAACCTTTTGCATGTCCTTGCAACAAAGGGGGCAAATTGAGTTTTGTGGTCTTCCCATTGTGCAGTACTATACCTTACCATCTTTTCATGCAAGAAAGAGGTAATGGGTTTATATGTTGCTTTTGTGTCTTTCTAGAACCATACTAAAGGTGAAGCTTCCCGTGTCGTACTTTGCTTTGCAACACACAATATGCACATTATTGTCTTGCATACCTTGTCTCCATACTTTGCACACTACAACTTTTCCTTTGTTTGCTTGGACTTGCTATACTCTATTTGCTCTCCTAACAATGTCTTTGACAAAATATATGTTGCAATGTGGAATAAGGTCAAAGCTACCAAGGATTTTGGAGAGTTATAAGTATCAAACTCATAGGCACAATAGATCGTATATGTACTAGAGCAACTCCACCAACTTTAGTATATTGGCATGCAAATTATAATTTGGATGAAGTTCCAGCTTTAAATAGTGTGAAATTTGAGTTTGAGCCTACACATATGCACAATGAGAAGAATTAAGTACTAAATATAGTGGTTTTTAAAGCGTTCTCTCCAAAAGGGTCACTTAAAAATACACTAGGGCTCACAATGACTAGCCCATGTGATGGCATTTATTTCATCCTCACAATAAATTGTGCAAAATTTCAGGTTCATGGTTGTGGTGCAATGTTTCATAGATGTATTGATTTTAAAATATCAACTAGGTGAGGGTAAATAAAAAATTTCTAAACACATATCAACTAGGTGAAAATATACAAGCTTCAAAAATCTTGCATATCTAGTTGAGGAAAAGACATATAGGTCTTGCTAAATTTTCAATCCAAGGGTAAGGGTAAAAGACCACCATTTACTCTATTTATAGGATAAAGGTACATTGGTATAGACTTAACCTTTATTCAAAATTTACCATGTGAGTATATTTAGATAAAGATGAAAATTTTCAAAGTTTGCAATTATATTTGAAAGTTTTTTCCAAGAGTTTTGAGGGAGTATGGGAGTCATTTTGTTCTTTTTTCAATGGTAATACACAAAACTTATACTCAACACTTAATTTAAATTCACAAAGTAATTGAAACACAATCTAATTCTACCATCGATAAACACACTACCTAACTCACAATCACAACATGACATCAAAATTACAAAGTATGATAAAAATTTCAACCAAAAATCATGTACATAAGAAAATTAATTCTCATGCTTAAAATTTGCAATGTATTGCAACACAATAACACATCTATTTCTTTTCATATCAACCATCATGCACTTTAGATGTGATGTTGACAAAGTGCATGAAATCCCCTTAAATCTCCAAATTGCTAAGTTGGGAACCCTTTGGAAACAACTATTTACTTCTACTTTTATAAATTCTATGAAAATGGATTTGTAATTATACATGTTAACATATCATCTATTTATGTCACTTATGTCATTAAGAATGTCCTTGTGTTTCCTAGATGCGCAAATCATGTAACATATTACATGCATGTTTGTTAAGATGTGCGTTGTAATGCACATGATGCACACAAAGAATGTGCAAATTAATATTCATTAGAACCATAAAGAGCTTGCAATTCAGAGTAAGGTGCATGAAACCATGGGAAAAAAAATGAAATATTTACAAAAGTGGAAATGTAGGAAATATCATAAGCCCCACAATAATCAAGTTATAGAATGGGTTATCAAGATGAAGTTACAATCCACCTCCCTAAAATTATCACAAGGTATTGTGAAAGATGGGAAAATTCTGAATTTTTAAAAAAATTAATAGAAATTTTGGTCACATGTAAAATGAACATTCCAATCAAAATTTTGGTCACATGCAAATAAACATATGAATTTAAGTACATATGTTAATTTTCATTAGTATTGAATTCGTGTGGTGCATGCTGATTCATATTGTGCATGTTAATTTGGGCATAATTAGTTTTGTTTTTTTTCCACATCTAGATACATTAGATTGAGTTCAAGTTCACAAACTCCAAGTTTAGATGAGCAAAGGGTGAGAAACATTTATGATAATGGTTAGTATGTGCACAAACAACTCAAAAAAGAAGATTTGGTTGGCATGTAAAATTTTGGTTTATTTTATTTTATTCAAAATGTGTATGCTAGCTTGTTTTAAATACATTACACACTCTAATGTAAGGGTAAATTTAATATATACATTAATTGAGAAGAGAGAATAGAAAGTAAAGCATACCCAAAAATAATGTTCATTGGAGCTTCTATTAATGTTTAACACATTCAATGTACAATGTTAGTTCTTCCATTCCAAGCTATAAGCTTGGAAAATTGAATTGTACAAACTGATTAACTATTCAAGGTTCATCACATGGGCCAACCATTATTGTTGACCAATGAAATATATAATCATTTCATGTTAACATATGCATTTTTAATAGCCTAAGGGAGTTTCGTAGTGTTCAACACCAAAACTTAATCCAAAAAACTTGGTCATTTTATTATTGTAATTGGGCATACTTTTACAGGCTACTCATTAGTTGGGTAGGGAAATGAAATGAAAATTTATATATATATATAATGATTTACCATAGATATATTTTATTTACCATAAAAAAATTTGCCTAACAATGGTGTAATGGAAAATATCTTGAACACTATTTTGATGTGACTAAACAATGGTAGCGGCCCACATACCAAGAATGGTTAGATTTGCTCTTTAAATACTACGTCCAAAAATAACAATAAAATTACCTATATAACACATTTTGGATGGAGTATTGAAATACAGTAATGAAAAACTAATTTAAGTTTATAAATATTACTGTTGGGCAATTCTTTGGTTTTTTTTTAATTGTCAAATTTGGGTATTAAAATGGATTTAAATACTTGACCCAATTCTTTTTTTCATTTTTATTTTCATCTTTTAAAGACCTAGTCAAGGTTTCAAAAAATTTGTAAAAAATAATTTCACTTGATTTTCATAGTGCCAATTTTCACACCTCTCATACTAGTCAAATTTCAAAAGTGGTTCTCACATATTAGTTATTGGAAATTCTATTATTTCAAATATATAATTTCCATTTTTTTAAATAAAAAATTGCACAATTTTTTTTTTAATCTCTTAAAATTTTATATGTCCATTATTTCATCTCGTTCAAATGAACCTTCAAAATTTTCTAACTCCTCAAAATCAAAATCTATTTGAATTAACTCCACTTAACTAGAAGATGGTTTACAACCAATTTTAAGATCACTTGGCCATTTTTTGCTCACAAAAATCAAATTTTAAAAATTGTTTGATTATAAATGACATCTTTAGGTTTGAAAGTATGCCTTTAAAGGAAAAATTCTTTTAATTTCAATTTGCAACCCTACAATGTTTAAAATTTGATGGGCCAAAAAACCAACTACATGAAACATGGCTTCATGTTTTCCCCACCATTGAATAAGACAATTGATGTCCTTGGAATCCAATTGGTAATGTCTAAATATCAATAATTCCTTGGTGATAAGCTCCTCCATAGCTCATTTGGGGATGCAGTTTGTTGAAAAATATGCCGGTAGACTACAATTTTCATCAATTGTTTGATCTACACATCCAACAAATTTAGTAATTGGATGCAAAGGATGATAAAACTTCAAAACCATAGGATACAAGGATCTTTTATCATATTCATCCATAATATTTCCACCCTACCCCCAACCAAAATATATATATATATATATATATATATTAGACAAAGGTTTTGAATATAGGGTTGAACATCAAAGACAACATGTTGTGAGTTTTTCTTTCTTCATATCTTTTTTAAAATAATTTTTTTTTAAAAGACCACAAACTTCCCTTTGATGTTGGAAGCAAACAAATACAACTCAAAAGCAATCTTAAAATCATCATCAATCAAATTAACTAGGGTACATGCGTTTGTAATTTATTCCTTGAGTTTTAACCACATAATAATGGCAAACTATAATGCATTAGAAAGCAACTAGTGGCTATTAAACTTGTTCAGAACACAAGTAGTCACAACAAGAGATAAGGAATCCATAATTATTTTAGAAATATGCCAAGTAAGAAAATGAAGCATTCTTCCACTTTTCTGCTTATTATCACAAAAATATAATAACATCTTTGAATTGCAAGGCTTCTTGAAACATAATGATTTTTCTAACAAACCTACAATCGCATTTGAACATGCAATGTTAGAATGTTTAACTAACACAATTCAATAAAAAACAAAGAAAATAAAAGTTGTGAAAAAATAATAATAGATTAAATAATCACTTCATCTTCATTAGAGTATTTGATTTTCTTGGGGGAAGATTAAAATTTGAACAAACCTTGTTCCATTCTTGTTTACCCTTCCCAAATTTTTTACACCAATTTATACATTTTTGCAAATATGACCGTGTAAAGTTGATTAAAATAAACTTGAAATTTTTGCAAACTTTTTCATATTGACATGCTTTGGAATAGTGAGGAAAATAGATCTATTGCTCTAACCTATAAATAGTTTGCCAATTTCAACAAGCGTCCATAATAAACCTTAACACGTTTAATAGTTTGTTGTTGTATGTTTCATAATTGCACGCAGACCTCTTCAAATAGTTTTGAATCACTTGCAAACTGCTTGCTCCAACTCTTCAAAAATGCAATTTGGATGGTCTTGGACAAAATTTTCTCCCCATTCAAAAATATTCTGAAAGTAAAACAAAATAGGTTAATGACATTGGCTTCCACCGTTTCACCATTAGCTTTAATGGCCTTCTTGAACACTTTGATGTGAACATCTAGATTAATGTTTTTGACATAAGTTGGATATTGTAGCTTCTTGTATGGTAGTTTGGTTGTTTGTTCTAGTATAGGTTGCACAACATGTTGTTGATACCATGGTGGTATAAACATGTGTGGGTTAAGTGTTGGCCATTCAAATGATCCAATAGGTGGATTGCATGGTGGTCCTCCAAGTGGATCTCCTTTGGGTGAACATTGAACTTCCTCCAAGTGAGTTTCCAAGTTGTCCTCCATGTAATGGTTGGTGAGCAAAACCTCTAGGTACATGAGTTGGTAAATTGGTATTAATCTGTACAATGGTTAGTACTCTTGTAGTAACAAGTTGTTGAATATGTTGTTTCTCCTTGTTGGTTACTAGTTAAACCACTGTAAGAAACTAATTTCCAACAATGTGGTATATATGTTAATGGTACAATAGGTTGCTTGAGTATTTGGACACACATATCCAGGTACATAATGTGTATAATTCTTAAACATTGTAGGATCAAGTCTTTTTGTTCTAGTTGGTTATGTTGAAGATCTAAAGGTACAAAAGGGGATATGACATTATACCACATCGGGTTGTACATTGGGTAACACTTGTTTTACTTGGTATAATTGGTGTAACAGGTTGTGACCAAGTTGTTTAATAATTAACAAGTATTGCTATATGACCTATATTAAAATTCATGGCTTGAGTTCTTAATACAAACACATTAGGTACTACTATTGTAGTGGTTGGAAGAACATGTTGATGAACATTCATCACCTTTTCCCTCAATAAATGTTTTAATCTATCATCAACAAATGTGTAGCACTTAAACACGGGTCCCACTTGTTGACAATATAAATAGGGTATAGGTCTAGCACTTTGATTTCCTTCTTAAACAAATATATGGTGTGGAACTTGTGATCTTTCACCTTGACCAAATACTAATATGACTGGGCAAATGCCTTATTGATATGTGGAATTTTGCCAAATAATTGTTGGTGTTGCTCGAGTTTCAACAAGTTCTAAATTTGGTATGGAAATTGATTGACTATAAGGACTTTGGTCGATGTGACAAAATTGCTCCAACTTGTTAAGTAGTTGGAGTCATTCCATTTTTAAATAAGTGGGTACCAAATTGTTATTGGTGGTTGGTTTTGGAATCCAGCAAATGTTGTATTCGGTGTAGGTGTATCGGCTTTAGGTAAATAGTAACTTAGGGTTGTAGGTTGCCATAATTGTCATGTTGAGACAACTTCATCAAATGGTTGGATAGGTTCATTAATGTCACCATTCTAAACATTCATTACCTTGTGTTGGGTTGCTATTTGTGGTGAATGGTAAAGAACATTATTGGGTTTCTATACACAACCTGTGTGGCTTCATTTTGATGTTGTTCATTGACTTCTTCCCTTTGTGTTGCATCGATGTTTGATACATTCATTGGTTCATTTCCCATAGGTTACATTTGTTATTCATCTTGTTTTTGTGCAAATTTTAGAACAAATTGATGTTTGACCTGTTCTAACTGTTTTTAAAAACTTTTAGTAATTATTTTTGACATTTTTTGAAATCAACAAGTTGTAGGAAAACCCTTGCATTATTTTTGAACATAAAACTAAAACGACCCTTCTGAGCAATCAAAAATTTGTAGAAAATTTCTTTTATAGTTTGGGCATTAGTTTTCTTCAAAAACTTTTGCACTAACCTCACCCTATTCACCAATGCTTCAAAATAAATCAAGAAACAATAACCCGAATCTTAAAATTTACACAAAATAAACAAAAATTCTACAAATAAAAATTTATAGCAATTTTGTTGTTTTAAATGTGATCTACTTAATCATGAAAACAAATAAAAATTTGAAATGCTTTTGTTCATGAATTCTAATTTATTGCATAATATTCTTCTAAAAACCTAAAATTGTAAACATTTTCATTTACAAATTCATTATGTTATGTGGTGTTTTTCTAAAACCAGAATTTGCAAACATTTTTGTCTACAAGTTCGTTCCCTAGTATGGTCGCCAAATGTTAATGGGAATTTTCTCTATGCCCATTGATTTCCTAATTCCCAATTATTTCAATTATAAATTTTGAAACAACAACAAGTACATTTCAAAAAACTAAGTATCTATGTACAATCCTACAACATGCACTTGCTTTGCTACAATTTCAAGAAATCAAAATTGAACAAAAAAAATCACTTCATTTCTCTAAATGAAAGAAAAACAAAGATGATTACAAAGTTTGAAAGTATGAAAAGTAGTATGAAAAATGGTATGAAATCCTTCATTTGTCCATATAATTATACTAACTAATTTGGAAGTTAAATATCTTCTTGGACCATCTAAAAAGTCATTAACCAGCATAATCACTAGTACTCCAAAAGTAAAAAGAGTAAACATTAACAATTCGAAAATTTTCAAGAATATGGCCATTTATAACATTCTGCCAAAAACTACCTGTTCTGTCCACTATAAGTTCTACATACTATCAATTACCTATCAACATTTTTACTAACTTGTTATAACACTACTCGTCAAGTTTTGTAATTGGTTAGGGTTTAGGGTTTAGGGTATCGGTTTTGTTATAGGTTAGGTTACCAGTTGGGTTCTAATATAGGTTAACATGTTAACTTGTTACTTTTCACAACCTATTACAAACAATAAGTTGTTAGATCACCTTTTACAATTCCTAGGTAACATTGTTATTTGGTTCTTGATTTTAATTTTGATTTTAGTTTTTATAGTTTTATTGAATTTCAAGTGAAATTTTGATAACATGTTTTTGGATTTATAAAATCTTCAATACTTCCCCAAAAAATTGGAATTTGATTTGGTTTAAGATTGACTTTAATTCCATTTACATTACATTTGATTAAAATTAATAATTTGCTTAAATAGGTTCATGTTCATAGGAGAAAATTGAAGAAAAACACAATTGGAAAAAAAAATCTTGATAGCCAATTATACAAGGTAATGTGCCCATTTGTTGGGGGGTTGTGTTGAGGGAAATGGGGTTGATTTTTTTTAGTTTGTCTTTTGGGAGAAAGGAACCAATGAATTAACAACCAATTCATTTAAGGTGGAACCAACGAGTTGATAATCACCTAGATATTAGTTCATTAAATTCACCAAAATTACAAAATATTTTAAGTTCTATCTTGGGAGCAAACAAAAATTTGGTGACACAATTTTTTTCTTTTTATCTATTTAATGATGTAACATGCATTCAAACCACCATAATTTATTTTGTAAGGTTTTTTCAAAGTTGATTTTTCACAACCTAAAAAATAGGGATGGGTTGTTGTAGGTTTAAAAAACTTTGTACATATATAGGTAAACAATTTGGATTTAAAAAAAAAAGGTTAGTTGGGGGACATAGTTCTGTTTGGGTTCAAGTTTTTTTAGTTGATTTTGACATGACCATAGCTTTGAGCTCATGACCAAAGTTAAAGCAAGAGGATGGAATGGTTTAGGATTGTGTCCCATGACTCAAGCACACTCCATAGGTGTGGGAGAATGAGTCCCAACATTCCAAGTGGTTTTCTTCACTTTAAGAGTCGAAGTTTTATGAATTTTTGAATGTTTAAGATGAAAGTGTAAATAGTGAATGGTGTTTTGAAATGAAGATATCAAAATTGAATTCACATTCTCCATTTGGAGTTGTGAACTAAGAATTATGGTTAATATAAAAGTTAGGAATCAAATTGGCAACTTGATTCTTATCCACAAAACCTCAAGAAATAGGGGTCAAATGATTTTCAAATTGAACATGTTATATGTCATTGAAAATGTCTTTTCAAAGCAATGACATTATTTTTGAGACTTCTTAAATCCAAACTTGTATGCAAAAGTTATGAACTTATAGAATTGTGTGATTCATAATTTGGGCAAAAGCAAAAAAATTTGGTACTCCTTCCACAAATCTTGAAATTTTTTGTCACTTCGATGTAGTCCCTAATGTTGGTCACAAAGTATATTAAAATATAAATGTCATTCCTCTCCAAGTCGTGACCATTATGTGTCTTGTAAATTTGGTTTGTCTGTGATTCATTTGAACACCATTTTGATTTCAATTTGCATTTTGAAACTCTCACCACCATTTCTCTTTTAAGAGCTAAGAAATGTGCCCTAAGTTTGCATTTCATTACAAACTTATAAATCAATAAGTTATTTCACCCTGATACCACTTGACAAATCTAAAAGTGCATCAAATCTAATCATGAAATGTGAATCTTTGCCACTTGGTCTTCCTTTCTTGTAAGAGGAAAGACATGTGATTATTTTGATTTAAAATTGAAACATGTGTTCAAACTTCAAATAAAAGTTGTCACATACATTTTCTCACATGTGAAAGGTCTCTTTGACCTCAATGAGGTTTTGAGTTCAATTTTATGTTTCCTTTGAAGTTCCACATACTATTAAAGTATTTAACTTTTACTAGTTTGTAAATTGAACTTGAGGTCAACACTATAATTGCCTTGGAGATATATGAATTGGATTTGTAGTTAACCTTATAATCGCTCCAAATATATTAATTGGATTCAACATCAACCTTATAACTAAGCGCTTAAAGTGTAAAGGTTCGGACTATGTGATACCCTAGGTGATTTCAAAAGGAGACAATTCTCACCTAAAGTGAGATCCACTAGTATTCACAATAAGAACCAATGTGAAACCCATGCCCAAGAAGTTACAACACACTCCACTACATCATTTTCTTGGACCCTCAATATATATATTTTAAAGGTTAATGATTGGACCCTCAATCTATACATGTGGGAAAGGTGGGCATTTGCTTGATTTACTTTTCATTTTGCTATTTCTATTTGTGATGGGTGAGCATAGTGCTTATGTTATGTAGTATGGAATGTGTTGGGGTAGAAACCATTATTACCCGCAAGGTGCTTGGGAGGAAATTCGGGTGAGCAATTGTTTTTGGAATGGGCAACAAAATGAACACCATGGCTTGTACCCAACATGTTCCATAATGTAGTAATGGTATTCAGGATTTGCACAGTGGGCATGTGAAATTTGAACAATGGTTAGGTCAGGTGTGTCAGGAAGACATGTCCATTGTGTCTTGTAACAGGACTCAAAAGAGGCAGAAAATACCACATACAAACCATTACGGTCTCAAATCGGCAATGGTTGGCGAAAAACCATTCACTTTTCTTTTTCCCCAATTTTTTGATTTTGCAAGAATGAAAAAAATTTGATGATTTTTATAAAAAAACACTGTGGAGAAATTCATTCTACCAAGTTGGCAAAATTCATGTTTGGCCGGTTTTACTTTGGATCATTTTCTATTTGCCCCAACTAGGTCGAATTTTGCTTTAAATGATTAGGGACCCCTCGAGTTTGAGTCTTTGGGCTCCAGTCATAAATTGTTCTTTAAAGGGTCTTTAAAGTCATTTAGGACTTAAGGTCTGTTTTTTGGTACCCATTGGGAAGACCTAGCCTGGCTGACAATGTCTGTGAGCAGCCAGGTCTGACCAAGGGCCATTATGTGAAATAATCGGCATGGGGACAACCTGGCTAAGCGGCTGGTGACACTGAGCCTGGTGTGACCAATGACCATTATATGACATAATAAGCACTTGGGAGAAATTCTGCAACATCATTAGGAACTTTGTAGATTATTTGCTACCTCACGATGTGGTGTAGATTATCTGTCGTAAAAGGTGGAATCTCTCCTGAGTGACAATTCTGGTTTTTGAAATCTTTAGACCACCTTCAAGCCAGATTAATCATGATAAGAGGTGGTTATGCATTTTTCAACTCAAAAAAGAAAAAAAAAAACACTTTGGCGCTAGCAGGCCACAAGGTGAAAGGCAGTTCCAAAAGTGGAATGATCAGGAGTAGGTGATTCTACCTTAATCCATTTTCCACCCCTAAAAACACATCTCCAGCACTTTACACAGAACAAGCTGATAGGCAATTCTGATGAGGGAATGATCAGGGCTAATTTATCTGTTCTACCTTAACGTAGTTTCCAACCCAAAAATATAAGCATTAAAAGTAACCGGAATGAGGTGAATAGGCGGTTCCAACAAGAGAATGATCAGGAGTAGGTAGTTGATTCTACCGTAATGCATTTTCCGCGTGGAAAAAAAACAACAGGAAGGATGGTTCTAACAGGGAATGATCTGGGTACGTGGCCAGGTTCTAGCTTTTTACTACATTTTCCACCCAAAAGAGAAAAAAATGCTTTTTACACGAACTGCCAAAATGACGGTTTCCACCGTGGAAAGAGGAACGGAAGTGCTACATTATACAATAATCTTTCAGTACTGTTTCCTTTTTCCATCATGGAAAACACAACAGAACAACCGGTAGGCATTCTACAAGCGTAGAATGTGCAGGTCAAGTGGGAGCGCTCTATTCCTCAGTTTTCGAGAATGCGATGAACGGGGAAGCGCCGGGGATGGTGATGATTTTGTCGCAGGAAATCAGAATTTTTGACAATCGCAAAGTGCTGCAGATTGTTAGTCCTTTTGCATTAGCAGCAGAAACGCAATTTTTTTGTGAAGTATCGGATCGCAATTTCGGTTTCTCCTACTACTGTGCTTAGAAGGAGAGGATGAAGTTCCATGTGTGCGGAGGACTGGACGCCCCCGACTGGATCCTTGCCAACATCGTCACCCTCTCCACTCTTGTATCTGCTGCTTCCTTTTTTGCCTTTGCTCTCTTTCTACTTTGCCAATGCTCAGTGTATGTATGCACGCATGCATGCATGAGGTTCTTTCTTTTCGGTTTTGTGAATGATTTGTCTGGAACCCTAAAAAAGAAAAATCAGATTCTTGCTGCTCTCTGTTGTTCTTGCTGCAAGCCTGAGATCGTTGTACAATCTACAGATCTGAGCCATCTGGAAGGAAAAGCTCATGTCTTCCTTCATGAGTTGTGGCCCGGTGGTATATTTTAGGAAACCCTAAAACCAACCCTGCTCTCTTTGTTCTGGCTGTAAGCTGAGATCTCACACGATGCATTGTTTTGAACCATGTCGATGGTAAAGCTCACACATTCAGGATGAGAGTCTTCTTCTTCATCAAATTTGACTGTTGTAAGCTGGAGGGTTTGATGCTGGAGAAATATGGTGCAATTATAGGATTCCACGTCTCTTGGCCTTGAAGAAGAGGCTTATTCCCTGAGAGCCAGAACACAGGGTTGGGAAGTTGACCATTATGGTGCAGTACGTGTTTAGTATTGGTATGAGGCTTGGGGCTCGAATATGATGAGACAGGTTCTATGGGGACCATAAGTGTAAGCAGACAAGGGGTTAGATATAATAGAAGTTTTTAATGTGGTTAGACAGCAGTTGTTTGTTGTTTTCTTATGGTAATTGGGGTGATTGCAACCACAGCCAGCGGCAAAAGTGAAGCTGATGGTAGAACAAATTTTGCAACGCATCCTGGAAGGTGAATTCAATGTATGACAAAATTTCTACCTGATGATTTCCTACCCTGCATACACTTCTGCTACCACTTGGATTGCATCCCCCTTGTTTAATCCTGCAGCTCAGTGTTTATTTGTACATAGATATGGGGGATGTAGGGTCTGCCCTGTGGTCTAATATGATCATCCATGGCAATCTGTTGGTGTGCAGTATGACAATGTGATGAAACTCACTGATGACTCCACTCTTGGTAAGCTTGCACATTTTCATTCAAGATTTTCTTAGAAAGGAGAGAACCAGCTTCTGGTCTTAGTCTGCAAACCATCTGACCTCATGGATCTCACCCCACAAGCTGGCATATCTGGCACAGTATAAGTAGAAACCAAAGATCATAGACAAGAGACAGGAACCCAGCCTACCTGTGTGTAGCTCATTAGGTTTGTGGTGATATTCACTAGTAAACAAACTTGATGCTTTGCCATGGTCCCCTTCATGTTGTTCATGTGCAATGACTGCATTTTGAAAGATTGGTATAGTTTGAGGCTGGCTGTATTTAGCATATTTTGAGTTTGTATATGCATGTCAATGGATCTATGTATTCCTGGTTGATAAAATTGTGGGGAGTTGCATGTCATCAAGAGCAGGAGAATCAGACGTGAAGGCATGCATTGCAGTTCTTCATTTCTTCATTGCAAGTTCTGCCAAGTTTGATGTTGAAGAATCAACTCTGGCTCGTGAACTTCAACAGCTTGGCTTGCCCAAAGGTTTGTTGAGTGTTCTTCTCTTCAGGCATGTTTTGATAATAATGACATCTGGTCGTGATCTGGTTATCCTTCTGAGATGTGTTTCTTTGGACTGTCTGGGGTAGTCAGAGCAAAGTGATGCTGTGGCGAGACCATATTGGGAGAACAAAGAGGCATTGCAGAGCAAATTTCTCCAACAGAGTCTTCAATGTAAGCTTTCTGTTGTAATTGTCCAAGTTCAAAGTCTATACTCTGCTCCATGGTAGATCTAGTGAAGCCTCAGGATCATTGCCTTTTGAGTTTGAATTCTGCTTTCAGTTTGGATGAAGCAAGGGCAATGGAGACTCTACTCATTTGCTGTAGCCTTTTGGTTGTGGATTCCATGCCCAGTTTGGGGAGGGGCCAGTTTGGAGAGAGGGAGAGAGAAAAGAAGGGAGGGGTGGGTGGTTTGGTTTTTGATGTTTTTTGGGATATGGCAGTACCTGCAATTCTAGTCAGTGCATGGCAAGCAGAAATTGGGGAGTCAAAGAAGGTCATAATGCGGTTGACAACATCCAACAAAGACAGTGAAAAAGTGAAAGAGGGTGGCAACAAGGATCTCCTTGTTACTTTGACTGCTGAGAAGTTCCAGACTCTATTACATGGTCATCTCCTAATAATTATCTCTATCAGTGGTTCAGTGCTTTGGGAATGGTCTTGTTTTAGAATGGTATGACTACATCGCATGATGCTGAGTTTATGATGGTCAGGAAGAGGGTCACCTGGAAGTGCGGTATGTTGTACATTAGTTCCAATTGTGCACAGATCTCACAAGTTCTAAGGAGAGTAGGTGTGCCAACTCAGCATAGTCCATCTCACTACAGCTGAGATTTCACCTACTGACTGATTCTGGAATTGTTGTTGCAGAGTTGAAGACTGCAAGGGCTTTGATGGATGAATACACATGAGAGTTTTGGCTGGTCTGCTACTTCTATGTCTGTAATATCAGTCATGATGGCATGAGATTTTGCTATCATAATCTGATAAGAGCTTCTCCACAGTTCATCAAGAGTGAATACTGCAGGAGATATTGTTGGCTAGGGAGTCTGAGTTGGCAGTAAATTGGTATATTTGTCCACAGGACACCTAAGACAAATGCAGATGCAAGGGAAGATGGGCAGCACACTGAATATCTGAACTTGTCAATTCTCAAGCCATCATTGTTCAGTTTTTCTCTCATGGCATCCAGAGGTAGTGTCTGTTACCAAGGACTCTCCTAGATACCAAATGGCCTGTTGATGTTGACTGTAAGAATGGTTATTGATACATGTGTAGTTGTAGCAAAGGAGGAAGCTGCTGGAAGTATATCCAGTTCTGTACATTATTCAATTGAGTTGTTTTCCATAAATGCACAGAACTACACAACTGATCTCTGGTTTAGTAGAAATTGTTGTGGGAAGGTTCAGTATGTCCTGTTCCCAAAATGTTTGTATATTGACATTGTCCTTTCAAAGGATGATAACAGGGCTTGGAAACTGAGTTAGTAGACACATGAGGAATGATCTTATGTACATAGCAGATTAGATGCTGAAGCCTTTTACATATCAGGCAGGTGATTGTAAAAGGTTTCTAGAATTTTCAGACCAGACTGGGTGCTTTCTTACCCCTCTTAGAACAAACTGATAGAATCAGAGATATACTTACAGTTCCCTTCATACATGTGGCAATCTGCCTTTTTGACCATTGTCTTTTCCTAGGGAGATTTGTGGTGAAGTAGCCTACAAGGTTGTGTGGTCTCTTTTTGTACACATGCAGGTCCAGCTGTCAGTTGTGCACCTCCCCATGCAATAAGAGAAAAAGTGGAGGCTGGATCCAACTTCAAATTTGAGAGAATTTTTGGTGTACTTTTGTGGGTGAATTGTGGTTGCTGAATCAGATCCCTCCATTTGTCAAATTGCAGACTTTATTTTTTGTGGTTGATACATTCCAATGGGTCCACAATATCCCTTCAGTTGTTGGACTGCATACTTATTTTTTGTACCATTGGTGCATAGTTGGTCTTGGGTTCTAATTTGCAATGTCCTAGAGATGTCCTAATCGACATTTTGTCAGTTTGAAAGGAAAACTGTGTTGCAAGTTATTACCAGCAGTGGTGGTGAAGAAACCAAAAAATCCAGACATGCACTTTCATATCAGGTATAGTTTGTTGGATATGTTAAGCAAGATTTGTCACAGATCTTCAGCTACAGATACTTATGTGTGATTTCAGAGACTTTGCACAGATTTTGTTTGCGCGTTGTATGTACATTTTAAGTCTCATCTAGTTTGCAGACTAGTTATTGTTCTAAGATACATACATGGGTTTAGGAGCAGTATGTTTTGCTTAGTCATTTGCAGACAATTTGTTGTTCTAAGACAGATGGGTTTAGGAGCATTATGTTTCCTTCTGTTTGTCTAGAAGCATTCAAGGGCCATTGGAAATCAGCATTCGCATTTGTGCAAAGAGCAATATCAATTGAAAGGACATGTGGTATGAAATTAGCTTATATTGCAGATAATCAACCACATATTTGCAGAGGGAAATGGATGAATTGCCATATCAATGAAAAATGTCAAATTACAAAAGTTACAAGAAAGAGGAGAAGACTGCTAAAATGGCAACTTGCCATATCGATGAAAAATATTAAATTACAAATGTTACAAAAAGATGAGAAGGATTCTAAAATGGCAACTTGCCATATTGATGAAAAATATTAAATTACAAATGTTACAAGAAAGAGGAGAAGGATTCTAAAATGGGTATGTTACAGATAATCTGTGCTTGCTGAGACTATACAAATCAATACAAGAATTGAATACAATAATTTTGACTAAAAAAAAGCTTAGATCTATCAAAAATTCTTCCGCTGCTGTGCTAATTCTCTTCCTTTGCTAGAGAGTACTAGTTTCTCAAAAATTATGTAAGTCATTTTGCACAAATCATTTTCCCGTCTTCCTTTCCCAGACGCAATAGTCTTTCCCAAATGCAGCAATGCTGAATTCCTCTGGATTTGGAGTCAAATCACCCATATTGAAACAAGAGCCAATTTTGACCACCACCCGATCATCAATAGTGGCGACATATAAGTCATTCTCTGCTGTAACTATGCGGCATTTGCTGTTGGCTTTAATACCATTCTGCTTTCTAACTTCAATCAAACTCTTGATCTCTTCCTTCAGACCCCAGTCGTAGAAATGGTCATAGAACTGCACATTATCAAGAAAAAGCTCAGTCACATGAGTTGTGTACTAATGTTATGGTCTCTCTATGGAGCTTTTTGAACAGATCAATTTGAGGAGAATTTACAATAGAGAACCAGGTATTACTTTAGGGGAAGGAGCTTACAATGCAGGGTGTTCCTGGATGTGTCAGAATGTATGCGTATCCTTGCATGACTTTGTCACCAGGGAATGGCCAGTGCCCTTGCGTGGAGCCTGTATCATGATTGTCAATGAATGTCACTGCCTTCTCAGGCCAGTAGCCAATCATACCAGGAGGTTTGCTGTTTCGATCCCTCAATCTCCATAGCTGCCCATTGACAGCTTCTTGTAAAATACCCTTGGTAGTGAAATCAAAAGCTGTTGATCTGCCTTTGGTTTCATTCACCCAATTGACAAGCTCTTGTCGGTGACTATCCTGGTTATATTCAAGGCCAGATGCACCATAGTTCATGTTTGTCCAGACCTCTCCGACTGCAAACTCTGGAAGTGTGTGCTTCACATATTCTCCAACAAAGTAGCCAGCATAACCTTTTGCAAAATCAAATCTCCAACCATCAAACCCGATGCTATGTTTCAACCATCTCATCCAGTCGATGAGTTCTCTTTGAACTCGTTCATTGGTGTGATCAATGTCAGGAGCTGCTCCAAAATCTTCTCCTGTATCTGGGTTTCCAGTGCCATCACTGTAAGGAAAATCATCCCTAACTATGGCCCATGGACCCCAGTCAAGACGGTCATCAGGTGTACCTCCTTCAAAGATAGCCCATACACCACGATCATCTTGGAATTCTGCACACCTGTGGTTTACTACAATATCAGCATTGCACCGAATCCCTTGACCATGGAAGGCATCAATGAGGTTCTTAAGCTTCTCTTCATTTCCGTATTTGCAAGCATTTAGATCATACAATCTCCCTGGCATATACCCTGCACAAAAGAAGAGTCCCAACATCACTTTCTTGCTTTGCCAAGTCTTCTCATAAAAAAATTCTTTGGGCAGGTTGGCAATGGTTACACTCAATATATTCTTCATGCAGTTTCATCACAATTGGAATGCAAAAAAGTGATGCAAAAAGAAATTCATGTTCTGGACATAAATCTTCTCATCATGACTGGAAAATGGCGCAAGAGTAGATCAATTCTGTAAACAGAAACTTGTGCTGTTGCTTTACCTTGAGGAGCCACGGAGTGACTGGATGGAGGCAACCACACATCTGTGATTCCAGCTGCAGCCAAATCCTTGGCTGTCTTTGCAAGAACATCATACCAGCATGAACTCTTCCATGACTCCCAGTTAAATCCCTGCACATAAAACCGCAGCTATTGCGTCAACAAAACTGATAATGTACTAGACTATTACTTCTCTTACCAAATCCCTGTTTTTGCTTGCAGTCTTTGGAGCACAGTAGACTTGTGTGCGACAAATTTCAGCTGTTGACATTGAATCTGCTGCTATCATCCTTACATGGATCAATCAAACTATGGACTTGTTGGATGGAGCAACTGCAGCATGCACAAAGCAAAAAACGAAAAACAACAGGAAAAAAAATCGCAGACCGGCTGGCAATTAATACTCGTATTTCTCTTGTAGAGAAAGAAGAGTTTCCAAATACCTGAAACATGATAATCTTAAGTGGATCAGCCTTGATCTTTCCACCTCGAGACTCTGTATGCTCGTATAATTCCTCCATTTTCTGCTGCTCTGTTGGAGCTTCCACTGATTTTTTTTTCTCCTCTACTGGTGCTACACTGGCTTCAGGAGCTTCCACCACTGCAGCTGCAATCCTCATAGACCTGGATCTTCTTCTTCTGCTGTGAGGTGAAATGCTTCTGAGATTCTTGGAGGCCGTAAGAGGAGAACAAGAGCTTGACATGGCTGTCAGAGATGAATCACTGGGCAACAACACTCGCAGTCTGCATGAGCTAGCTGATTGAAAGTGCTCATGGGTGGTGGATGTAGTAGCAGCAACAGCAGAACATGATGAGCTTGACGGTCTGGAAGAAGATGTAACTGGTACGAATCCTTGCAATTTGCCTCCTGTATGAAGAACTACTGCTTGTTGTTGCAAAATGGGTACCATGTTGCTGGATAGGACTCTTTACGAAGATGATGCAGATCAAACACTAGTCTGAAAAATCCAAATGCAGCAAAATCAGTCTAGAATGCACTGCGATGACAATAATTCTCGACAAAAGTTCTCGCACTTTGGCAGCAGGAGGAGCAGCAGCAGCAAGCACTGTAAACGAAGAGCGAAGAAGAGGGAAAACGATAGGGAGGTCACAAGAGCGACGCTGTTTTGTACTGGTTCTTAACCACAGAACTAACAGTGGTTAGTTTCGCCTACCACGGAGAAACCTTAGCTTGGGTAACGAATCTCAACCGTTCATCACTATTTTCTTCCACGTGTCAAGGCCCGCTTTCAGGGAAGCGGCGATCCGCCTATGAGAGAACCTCCTGTTGCAGTGGGGGATTCGAGTGGAAGTGGGCCGCTAGCTTTTGACAAGTGGCAGGTACAGTAAGAATATTTACTTCACAGGCGTCCGGTGAAAGTATTATATTTTATTTACTCCAAGTGCCATCTTCTGATTGATTCATTGGAGTGACTCATCAGCCACGAATGCACCACCACTACCCATTTGCCTGTTTTGAGGCCAAGCAGGTGGATGAAACCCTAACTTTAGAACCCCTGGCACACTCTTAGAACCCTGGGGTATGGGGAGGTTAGCTGGGTAACCAGAAGCTAATGAAAATAAATGTCCCAGTGCCAGTTCATTCTGAGCCCTGATTGGTTGGATTATCCAAAATTTTGGGTTATTGACCAATGGAAAGATTTTGGATTTTGTTGAATTGAAAATGTTGTGATTCACATGGTGATCTGCTATTTGGTTGGGTTATTTAACCGAACCGGTCTTAGCTGTTGAAACCCGTGTGGTGGGCGTATTTGGAATTGGATGGTCCCGATTTAGAATCGTGTTCTTCTCAACCGTTGCTCGTTGTCAATATCGAAGTCGTTGAAAAATTAAATCTCACGGTCGAGATGTGAAGAGACGTTTACTGAGTCAGTTGGTAAGAGCATGCCCAACGGCAGCAGTAGTAAAATTGGTCTTTACAGTACTTTTTGGATGAAGATTTACAGGAAAACACTGTGAATGTTCTTTGAGCTGGTAAAAATGCACACACACGTGCACAGCGCCCTGCACAAGTATCTCTAACTCTGAGCAATAAGTGATTCTTTCTCATTGGCAAACTACAATGATTGGCCCAGGTGCTGAGAGTTAAATAGTCCATCTTTTCAGGTTGGCCCGGGTGGTGGTTCAGAGTTAAATAGTCTCTCACTTTGTATACTCCACCTTTTCAGGGTCATGTGTGGGGACGGGGAAGAAACTAAACAGTGCACACTGGATTTGCTACTGATAGAGAGCAGCCGCTGGGCATGCTCCTTTAAGAGGAGGTGCGTTTCGTTTAGGGTTACAGTTTGGGGTTCAAGATTCGATTGTATAGTTCTCTTCTACATGGAAATCGGTTGCAGTGCAATGGTGATTTTTATTTTTATTTTTAAAAATCGACAGTTTTGGTTTTGTCATAAGTTTTTTGAAAGTGCAGATCAGAAGAGCAATTTGAGCTTTTGTAAAGAACAAAACTTTCACAAAACTTGAGGAAGAAGATGAAAGAGCTATTCCAGAATTTGCAGATACAATTTTTGTTTTGTGGTACATGACATTCAGAAAGCATGAGGTTTGTAGCAACATCACAGCTGCTGCTGCAACTTGATGTTCTTCATCCAAGATGAAACATCTTTCAATTTCTGATTTTAAGAGAAAAGTTCAAGCATATTATGTCTAAGGGAAGGAGAAGTGACAATCTGCATGAGTGCAAAGTACACAATGAAATTAAGTTATAGAATCCAATTTGGGTACATACAATTGTGTGCAAACTTTTGCAATCACAACTTAAGATTGATACTCAAACACAAAGATCAATGCTCTCCATGTGCACTATATGTTTCTTAAGAAATTGCAAGACTATGAAATGCATTTTGATTTGCAAATTTGGCGAGATTTCATGTTGTGTCAATATGATGCAATGATTCTTTTGGAGACTAAAGAAGCATTGAGCCAAAGATTTCCATACTTTAGAATTAATGGGAGCATGGATTTCCCCATGCAAATAATGCTATTTTTTTTCTTTCAATGGTTTTCTTCATTCTAAAGTCTACATAAAGTAGGAGTTGCATGTTTTGGTGAAATAGTTTTGCATTTCCTAGTAACAATGATGGTCATGGTAATGATGCCCATGATGGAAGACCCTCCTCCATATGTTTTCTTTGCCTTGTGCATGTGATTAGGTTCATGTATTCACTAAAGAGTGTAACCTCCAAAACCTAAAGCTCCCACCTCTACAAGTTGAGGTTTCCTATGCTGCCTTTGATAATGTGCAAGATCCAATCTCTTTTGATGCTTCTCATGTTGTTGGCACAAAACAAAAAATCCCCCACACGCAAAAAATTTCTCATGAGCAAATCATTTTTCGATCACCAAACAAGATCTTTGAAGATTCCTTCAAGAAAATTATATACATGATTTGACTACCAAGACAATGGGTAGTGATGGAAAAAAACTTTGATCATTAGCATTGATACGTGTGATGATTAGAATCGAAAAACACATACATTATAACAACTTATCGCACGTTGTCATGCACGTGGGCAAGTGTTGAGATGGAAATGGGAAAAAAAAACTTCTATAAGAACTACAAAAAGTGCAAACAATTGGTTTGCACCCATTCAACAAATGTAAAGTACCACAAATTGGTATAGTGGGCTCCTCATAAAGTAGGCAAATTCTACTACCTACTAGAACTAATGTTTTGTTAAGGATTTTTAAAAAAGTGCGAAGGTGGCATTCAACTATTGAAAAATATGGAAGAAATGGCCTTAGGTTTTTATCTTAGTGAAAACATTCTAACCACATGTTGAAATGTAAAACAACTTTGTGGCTATTGACTTGAAAAAAATTTAGCTATTAAAGGGTAATATGTTTAGTTTACATAGTTCATGTCTTCATTTAAAAATTAAACAAATAATATATGCAAATCCAAACTTTAGGTGCAAAAATATTTGGTTACATGAAAATTACAAAATGAAAAATCTTTGCTCTTAACTAGATTGTAAACAATTCACCAAGGTGCACCAAACACAAGGAAATTGCAAAGGAAAAAATCTTTTTGGCTACATTTTAAGATATTAGTCTAACCTAAGCAATTTTTATGAATGGTTAAAAAGTGATTTCAAACAAGTTTCATATCAAGTTATTGATCCAAATTGCATTATGAATTATTTATGAAACATGTAAAGAGAATTCATGGCAACATAATAAATAACATTATTAAGCAATAAAGTTTGATACAAATGAAAACATCATGTTAGTTTTGTCTACAAACACTAATTATAAGTTTTTGACTAATCATGATTAAGAGAACTAAAAAGGGATTTGTTGCTCAACTTAATGTGAATGTATAAAAAATAAGGAGCAATAAAAAATTGAATTTCATTAATCTTTTTTTCAAATCATGTTTTACTAATCATTCAAATCAACATTGTAAGGGAAATTTTTTAAGTTGAAAAATTCATGTGAATACATGCCAACAACACTAAGGAGGCTCAAAACTTGGGCCTTTCAATGCCTTTAATGTGGAAGCATTTTTATTCACAATGATGTAATTTTTAAAAAATTTATGGACACTAGTTTGGAATTCTTGTTATTTGCTATGTTCCTTTCTTTTCATAGGTTGTTAGCATTTGGAATTATAAAGGGGAACAAAAAAAAGGACAACTTGAATATTTTGATTTGCAAAAACAACATTGCCATAATAAAAAGCTATTGGAAATGGTTTACATTTAAATGTCAACAATTTTCAATAAAAGATATGCCTTTTCATAAAGACATATTGCAAGTTTTTAGGTACATTCATCAAGTTGTAAACATGTGAAAGCACACTATGATGACCCCCTAAGTTTGGGGTGTCACATTATATTACTTTTGAAGGGTGTGCATGTTTGAATATATCCCACCTCAAACTTTTGAAAGAATTTCACAATATCTTTGCATATTATGTTAAAATATAAGTTAGGCTAATTTTTTTTTAAAATTATTTCATTTCAGTTTATAAAATGGGAGATTGGATTATATTTGTGAAAATGAATGTAATGTACTTATGTATTCAAAAACACAAATATATTCTAAAAACAATTTAAATGGTTTTTAATTTTATAAAAGTTGAAAGTATATTGAACCATGTCATTTCATATAATTTGAACTATGTTTGGATACCATGTGATTAATTTGAAATTTTTCATCTCAAAAAATGATTTTTTTCATCAAAGATGCAATAAATGTGTGGTAAATTGAAAATTTGACAAGTAATCACATTCACATGGAAGGTGACAAACATAGCTAGATGGGCCATTTTTTAAATTTCATTAAATTTAATTATTTTAATGATTAATGAAGCCTTAAACTTAGTGTAATCAAAACAAAACAATGGCCCTATTATACCAATGTATATTATAAATATACTCATGGATCTTTCACAATAGATAATGAAATTTATTATTATTATAATATTACCTAAAATTACTTTTGTAAAAATAATAATTGTATGGCCCAAAAACCAAAATCAATAACTTACATTAAATGTACCATATTTTTGGAACAATTATATTGTATGTATTATAATATTAGACCCAAAAATGCCCCAAAGGGGGTCACCATAATGTGTTTTCACCCAAACCATTCATATCCAAAAGTCATTAACAAATAACTCAAAGTTTGCCTCACATTTGCATTTCTTAAACTTTTGTGCCTAGGTTCATTGTGAAGATTTGGTTGGACAAACTTTAAATCATCTCCCAATTATTTCACAAATTGAAGACATGTTGCAAAACTATTACACATACTTTTCACATTCCCAAATTATCACATTGAATTTACTAAATTGGTGGAATTCATGGAAATCAAAATATTGAAGATATTGCATACTGTTAAAACTTGGTGGATTAACATTTTCTCATTATTGATCAAAATTATGGCTAGGTATTGGACACTTCTTGTCAAAATGCAACAAGATGGTGTGGAGGGGGAAATTGCCAAGGAAAACTATGACTGGTTACCTACTATTCAAATTTTGATTAGCTTGAATTGTTTGTTGCCCATGTTGAAGTATGTTCATTCCCTAATGCACTTCACTCAAAAAAGGAATGTATTTGTTTGTGATTACATGGCTATAATCAAAAGATGTCATTTTGAATTGCATAACTTTTACATGGAATCAAAGACAACTTTTATACATGATGTATTTTGAGATTTTAAGGCTTTAACAAATGGGAAGCATGACTTCGTACCCTTGTGTTGGGTGGTTGATCCCTTGGACTTAAACACAGATGATGTTTAGTATGCATATTTTGAATGCACTAGGTATAACATGTGAACAGCCCATTGTGATTTAGGTACAAGTGCATCTAGGCCTATAAATTGTGATATGTTTATAACAATTGTGGATGAAGTCAAAATAGTTGGCAAAGGTAATTTATTTTTTATTTTGCCATTTTTTGTTGAATTATTATTTATGTGGACATTTTTAGTTGTGTTCTTTTTTTTCGTTTATTCAATTTGAGTTGAAAGCAAGATTCCAAACTTCAAAATTGATGAATGCTTCAAGGATAGTGTACACCCAATATTGGCAAGATTTGGAAGTTAATGATAATTTAAAATGGCACTTGTTGGTGATCAAAGGTCATTATGCCAATGCATCAATCTTGAATATTAAGGATGCATGATTTGGTTGGAAGGTTGACCTTCTTTAATTTAAGGCAAAGGTTGACATGTAAACCAACATGTTCAAATTGATTATGCATTCAAATTCTAAAATAGTAATGCCAAATCCAATAAAAATTCTTTAAGCATTAAGATGGGTAGAATTATTGCCACATTGTAGGCATTAAAATCATGAAATTTTGAATACATAGAAAAACATGTCTTGTCATAATTGTAGATGCCAACAACGTGCCAAAAGGAAGGAAACATAACCAATGGCAAGAGTTCCAAACTAGAGTCCACACAAGAAGTTTTACAACATATAAGTATAAATGCTTCTAGATTATTGTTGACATCAAAATGCAAGTTTCTTGAACATAGACATGTATTTTAATAATTCTAAATGCCAATTACAACATGTGAAAAGAAAGGAAACACAACCACTAGCAAAACATTGGTATAAATTCAATTTCACAAACACATAAATGTTGCCCCATCTATTTGATAAAGATAATATAATTTCAAAATTGTTAAAGAACAACTCAAAGTTTTCATGAAAAAACATGAGGTGGGGGATAGGATTGTGATCCTTCATCCTTAATTGCAATGTTGGCAAGCTATAAAATAAACATCCCTTTGAAAAATGGAATCTTCATTTTTAACTTAATATTACACATAATCTAAATAACCCATAGGATGAAATACATGAATGAACAAAAATTGGCACATTTATAAAATTTTCATAAGTTCATTTCCTTTATTTGTCTTTCAAGCCTTAGGTTGACTAAACAGTTAAGTAATAACAATCCATCAATTCCAAGAAAATTGTTCCCAATTATGAAAAATGCCAACTAAAGAATAATATGCTTTACATGTGTGCACAAATTCAAAATAAAATGATTAAAAAAATCATATGGGCTTTTTTTTTAAAATCAATTCTGACCACCAAAAGTCCATAAGTAAAGCTCTATAAAATAAATTTTCATTTGAGGATTTCATTTCTAAATTCTTCATTATACTCTTCATCTAATAGGGTTTTTTTCATAGCAATATTTACAAAAAAAGGTCCATATACAAACCCATAATTATGATAACATTTCTCGTTTTAGAACTTCAAAAGTTAAAGCACATAACTTAAGGTCATATATGTGGTTTAATATTTGAATTGAAAATTTGAATATTTAATATTGGTCACATAACTTAAGATCACATATATGTTTTAATATTTGAGTTGATATATTAATTTAAAACCAAAATCCATTGGATAGAATATTGGATTTTGGTACATACTAAATGGTTTAGAACAAAATCAATTTATAAAAAGTCATAATGTGACACCAATATTGGTCCACCCATTCGTGCATTCACCCCACAATTTGTAATCATGGACATCAAAATTACAAAATCAAGTTCAAAAAGAAGAAGATTACATTCAACTTGTGGTTTTTTCATAATTTTACAATGATAATATCAAGAAAAAATGGCATTGAATACCTTTATTGCATTGTGCAAAGGTTATTGCGATTTGTCAACAAAGAAAGGATTGATTGATTTCTTCCTAGGATTTACTTTAATGTTCACTAAAGGGTAGATGCATGGTATGGTGGCTCACTTTTGGTGTCACATTGATGATTTCTTCAAGGTGTTCCTTGTTCCAATGCATACAATGCATAATATATCCTTAAATTTGAAAATTGAAATTTAAGAGAATAATAGCAAAAAAATTATGAAAACACTTATGTAATTATTTTCTCATAAAAATACACCTATAAGTAATAGTGGACTTTTGAAGTTCAAAAATGTGGATTGGTCATCTGAATTGGATACTAAAAAATTGAGGTTTTCATATCAATTTTCATTCCAAATGATATGTAGTGACTCAATGTAAGAATTAATATGAAATAATATATTCATATATGTAGCATATCCCTTGAAAAGTTTAGCCAAAAAAAAAGCTATGGATTTTTTAATCGTCTGAATTGACCTTATTTTTCAAAAGTTCATATGAAAAGTAATTTTTATTGTTTTCCTTTTTTTTTCCTTTCAAAGTTGCATATTTTTTCAACCTCTACTTGGGCTCTTATTGCAATGGACTTTTCTTTCAAGATTTCTAGATGTAGCCACATGTTAGATGACATTATCAACTTTTATTTATAAAGTTTGCACTACGCTTTCAAGTAGGCTTTAAAATGGAAACAATGGGCAGGAAAGCGAAGGAAAACATGAGGTTGGTGGTTTTTTAGGGTTCATTCCCTTACATTCATGGGTAATAGTAGAGACAAGGAATGACAGTTAGGGGTGATTAGGAAAGGTCCATTGCAAAGGGCAAAGGATGTCGACGTCAACAATGTTGTTGAGCTTGACAACGAGAAATTCAAAAAGCAATTGTTGAGCGAAATAAGGTCCTTCAAAATGCTCAAGATTTTATTGCATCATATTCTAAGATCAATAAGGCATCACAAGTTATATTTCAAACTATTGCTTTGACCTCGTCATGTTTTCTTACTCATGTTGAAAAGATTCAATGATGCATAAGGTTTGGACAAACCCCATTTTTCGTGCACATGTTTTGAGTCAAAATAACTATTTTCATTAGAAGAAATTTTCAAATATATGATTGAGTTTATGACTAGTATTTTAGTCATAAAAGACAAAAATGACTAATAGCCCTAAAGTCATTATGGATGAATCATTGAGAACAATAGTTGTTTAGGACATAATGTGGCACAATGATGTGTCAATGATGTGGCAAATTTCATTCATTAGTCATGAAAGACATATGTGAAATCATTAGTCATAGTTTAGTCATTGTGTAATTGTTTTTTATTATTACAAATTATAATAATTGATATTATTATAATGTAAATAATAAGATATACTTTTATTTCCATTATTTTCATCCTATCAATTGTTGATATGTGTCACCACCTAAACGAGGTTAAAAACTAGTTTAAATGGCTAAATACACCAACTAATCTACCTAGGTAGGCATCTAACCTAGGTAGTTTAATTAGGTATGGAATATTCAATTAATATTCCATTGTTGACTGCAACAATGTCATTTGTAAAATTTGATCCTTGGACCCCAAGGATGGAATTGAACTCTTTTACCACCAAGCCACCCCACTTGTTGTATAAATATTTATTTATATACATATAATATATAAAGTTTTATTTAAATTGATGATAAAAATTAATGTAACAATAAATTATATATACCGCATCTTACATTTCGATTTGATTTTTAAATTATAATATAAAAAATAATTTTTAATATATCATTTTTTATCAATAAAATTTATTTCAATGTGTGACAATTAATTTAATCATATAAAATATTTGAAAATGGATCATATATCAAGTATATTCAAGAAAAATATAATTAAAATTTTTATATTATTTATATGTATAATATTAGTTGAAATCAATTCGCAACATGCCATAATTTTTTATGTGTGAACTTTTACTAATAGTCATTTAAAAATCATTGTAAAGTAATTTTATGATCACATTATTTATGTAATGACACATTATTTTGTCCATGTCATTTTGTCATCAATCATGGATGCCATATAGATGAAAATTTGTAATGAAAGAACAACATTAGCCTTTTTGTTACCACATCATTGTCTACTAGTCAAATGCACCACTAATATATGATTGTAACTTTTTACACGTAGGATTTGAAGTAATATTCTATTATTACAATCAATTATTAATCATTTAGTACATTTAGTCATTGATTTCTTAGTTGCAAAGGAGAAGATTTCTTCTAATTTCTTTCAAGGATGGAGTTATTGAACAAGATTTTATGTTTGGGTTAGTCTAATCTTTATTAAAAGTAAAATGATCAAGTATTTTAGCCAAGTTAATTATGAACCATGCCATCTTGACAGCCATTCTAAGTTCAAATTCCAACACTTCACTTGGGCAGAAAGCTCGTTTATTAAACATGCATCCTTGAAATGTTGCCATGGTTGTTGAATGCAAGTAGATGATGAGTTCAACAATAGGGTTTTTTGGTCATTGTCAATGCATAAGAAAAGGTTTGATGTTTTGGCTTTTCAAACCAAAGTAACAATTTTGACTCGGTGTCTCAAACGCACATGAACCAATCGGAAGGAAGTGATGAGGAGGCAACTAGGACCACACCTCTACGATGAAATGCTAATGTAGTATTTCATGGAACCTCAAGTTTGTTTCTCTAGATTTCGATAGTCTATATCTTTTAAGATGTTGCATCCTTTCATACATTTCAAAAGTCTCAATGATATCCAAATAGTTCATTTTGGGATATGAATATCCAATTTCTTTTAAAAAGGCATTTGATTCTTTTGATCAATTTCTCTTCACCATCAAACTTCTTGTAAATAGTAAAGTATTTCTTATCATCCTTCTATTGAAACATGTGTAGGACTTCATCGTCTAACTTACTACATTTGTGTGTATGTTTTACTTCTAAAGCAAATAATTAGGGTTTTTATTTCAAAGAGTTAAGATTTGGAACTAGAAGTTTGTTTCTTTAGATTTTAATACTCTACTTTTGTTTAAATAGATGTTATATCCTTTGATGCATTTCAAAAGTCTCCATGACATTTGAAGAATTCCTTCTAAGACATGAAGATCAAGTGTATTTTGACTTGAGGCATATGATTCTTTTGATCATTTTTTCTTTCAATGCTAAGCTTCCTTTAGGTACAAGGTTCTAGGATTCTAAGGATGATCATATTGACAATTATGATACCTAAGTTATATCATTTGATTTTCTGCATAAGTCTATGGACTTTTTTCATATTTGAAAAGACATTTTCTCTTTGCCAAGTTAGGTTTGTTGAGATTTTGATGGTAGCAATGTGTTAAATTGTTCAATGTGCAACATCTACTTATTGGATTTTATGTACCATAGTGTGATTTTCTTAGTTTATGTAGACATGTTAAGTATAATACAATTGCTTTCTTAACATATGCTAGATGAAGACTTATAGTGGATAATTTTTCACATTTATGAAGGTGCCAAATACAATATGGGATGTGTTTCAATAAACCATCTAGTGAACTTTTGAGGTCTGCAAATGTGTTATGATAAGTGTTATTTGACTTTATGCACCATTGTACACATGAGGAGAACATTGCATTTGTGTTTAGGTCATTGACTTTAAATATATTCTATGAAGAATTGTGAAATTGTGAGGATTGCATAAATGTTTTCATGAATGTTATTTGATTGTATGCACCTTTGAATGCAAGATGAAGATTTATAATGGACTCCTTTGGCATTTGTGAAGGTTAATGAATTGAAATGTATTTATGTGAAACATTGTGAACTAATGAGGATTGTAAATATGTTTTGATGATGTATATTTGATTGCATGCACCTTCATGTGAATGATGAAGACTTATTGTGGACTCTTTTGGCTTTTGTGAAGGTTAATGACTTGAAATGTGAACTTTTGTGAAAGATTATGAACTGGTGAGAACTACAAAGATGTTTTGATGAAGTATATTTGACTATACATGCACTTTTGTATGCATAGTAAGGACTTCCAATGGACTTTGTTGGCATTTGTGAAGGTCAATGACATCAATGTGAACTTTTATGAAACATCATGGGAACTTTAGTGAGAATTATAATATGTTTTGATGAACTATATTTGACTATACATGCACTTTTGTATGCACAATGAGGACTTAAAGTGGATTATGTTGGCATTTGTGAAGGTCAATGACGCACTCCCAAGTCCTGAGTTGAACCCACTTGAGGGTCCAATTATGTTAAGTTGCGGAAAATTGGGACTTGAGGGGCACTCCCGACTTCCAACACTAAAGAGGGGTAGAGGGGCGTGCTAGAAGTCCCGGGATTAGACTAGGAAGATGGACTAGAAGATCAAGCTTGAATCTGCATACAAACCAACCACAAGAGGGTTAGTTAGCATTCGGGAACACCCTTGGGTGTTGGGACAAGCCACGGGCAACTTGGACTACTTGACTCACCACGGCCCGGACTCGAGGGAAGCCACCACCTTCCCCCATATATTATTCTCTGCGTCTCACCGTGGAGGCTACATCCGAACGGCTCTTTTTCCCGGGACTCCCAAGTTGGAGTCCCGAAACTATCCCGGGTTGGAGTCCCAGGACTTTGGACAGCCATAGCTCCTCGCCCCAAATTCGGATCGGGACGAGCTCTAAACCAAAGTTATAGCTCTCGTCAAAAGCTTTCCAACGCCGTGTTGCACTCATTAAGGCGACGTCGGGAAGAGGTCGACTCCCGACTTTTAGTGGTCGGGAGTCAAACTGGCAGTTTGACTCCTGGCCCTTCTTTTGCCCATAACTTGGGTTGCAAATGTCCAAATGGGCAATGCGAGGCCATTTTGGACATCTACGCTTCAAGAGCTTTCCATTGATACAAAGAACGCACCAAGGCGAGGATATTTGACCCCTCAAATCGTCTTCTAAGTTTTCGAGAGTCCTGGAGGACTCCATTTTTCCACTTTTGGGAGTGTGAGTTGCATTCTCACACTTAGCCCCAAAGTGGGGTTGCGACAGTCAATGACATGAATGTGAACTTTTATGAAACATCATGGGAACTTTAGTGAGGATTACAATATGTTTTGATGAAATATATTTGACTATACATGCACTTTTGTATGCACAATGAAAACTTATAGTGGGCTTTATTGGCATTTGTGAAGGTCAATTACTTGGCATGTTAACATCTATGGAACATTGGGAACTAATGAATAATTCTAGTATGTTTAAAGATGATATATATTTGACTGTATGCTCCATTGTATGCAATATGAGAACTTATAGTGGACTATTTTGGCATTTGTGAAGGTCAATGACAAGTGAGAGCAAACTTTTTAAAATTTGGAATGTATGAACCATTGTTGACATAGGAGGATTGTAAATTTGTTTATAATGGTATGAATATTATTTGATTTTATGCAAGTTTGTATGCATGATGAGGACTTATAGTGGATTGTTTTAACATTTGTGGCTTTCAATGACATTAGACTAAAATTATTACAATGGTTTCTATGAACTAAATTGTAATTTATGAGGACTACAAATGTGCTACAATGAGTAAACTATAAACTTATGGGGATTACAAATGTGGTATGTAATGAATGTTGTACATGACCCATGATTTCTCACTAGATTTGTACATTGAACATTTTTAATATGTGTGGATGTCAAATACGTGCTTGAGTTTGTGTTTCTATGAATTCCACTGAAGACTACAAATGTATCATGCGTCATCATGTTGTTTTATTCTATGCACCATTGTGTGGTTGAAGAGGATTTACGTTGAATAATTTTTTGACATTTCTAAAGGTTGAATACATGACCTATGTTTCTATGAATTATTGTGAATTGCTTAGGATTTTAATTTGATTTAAATGGTGGTTGTAGATGGAGTTCTTCCTATGGTTTCAAAAAGCACATCCATCCATTGTCATAAGTAAGTGAGCATTTGATGGATTACGTCCATTTTGGGTCAAGAAAATGAAAAAACATAATGTATGTTGTTGCATATATCATGTAAAGCTTGAAGAATTATGAATGGGGTTTAATCACATGAATGAGAAATCTGGATTACATTTAGATTCTCACTGTGATTGTGAAGTAGTTTGTGAAGACATTATGGCCCTAGCACTAATTACCACATGTTCTCATGCCACTTTTCTTGGTTTTACCACATTGTGGGAAACAATAGTTTGTCCTAAAGATCTTCATTTTGAGTGGCATTCTCGGGATTGTGTATTTGGGAAATGTCAAGATTGTGGTGTGGAAAATTTAACATTCTATCCAATTGAAGAGGAGGGAATATCTAATGTCCTAGTACACTGAAAACATTTCAATATGGAAACAATTGTAAAAAAGAAAGGCGAGGAGAAGAAAAAGTTAAAGCTCATGGACAAGTCTACAAATTCCAAGGAGTTCATTCAATACTTGAAACCTAAGTTACAATATTTTGTGCAACATAATTTTGTCACAAGGTGGCAAGATTAACAATTTAGAAACTACCTTGACAATTTTTTCCAAATGACACTATAGTTTTAGTAATTGATTTTGCTGAAAATTACAGCTTTGAGGTCCAAAATGAAGTTTAGTCTATGCATTGGCATAGTTGCCAAATCACTATATTTGTGCACATCTCTTAGATGCGAAATTCAAACATTAACCTAAATGATGAGGATTCTAAAATTGTCATGAACTACCATTTTTATATATTTGATGACAAGATTCATGATAGTTACTTTGTACAACATTGTGTACACTTACATTGGGAGGACTTGGTGAAAGGTGGGTTCAAACGTAAACAACATTGGATTTGGTCAAATGGTTGTAGCTTTCAATTCAAGAACAAGATTCCACTTTATTTTGTGAGTCACTACTTTCATTCAACATGTGGGTGTATTTGTACTTGGAGTTTCTTTAGCTCTAGACACAAAGAGGGTCCTCATGATGGGTGGTGTGGTTTTGAAAAGGTTTATTAGATAGGTTCAAATTGATATAATTGGTCTTCAACTCCAAAATGCAAAACAAGTGGTGATATTGTTTCATGAACATTTAAATCATCGACTGGAGACTTCATGTTCAAGGGAACAAAATTTAATTAGCGGCACTTTCTAGTACATATAACCAACTAATGTGGATAGGGTGACTAATTTCACATGTACCACCATAAAGGGGACAAGGGATGTATATTTTATGAAGGCTGTTGGTGCCATGGATGTGAATAAGCTTTTAAAAAAAAGCTTAGCTTGTTTTTGTTATTTTTGTGTGGATTCTAACTTTTCATCTTGTGAGAATTTACCATGGACACAATGTTGGGAAGTTGAAATATTAGTTCTTACCAGTGTAGTGAATGTGCATAGTGCCATGGAAATTGCCTTGTAGGAAATGACTAGGGTGATTATGAAGTTGATGGTGATCATTTTGCTTCTTGCATTTTTTTGGGGGACAATTTTGCAGTGAATTTAGAAAAAGGGAATGATGAAGGGGTTGATTCATTTTCAATTTTGATTTTCATGTGGGGGAGATCTATATATTAGAAGGCATAATATGACAAAAAGAACATACAAAATCAAGATGTTGGATAAGACCTTCAACTAGGATGGAGTCAAGATGTTGAACCCAAGCATGTGTAATTTGTTACGTGCATTTATCCTTTAGAACCAATGAATGGTGGGAGGTGAAAAAATTATTCCCTCACTCAATTGTATTTTCAACATCTTTGGCATGATTTAGTACCATTCTTTTAATGTGGATGTAACCATTTATTCATTTCCATTTAATCATGTAGACATTTGATTTTGCAATGCAAAAACATATATGAATGTGATTTCAATTGATAGAGTAGTTGATTGGGTTCGGTCTTAGAATGCATAGGATGTTGAATATAACTATAGCTAATATGTGCAAATGTTTTTCTGACCTACTTAATTGTCAAGTTTGAAAGTGACATCAATTATACAAGGTCCTAATTGTATATATGATGAACGACCTTAAACCCACTTATCAACATTGGTTTACCAAATTTGTGTCTATTTGTGAAGCTTGTACCAATGTCACTTTGTCAATGTGTTGGCCAATAATTGTAATAGAGCTTGTGGTTGCTTATGAAGTTACACAAATGTTTTTTGCAAAATGGCGATTGAAATGTACAAATGGAAAATATAAATGGCAAATACTAGTTACAGATGGATGTGTAAGCATATCATAAATTTGCTATTTTTTAATAAGAAAATAGTTAAGGAATTGTAGTTGTAGGTTATGGTTGCTTATGAGGTTACACAAATGTTTTTAGCAAAAGGGTAATTAGAAAATACAGATGGTTGTTCTAGTTGTTTGGTTCATTCCCAATTTGGTCTTCAAGTCTTGCAAGGATTGGTGAGGGGAAGGCAAATGGGCCAACAAAGTGGGTATATACAATTTTTATTTTTTTTGTTCTTATGTCCAAAAAAGGTGTCTTTCTTGACAAATAATTAGTTCAATAATCTTTGTGGTATCATTGTATGATATTTCAATTGCCTTGATTTGTTGTAGTCCACTTGAGTTCAGCTCCATATGGGCATAGTCATGGAAGGTAGGCATGTTATCAACCCATGGTCAACTTGCAAGCTAAGAACTTTTTGTATTACAAAATTCCTAGTATGCTCTTCATCAATATTTCATTAGTTATTCATGTAAGGATAGGGAGTTCAACCCAATGTTGTACACTTTATAGGAATATTGAATTGAAACCTTGAACTTGGTTCCTTTGATTTTGTATTTTTGATGTTGGAAACCATTAATGATGTGTGGAGATGATTACAGTTGTAATTACCTTCACTGGTTGCTCCAAGGACTTGGGAAAGAATGCTAATGTAAATTTGTTGCTAATTGGGCATTTGACCATGTTGTAAAACTTAGAAATTCTTCGACAATTCTTGGCATCTTGTAGCATGTCATGAATAGTAAGTCTTGCACCCCCTTTTTTTTCTCTTCCAATTCCCTGTGTGGGTATCTAGTAGATGCATCCATATTTTTTTTCTTCCAATCCATCCACATAGATGATCAAAGAAACCATACTTATATTTGGAAGAAGCTTAAATCTTTTAAAGTGATCATTAACATCATCGTCTCTTTCTTTTTGTTATGATGATCTTTTTTATTCTGCACCTCTGAGAGCTACAAAGGCTAATGATCCACAGTTACCCATTTAACTTTGAAGGTGTACTAATGGGTACCTTCTTCGAATATAATGATTAACTAGAAACCCCATCTCACAAGGATGGATTCACTTAGATTGCAAGGTGCAATTGTAATCAATAATCTCCTAACTAATTCTGCTATGGGTGGGTGCATTTCAATCTCCTTGGACCTTTCACTTCTTTTTGTAGTGGGGTACAAATCATGGACCCATGACATTCTTGGAAAAGCTTTTGGATTCATAACTTTCCAACAAAAGACAATTGCTTCAAAGCAATCTTGAGCTTCATCTCAAATGTAAGAACCTAGGGGTTAGTGTTGTTTGTTAGTCACTCATGTCTTTTTTCTTTTGTTTCTTTAAGCACACACATGTATTTTCTCCACCACCTATTATGACAGTTCTAGTGCTTGGTGCTACACTTGTAGCACCTTCATTTGGTGCACAAGATTGTATAATGATTATTTGTCAATGCTAATATAAATATGGCATCAACTTGCGGGTGTGGTTATACCCCAACATGCACCTCCTGCTATGATAGTTGTGTGGGTGTTGGTGGGGCTAATTAGTGTTATTGATGGCTTTTAAGCTTGCAAGATGGCCATTTTACTTGTCGACTTAAAATCCAATGTACAGTAACGGAAGTTGCAAAAGGATTGATGATAAGTGGTAAAACAATTTATGTGCACATGTTACATAATGGATAATTTGTGTTTTTTTGCCAAGGTTGAGTGAATTTATGATGAAACCCTAATAGGTTGAACATTGGTTACAAGTGCTTGCACTTACATCTAGAGCTTCTATGGACAAAGGTCTCAAGCATTAAAAAAAAAAAAAAACTTAACATCATGTTTGAAAGCATGAATATTTGAACCTTTGGGTTATCCACCTTTCATTGTGAAATTGGATAAAAATTGATTTTTTAAAAGTTGTACTTAAAGCAAAGTAACCTATGAAGGATATTCACCCAAACTATATATAAATATAATGTCCCCATAACATATCCAAGTTATTTTTGCATAGACCATTTAACAACAAAATAGAGTCCCAATAAAAATAACTAAATGTTGTTCAAATATAACTTCCAAGAGGCAACAACTTTGCCATTGCTTGTAGACTTGCAATGTGACAATATTTTAAATACTTTAGATTGGTTGCTTTGTAACAAGTTATTGAAAACAATTATGGTATGAAAACCATGATACACCCATGGATTAAATTATCAACATGAAGGAGGGAGCTTGGGTTGCAAGGTGTTACCCAAATCAATGTTCATAACCTTGATTTGATATAAAAAACGACAAGAGTCGTTAGGATGTGCTAATTGTTTCCATCACTTGCAATAGCTAGTTAGCAACATATTGATACTCAAATTTATATGTCATGAGCTCCAAAATTAATGTCAAAATTTGTAATCTTTAACTAATACATATTAAAAAAATCTCAATAGATTACATAGATTGCATTTGAGGATGTTTTGAAAATCAGTAACTCTAACTTTCATGTACCATAAAATATGTCTAGATACCTCCATAGTTCCATGGAGCTCCATAGTTAGCAATTGCTCCTAGCATTAAACCTCCAACAACAAACTTAACATTTGTACAAGATGAGGATATATGAGTGCATGCATAAACCAATAATATTGTGGTCCAATTAACATGATTGAAATGAATAAAACAATTAAACATATACTAGATTATGCCAAAAATAGGGCAAAAATGCGAGAAGATGAATAAGGCAACTATAATTTCAAAAAACATTAGTTTGAAAAGGATATATAGTTATATGTGTGTTACTATATTTGAGAAAATCATTTCACAAGACCAAGAATATTGTGAGCATTGAAAGTCATGATAATGGATACCCAAAAAGCTCTTCAAATTAAAGTGGATTGTACCTAAACATTGGTGCCTCACTTTGATTTCCTAGCTTCACCATGCTTGTAAGATCTTGATTTGTTGACATGTTTGGTAGCCTTAGTCTTTGTTGATGTAGATAGCTTTAGAGAAATTGGACATTTATCATTGCCTTTTTTTCATTACCTTCTTCAAAGGGTTCTCAGTAGATTAATCATTCTGTTGGGACTTGTCAGATTGCCCTTTACTAAAAGTCCTAGTACATTGCTTTTCATCCTCATCTTTTGAGAATGCCAAATCATCCTTTAGTTCTTCTTGAACTGCAATCCCCATGTTCAAAACCTTCTTCACACCTTATTTGTGTTTTTGGTCAAGGCTAGAGGATTGTGGTGGTGGTAGTGGGCGCACAACCCCAACATTAACCTTAATTTGTTGATGGTGATTAGGGATGTTCCTTCTTTGATTATTGGTTTGGATGCAGGTGTGATTTTAATGTTTCCCACATAAGGACTGATGGTGTTTGATCTTGCAAGTTGTAGCTATTGCTTCTCATGAGGGACTAAAAAGGACATAGAAATTCGAATTGGTTCTCCTAATAAAAAATATAGTAACAAGAAATGGTAAGAAATCAGTTAATGTTGATGCACTTATCACATTGAACTTTCATAGTTAAGTGTTGTTTACAATGGATTATGACACATGCATCAAGATTTTGTATAATATTAAGGACAAAAATGGACATTAAAGGAATTATAGAAACATCTTAGAAATAATTAATGATGGTTTCTAACAAAAATGACTCCAAAATGACATATATGAAGTTTCAATATATTTTATATGAACTATAGTGGAATTTTAATTATAAACAATGATGACTCCAAAAGGGGTTGTCAATACTCACATATGACATATATGAAATTTCAAGTGTGCACATTTTCCCTTTTGAAATCCAAAACTAGATGTCATATGTCCAATATTATATGGACTTAAGTGGATTGCTAGGGAAATGCATAAGCATGCCATTTCTTTAGTGATTGGCAACAACATCTAAATGACTCCAAAGGAACATATCTATATTCATAATGACATATTTGAGTTCTATTAGACTCAAATTGACTCCTAGGGAAGTAGCATTAGACATGTTACAAGTGTTTAGTAACTGCCAATAGTATAGATGATTCCAATGGCACTTCAAGGTACTAAAAGAATTTACATATAAGTATAGTAGGACTCTATGGGACTTCAAGGAAAAGCATAGACCTTGTATGAATGGAGTCCAAGACTTCATGGGACTTCATGGCACTTGTCAAAAGTCTTTGTGAGTGGACATGGACTTTACAGAAAACTAGAGAATTAAAATAAGATTAATGGTGATGAATTGGACACAAAATGGACTACACAAACTTCAAGGTTTGCATTTAACCATATATATTGACTATCATGAAGTTACAAAAACTTGATGGAACTGTTTTTCACTTATAGTACAATTGGAGTATATGAATGGGTCCAAGCATGGTAAAGTATGTCAAAAAAATAGTCCTTAAAAAATTTAATTTCAAAAACAGTCTCTTTTCAACATTAACATTAAAAAATATATTAAAACCCTATTTAAATTGCATTTTGAAATCATAGGGCACCTCATTGAGTTTATTATAAGTTATACATAAAGTTTGAGGAATTTTTATATAAGAAAAATGGATGAAAATCATGTTCTAAATTGGTTGGTTTTTCAAAATTTCTAAAATACTTTTACATTAAAACTTTGATAGATTATGATTAGATAATGAAAAGTTGAAATCATATCCATACACGTTAGGTCTTCATCAACTTGAAAGTATGGTAATTCTAATTGATGTTGTACTTTCATGTATTTATAATCCAATTTTGTAGAACTGTGACATGTACTTTCTATACTTGCATTTCAAAAAAATGTACTTAAATGCATATTAAAACATTTTTTTCTTCAATATTATGCAATGAAGTCAAAAAACTTATAATTGTTGATAATTGAATTAAACAATATTCATGGATCAAACACATTAAAATATACTTTATGGATACTTTCAAAAAAAATAACAAATGTTTTTGGCTAACATACTTTACCCTGCTTATGCCCAAAGGCAGATCCAAATGAAAATCCCAAAAATGTGCATGATCTTACATTCTTTTAGGACCATGAACTAAATTGAAAATACTTCCAGGGAAGATGAATTAAGTTCAACCACTATAATATGGAAACATTGAAATATAGATTACTATACAACTTAAAGAACATAACTTTAGATGATAAGATCAATGGAGATCCAAGCAAGTGAATAGACAAGTGTCTTGGAATTCAACTATTTTTGTGAACTCACCTTGCAAGTCATTCAAAATGGGAGTTGTTGTTGTCTAATCTCTTATTGGCAACTTGTTTTTTTTAACATTTGGTTTCTTGATATCTGATAGTGCTCACCACTCCAAATGCATATCTTCTTCACAGTTCCTTTTAACAAACATTTTGAAAAACTAGAGAAATGGGTAACTACACACCATGAATGGTTAGACATGTTTGTAAGATGTAATCTTGCAATCCCATAAAGGTTCAAAGCCTTTCTAGCAAAATGGGCAAGGCAAAATTGACAAAATGTTAGAAACATCTGCACAAACATCATTTTCTAGATAGACAAAAGGTATTGGGGATGGTTTCAAAATTGGGCATTGATTGCCATTTTACATGGATTGTATTTGAACCAAAAGTGCTACCTTTTGTCACTTCCACATATCTAATTTGTTTATAGCAGTCCTCCACCTTTCTTTTGCTACTACACTCTTGGCTTGTATTCTTACATGTTCAACTAACCCTTTTTTTAACAATAGCTTGAACACTTGAATTGAATCTATTTGAAAATCCACTTTTCGTTGAATTGACTCCAACTTAACAAGAACAAACTCAATTACATCTTCGGTAAGGTTATTTTCAAAATGTAAACCTTGTACTTTTGTATTTTAGTTATCAAATGTTGTTTGCAAAACTAAGAATTCCTCTTTTCCAGTCATGACAAACATGATACCGTCTTCAACTTGGCCTTCAATTTTTGCAAGCTCCCTGTCAACTTCATTTTTTGCTTGCTTCAAGGAATCCACAACCACTTCCAAACCTGGCATCTCTTTTTGCAAAACACAAATGTATTCTTCCCATTCTTTGATACATTCAGCTTGCACCTCCATGAGATGATGACCTTGATGTTGTTTGCTTGAAAGTTTCAACATGATACCATTCAAAAGATCCTCATCCTCTTCCTATCCTTCAAAATCTTCAAGCTTGTCAAAATCTAAGGTAAGGCTAGCTTTGCCACTATGAGCTACCTTTGAAGATTGTATCCTTCATAGTTGGTCATGTATCATCCACTCTACAAAAACACATTAGCTAATTTGCTTCCCTTTTTTTCATACACCATCCCTCGTACTTTTGCCTTGTTTATCAATTGACTACTTGGGATTTGTGTTTTTTGGTGTGTAACCATCCACAAGGTTTCAACACTGGAGATCAACTTCTCATCATGATTAAAAGAATGCTTGTATCCATTCCTAAAAATGCAAGGTTCAAAAAGTGCCTGAACTTTTGACTCCTTAACTTCTTTTCCTATCTTACGATTCTTTGGCAATATGTCAGAGTTGCATAATGCATATTTCTCGAAAAAATGCTTTCAAGAAATAAGGTTTTTCTTGTCAAAAATAAGTTTTGGTGGTAAAACATACAAAGGTTTTGTCCAAGAAGATACAACCTTGCCTTCTTCTTTCACTTGTTTTTTTAGGTTTGTAGTGCCCAAACTACCATCTTGTATAATAAAAGACATTATATTCACATGAATTCTACAGCTATAGCTTCGTTAACTCCACACAACAACACTTGATTGAACTTCTCACTCTGCTAGACTTTAAATGCACATGAGTATTACACATATAGTAATCGAACACCAAGAGAAACAAGTATCCAAAGTGACCCTATAGCTAAGATTTCAAGAATTAAACCAATTTTTTTAATTCAATTACATTTTCAAATTTTCTCGCTTCTTGTGACCTACGTCTCCGCCTACCCCACACGATCCATGTTATGTAACTTGCCTACTATTTGATTAGAATATAATTTTGTTTTGGACTTTTCAAGATTACAAAATTTTAAAAATTGAAGCACCATATGTGCATTTACCTTAAGACCATGTAAGATGTCACATTATGCAGAATTATCAAACCAAATTGCTAATAATTTAACAAGATTATCAATCAAAACTAAAGACTTTACTTACATTACTTAGCATTGAAAAATTGCAAAAACTCCATGAACAATCCCATGTGTAAAATCCAATTTGTTGTTAAATGGTGAAATGTTGTGTTGTTTGATTTATTATGGACCACCAATGGCGTGACACATGATTAAAAAAAAAGTGTCACCATGTAGTGGATAAATTTTAGTTGTGGAGACCTTCCATATGCAATTTTCAAACTACCCCATTTCAAGCATCATGGAACACATTGACTCCATTTACATGGCACCAATAAACACAAATTGATGTAAACAAAATATAAACATGCAACTATATGCGCAATATGAAAGCATAAATTGAAACATGAAAATGAGGGAAGAACATGACTAACTACTTGTGCACCAAATGTTATTAGTTTTGTGGCAATGTCCAAAGCCTCCCTTGTATTGAACCACCTCCATTATGACCATGGTGCAATAGTTTGCATTTGCACCTTTTGTGACACGTTCCACAAAAATTAGTATGGACACTTTGAACCAAAATTTCACTCTATAACCATGAATGCTAGTCCAGCTTTTTGTGTCAATTGTTACCTCATCATAGGTGACAAAAAAATACTTTTGTGAGTTTCATAAAACCTTTTTGCCTTTTTATAGGGAGCACCCTTTGCATTGATAATGTTATCTTCAATAGCTTGTGAGTTACTAATCAAAACTCCATTATCGTTGATCAAAATAGTTTCTTCATTCTTGACTAATTTATTGTTCTTGGACTTCCATAATTTGGTGTAAAATGGGCAAAATCTTGTAAGACATTTTGATAACGAAAGTTGACAAATCACATGGTTTGATAAAACTTCATTGATGTGTTTGAATGTTCCTTGTGCTTGAACATGTTGTGGACACTCGGACAAAAACTAACAATTAAAGTCATTGACATTTGGATAGAATAGGGTGTTTTGTTAGAACTACCTACATGGTTAATAAAGGCACAACTAAAATATTGAACAGGGCTAATCTAGCAAGCATCTCGTCAATTCAAAAAATGATCACACATAAAACAATTACAACCTCCAATTTCAAATTTTATGAGTCCCCAACACATTATGCTCATAATTTCCCACTTTATCTGCGTTGAAATCCTTAAATTTAAATTGCAAAGAAAAACAATGCAAGGGGAAATGTTGACCAAATTACATTCCTAAATGTGTTGGAGCTTCAAACCTTTGATGCCCCAGAATTCTCCCATTGTAATTGCCTACCCATCTTCCTATTGTAGGTGCTTTCTTTGCCATTAATAATTGCAATAAAATCTATCAAAGTTAAGGCTCCTAAGTTGTCCCCCCCCACCCCCTTTCAAAATTACTTATAAAATTCATGAGCGTAGCTTTGCAATAAAGTGGTGGTAGTTGGTCCTTTAAACAAATGTTTTTTCGTTCAATCCTACCTAACAACCCTAAGCTTGAAACTAAAGACACCCTAAAACCAGTAACAATCTCTAATTCAAATACAAAGCTATAATACTTATTATATGGCATGTGTATCATCACCAAACAATGTAAGGATCACAATCACTTGGAATCCTAGAAATCAAAAGAACATGGCTCCATTATGTGAGTTGGAGGAGAAGCAATTGGGGATGATGCACAACAAAGGGACATTGAACTTGGCTAAAAGATCCCTAGGTGGAGGGCCTTTCATTTGGTGTTGAAATTAGGCATTAATGGTGGGAATTGTGCCATTTGGTGAATGTCATAAAAACCAAGTGTGAAGATTGAGATGATGATTGAGTGCTTCCCAACACTTGGGTCTAGTTATGTGACGAGTGGGCCGACAAAATGCTATTTTCATGACCTATTATTTCTGTGCGTTTTGACGACGTTTCACTTAAAAAAAAAACATTGGTTATTGTACGTGTGAATCGTACCCAAATTAGAATAGTTTAGACCAACCAGTTGTTTGTGTTTGAAGATTTCTCATAATTATTGAAAAAAGAGTCTTTTAATGATGCAATTTGTGGGGCTTTGCTGATCAGCACTTAGTTGTGCAACTCTCATCTTTGTCTATAACTATCATTCATATATAGCTACATTGCCTATCATAGTTTCCATGCAAGAACTTATGCACATAATAAACATATAAGAAGACCAGAAAATGAGGATTTTTGTAGGGCATGGAAATAGGTAGGCCCATGAAAGTAAGGCAGAATACCTTACCAAGATTAGTTAATTACTTTTAAAAATTGTTATTTTTTTTGAAAAATATGTGTTTGCCATGCTGAAAATCTGAAAAAAAAACTCTCAAGCACACAGTCTAGCTTCATTATTGAATATAATGCTGAATTGTAAGAAAAAAACAATTTTTACTGCCAAACATAAATGACCCAAAGAAGGAAAAAAAGAAAAAAAAAAGGGCACTTGGCCACCCAATCAGCCTAGGCACGAGGGTACTACTGCCCCACTGACAGTTGTGGGCTCTTCTATACAAGGTAGCAAAAGCAAGGACTGGATCAACTCAACGGTTATCAAATTATGGGAGGAGGTGCACGAAACTCAGAGTAAGTTGAAAATTCCAACTGTGGAGCCCAGAATAGGCTACATGAAAGGCCAAGAGAACCAACACTATAGAGGGTCTGCCAAAGTCCTTGTTATCCAGAGATTGACTGAGGTTAATAATATCACAAATCAGAGGATCACTGCCAGAGCGTATCTGTGATCCAGAACTGACCTACTGTGGTTAATAATAGGCCCTGCAACCATAAAGAGGGTCCATACCTCAAGCCAAAACATCTCAGTAATCAGGTTCAAAGGCCACCACACTACAAGACAAAAATCAACCAGTTTTTAGATTCTTTGCTGCACATCACAAATGTCTATATACATATATATTATTTATTATATATATATACATAGGTTTCTAGACTCTCAGCATATACCCATGTTCTCATAAATGGTGCCAAATTTGGACTTGGGTGAACCAGCACCCACGTTGGTACCATGATGAGATTCTCAAAATTCATTCAAATTATTTTTAAAAATATTATAAATATCCCATTCTTAACCCTAAATCAGGGTGGTCTCTGAGTTCAAATCTGTAACTTTTTTCTGGACTGAGCTGAATTTGGCCACTAATAGGCCACACTCGAACAGGTGAAGGTATGAACGTGGGTGCTGGTTCACATCCTGGCCCTAAAACTGGGATCAGAAATTAGTGAACTTTCAGATCTGGGGCAGCATTTTTTGATGGCGAATATTTTTTCAGAAAAATAATAATCTGTCAGATATTCCCTGCTTTTTCAAAAACAAATCTAATTTTTTTTCATGTTTCTACACATTGGTTCAAGCAAGTAGCCAGGATATAAAAGGATGTTAATGAATTTGCATCCATAGCTGGTCTATAGCCAAATGTGGCTAAATCTCCTTGTGGATGATCACCAGTGTGCCAACATCACAAAATTCAAAAAAAGAAACACTGATCTGGGGAACTGAGAGCTTTCCAGAAAGGCATTAGAACTTAGAAGATCCAAAAAGGTATTAAAAGATGAAAACCTCACAATCTATTATCTGTTATTGATAGATTGAGTCTAAAAACAATAAGTATTGGACAATACACACTGAGGGAACATTTATATATGTCACATGTGAACCAATCACTGATTGTCAGTTGGTATCCGGCCAACCATGGGTCATTTTCTTTTTGGCTAGTCCTTTTTTCCAAGAGCAAGTGGTCTTTTTAAGTACAGGAGCAAACCCCATTTTCACTTGAAGTCATTAAATAAGCAAAGGGTCCTTATTGCAGGCCTTACAAAAAGTATTGCTTGATTCTTTTTTTTCCTTTTCTGCCCTTGGCCCGATCCATCCATTTCTCAAAGATGAATGATGTTCAGACACAATTTGGTGCTGCCCATTATAGACTTTGGGTCCTGTTCTACACATTTTGAGTCTGTAACAATAAACACTTAGTATCTGTCACAGACCCAAAATGCACAAAACCGAAGTCTATAATATGTATGGGCATCTCAAGACACCTCTTGGATGACAACTGGGCAGTCAGGGAAAAAAAAGAAGCGGGCAGTACTTTAGCATTTCCTGTAATAAGGACCCTTTGCTTATTTAATGTCATCCAAAACTTTTGTTGGTACAGGTCATTTGACTGTTGATGCTGGAAATGCTCTGGAGATGCTCTTATAAGGGCTCTTTTTTTGGGACATATTAGTGATATTTGTAAAGTAAAGAAAACACAGCACCAGTACTAGGGCAGTACCCCCTGTTTGATCATAAAGAGGATGAGATTTCTGGAAAAAAAGTGAACGAGGGCTGAAACTCAGACTAACACCAAACTTGAGTTTCACCCTGTCTTTTTTTCCCTGATTGCTTTCAATCAATCACTGATGTCGCGCTGTGTACTGCAACTATAAATATTCTCGAACCTCGTGCATTTATTCCCCAGTTCCAGCATTTAATACCATATTTAATAAACTTTGATTACTTTACAAATAATATTGTTAGACGTTGACAGAAAGGTTGGAGGATGGAAGAAGGCTCATAAGGAGGTCACTTTATGGAGATCTCTATTAGAGTTTGGGAATGGTTATGATTCCTTTAAGTACATTATTATAAAATGGAATAAGTTATAAACAGAGTTTTCTTTTACATTTTTTTCATTATTGAAATTTTGGCGAAAACTAGAAAAATTAGTCGAATTTCAACAAAGAAAGGAAAAAATTCCAAAAAGAAATTCCAATTTCTTTGTCTAAGGATAGCAAAAATTCGCCAGAAAAAAGAACACTGCTTACAAAGTCCTTTGGATTCTAGTTGATAAGGAAACAAATTTTGGTGCATTCAAAGTCGAAGCAACCCACTGCAGAATCTGTAGTTTCTCTAAATAAAGGCCAAAGGGGCAGAGAAGGTTGCTGTATGTGGTTCAGATGGACAGTTTTGGCTTTTCCATACTCCACAGCCAGTGCTAAAGTAAAGCTTGGCTATCAACCACCATCTTTATTCAGTTGCTACATCACTGCCATAATGTCAGCCATTGGCTGGGCATGGCTCTTCGATCAAGCACTCACATCCTCTGGAGCTACCAGCTTTAAACTCCCCACTACAGATATTTGTGTTTTCCAAAATGCCCTGCGTTGCATTTTTCCTCTGGTACCCAATGGGTATCATGAGAAAAAACGGAAATTTTTTTGTCAAATTTTGCATGCCCTTGGGTGTTTTTTTTCCTGTGATACCCACCAGTGGGTATCATGGCAAAAAATGAAAAGAAATTGTCAATTTTAGCACTGTGTAATGCCCTTGGCTCCTGGTATTACTGGAATCAGCCTTGACTCTGGCTTCACCTTGCATGGGTGCTTGTTCCAATATTGCCTGTGGCCTTGGCCATTACCCTATATACATGTAAAAACAATCCCCAAAATGATGTGGATACAGGGAACAGTCTTTGAACAGGCACAATATCGTTTGGTGCCAAAAAGAAATCAGAGAACAGGGAAGGGAGTTTCCCCTATTCAGTTCCACCAAATAAATTGACATTTGGCACACAAGAGTGTAAAGTGACAGTGATAGATAATCTCAAAACTGTGTAGTAGGGGTGTATCATAGAAAAAGTCACCAATTTTTCAAACTCTGAATCACGGACTTCAGTTAACAAATTCAGGGCTCCACTGTAGACTCAATTTCATAAACTCCATTCCATGACTTCAGAGCACAACAGACTCCATTTCATGAATCCAGAGCCTCCACAGATTCTATTTACATAGACTCCATCTTATGAATTCCAAAGCTCCACAGACTCCATTTAACAAATTCCATTTCGTGAATCCAGAGTGCCACAGACTTTTTCCATTTCATGAATTCAAAGCACCACAGACTCACCACCATTTCATGAACTCAGAGCACAATAGACTCAGCAGCTGGAGGGAGAGAGAGAGCTTTAGGAACTGTAACCTTTATTACAAAAAGGCCAACTCACTACAGTTGCAAGAATATTGCAAGTACCAAACTGCAATCTCATATTTCTCTTAAAACCTGTAGGAGAAGCTTACCTTGAAAATTGAGATCTCACACATTACTCCTCACAGCCTAAGGAGCATCCACCTTCAAGGGGCTGCATACTATGCAAGATAGTTGAATGTACAGACAGTACCTCCATGAAAGATTCAGTTTCAGTCATGGGCCAGTTGCATGCTTAACTCATGTTCTTATCTATAATGCCATTAGCACAAAACTAAAAGAAAAAGAGAATCCCAGTACAGATACCAGTCTTTGCCTTGAGCAAAAAGCTTACAAGAAAATAGAGAATCCCAGAAGAGATATCAAAGTCTTGCCATGAGCAAGAACATTGAAAGAAACAAGAATCTCAGAAGAGATACCAGAGTCTTGCCATGAGCAAAAACTTTACTAGAGAACAAAGAATCTGAGAGGAGAGATCACAGCAGTCTTGATGCTGCAGCAAGCAAACTCTCTCCCATCTTAGGGTTTTGTATGTTGCAAAAGGCCTGGGAAGCGGCAACGCAGGCGGAGCAACAACGAAGGTTTCAGAACCATGAATGCTTCTTCTGGCCTTCCGCTTCATACGAATACTCGCCTTCGCCCTTGTGGGCTTTGCGCATCTCATGGTGTTCGTATATCCCGTAACCTCCAGCTCCTACAGCCGTTGCTGCTGCTACCTCCTCCTCGATTCTGTGTCTTCCTGCATGCTCTGGGTCCACCTTCACCTCGTGGGACTCAAACTGCAACAACAACAGAAGAACAACAATTCAGATGAGATGAGATGAGGTTCAGAATCAGAAAAAGAAGAAAAAAACGCAAGTCTGGATTGTCTGTCATCAAGCGAAAACTGAAAGTCCCTCTCACCGCAGCAAATGCTCCAGAGGCAAGAGCACCAAGGCCAGCCACATGTTCATTCCTTTCATCTCTCTTCTCCTCATTGCGAAGTTCATTCAGACGCTCCAACCTCTGCTCCTCTTGATAGATACCCTGTGTGTTCCCTCCGTATCCTTGGCCATAGCCGCCGCCGCCGCCGCCATATCCAGGCTGAGCTCCGTAAGGCCCGGGCTGCTGATCTTGGTAGCCCCCGGCCGGGTACCCATAGTCCGTCCTCTGTCCATAGCCGTAGTCAGCCTGAGGAGGAGGAGCTCCGTAACCTCCGTAACCTCCTCCGCCCTCATAACGTTCCTCTCTGCGCTCTTCACGACGCTCTTCACGACGCTCTTCACGACGCTCCTCACGGTCTTCTCGGCGCTCTTCTCTGCTCTCGTGATGGTGACGATGATGCTCCATCTTCTTCAGATAGATCTCACTGCAAAAAACAAAACAAAACAAGATGAAATCTTCTCTCCCAAACAGAAAATGCAGTCTTTCAGAAAAGGGGGGGAAATTTAAAAAACGGCACAAAATTCAACACTGTTGCAAATCTGTCAGAATTTTACAAACCCAAATTCAGATATTTCCCAAACCACACAGCAAAAACAAGAGTGCACGACGTACCTCACACAGTTGAGCTCGAGGGAGACTGTGCACTTGGGGGTCTGTTTTGAAGAACCAGATTCCAAGTCTACAAACTTTCTCAAAACTACAAACTTCAGGAATATCTATTACTATCCAACGCTTTCCTTCTTGCAAAACCTCGACGATGAAATTCCTGGGCTTCGCTTCTGCTATTTACGCGAAATCTCGTGAAACGCTCGAGGGATGCGAAGCGAGAGTTGCGCAGGAGTTCCGCGTGAACTTGCGCAGCTGCTGCGTCGCAGGAAGCGGTGGACGAGCTGCTTTTCCCGGCGCGGTTTTTCCCGTGTGGAAAAAACCGAGAGCCCAGTGACTAGTAAATTCCGGGTAGAATAGACCTCTGGAATAGTAGGGACGGTGGCATCTTAGGAGCTCTAGGGATGACTGTGTACAGAAGATTTTTTGGAGTTCACTAATTATTGTTACTTCAAAAACTTACTAGTGTGGCCTGTGCCGTTGGCCCGAGTGTTATGACGTCCTCAACTGATTTTTTCTTCCAAAACCTGGTTTTTTGGAATTTTCAGCGGCAGAAATCACTTAAAAATCAATATCTCCCACATTCTGAATCCAAATCTTACCATATAAATTCCATCAAATCCTGCTCATCAAGATCTTTCCAACAACACCAAAGGCACGTTCCAATTCCTCCGAAATTTCCAGCTATGATTTAATTTAATTTTCAATGAAGAAATTATTCAATATTAAGAACTTTTGCAGCGCAAGTCGAAACACCATGGAACCAAGCTCATGCAATCCTAGTGGTTGAGAGCTTTCCAAAGACACCCAGAGCAGGATCTGAAGCATTCCGGATTGGTGGATCTCATAACTACAAAAAAAAAAAAAAAAAACTACCTTCCTTCACAGATAGATGTGACCAAGCACCCACCAATACACCATCCATTGGACACTAGTAAAGATCTACTTGAAAGTTTCTTAGTGTATTTGTAGGGAACCTTGTAGAGTGTAATCTTGTGTGCAAGAAGTGGGCATTCCAAAGAACAAGATGCTCACGATTTTGCAAAAGCAGGTATCTTGGTTTTTTTAAACACTCACGTTTTTTTTTCACTTTTTCCTGTGGTAACTATCAGATATCACAAGAAAGATGAAAAAAAATTGTGTGGGTTTTCACATTGCGTAATGCTTGAGGAGTGAGGCATTCCTGAGTAAAAGCTCTCCTTTGCCTTCCCCCTTTGCCCTACCCAAGTAACTACTTCCATGTGTGGGTACTAGTGTTGGGTAGTACCCACTTTGGAGGGTTGGAACCACTGGTTTCAATTTCAGTTCTAGTTAACCAAAAACTGAACCAGAATCAGATCTGATTTTTGGAACTGGTTAAAAAAATCAAGATCACAATTTCTTTATGTGTGGAACCAGAACCAAGAACAGAGAACTCAGAACCAAGTCTATTTTTGAAAAAACAAAATTAGAACTGAGGTCTAAATGGAGGTTGACTGGAAATAAACTGCAGTTAACTTCTAATTCTAGTCCGAGTTACCTGAAACCAGATCAAAATTTAGTCTGATTTTCAAAAACATAACCAAATCCGAAATCAGAATTTGTTTTTAAGAGGCAGACCCAAAAGTAGATCCCCAGTTCCACTTATGTATGAAACCAAAATAGCTTTCATTTACTTTTAAGAACTGGAATCATATGTTCTTTGTAGAACCACCCAACACTTATTAACACCCCCAAGTATGGTAAGCAAGAAATGTGGATGATCACTATGTAGGTACAAAAGTAATTCCAGATTGAATCAGCACCCACCAGTGTACCAGGAAGGATGGATGGTAAGTGGTTAGGAAAGAGTATTCTATTGGGTTCTAGTTCCCAAGCTAACCATGGTGGTTAATTCTGTTACTTTTTTTAATCTTGTGGGTTCTTGGGAGGTAGGTAGTAAAGATAACTCTTACCTATTTATAAACCATATACTTAATTAGTAGTCACCTATTTTCCTACCTATCTACATAACTATGTAAAAATTGCTTATTACATAATGCTTTACCCAAGGTGATACCAAATATTAACTTAATTGAGGTTCATTCACAATTGAGTCATAATGGTTGTCCAATGGATGGTGCAAGAATGCATTGCAGTGGTTATAATGATAGGGAATGCCATATGTTTTTCAATCAATTTTTAATTTCCATTGGCTCATCTAGGTGCAATGCACTTCCATTGTCATCGCCTTCCTCACATGCTACTCATCAAATGTTTAGTGCATTGTCCACCATCAATGTCTATAATTTGGTCCATATTGAAACACCATCAATGTCTATAGTTCAATCTATATTGAAACGTCCTTGGTCATCAACTTTTTCCCCAACAAATGCCTTGGTTGCATTGTCTCGAGGTTTTTGCCCCTATGTGATCTGAGACCATGTTGTTGTGACCTTCCTTGGTCTTCAAGGCGGTGGAGGTGCCATTGGTGCCCTTCTTCACCCACTTGATTTATTGATAAATGTTATTGCAACCCCCATTCATGGGCTCATCCAAATGTTACCTTTTGAGCTTTGATTAAATGTCATAAGAGGTGCAATACGCAAACCAGATTCACGGGCTTGATTGTCAATGGGTATGATCTTGGACGAACCCACATTTTTGTCATTTGTGTGTGTCTTGTGAAGGGTGTTGTGAGTGTTGTTGGCTATGTAATCATCATTTGATACTTGGTGCTTCCATGGTAAAAATTGGTCAACTTTTTTTGTGGTTTTTAGTTGGATGGTGACCTTTGTATCCCAACTCCTTTTTGTTAACAAATGTATATGGATCATTAGGTTTTTGATCTCCTTGGCCTAATTCAAGCAAATTGTTGTTCACATCCCCAAATATATCGTTAGTGTTGTTTCCATGCATTTCACCAATCTCATGTTCATTAGAATCATCCATAATGTTGCCTTCAAAATTGCCTTCATCTTGGCTATTCATGTTCAAATTGACATTCAACATGTTCTTTTCATACCATTTTAACATTGGGTTCGAAACTAAATGCAAAGTGCAAGGGCCCATGAGGTTGAGAGTGTGTTTAAGTGTGGAACACACTTTCACAAATGGGGGAGAGTGCAAAGGATGAAGCCTAATGACTCCCAAGTGCGCTCCCACTTTGGGAGTTACATTCGTGCGGGAGTTACGAATGTTTAGAGCCTTGGTTGAAAATACAAACAAACACCAAATTGGGCCCTTAGGACACCATGAAAAAGGTCTTGAAATGTAGGTGCTTAAAGTGCCCTTGCATTATTCATTTAGATCAGATTTGCATGTAAAAGGGGTGGGAGTCAAATTGGGAATTTGATTTCCGACCATAAATCCCTTGAAAGCAAGGGTCAAATGAGGTCAGATTGGGGCATGCTATACATTGTTGGAAAGATATTTTTGAGGGCTATAATATATTTCCCTTGAATTTTCAAAATAAATTTGATTTGATAAAGATATGAGCATCCAAAGTTTTGGAACAACAAGAATCCCAATTTTGGGATTCTTGAGGAAAAGTGACATTTGGATGTAGTCCTTGTAAAGAGGCACAAAATATACTATAGGGAGGGGAATGGCGCCTCCTCCCAAAGGTTGCAGGCCGTGTAAAGCTTGTGCTTGAGGTTGTTTTTATTAAGTTCGCCACATCACTTCCATTGAATTTGCATTAACCGTCTTATTTTTTTGGTCGTGTAGTTTGATTTCATCTTGAATTTTCACTTGTGAGTTTGTCATAGTCCCATCCTGGAGCTCTAACATGGCCTCCTACCCCGGAAATGCTATGACTTAGAAAGTGTGCCCCAATTCTCTTTTTCCACTGTTTTGTTTTGGGACCCACCTTTGGGTCTCTTGAGGAGTTTGGGGGCTCGTCATCCAACATGTTATTCTCAACCATGTTATGGGAGTGGCACCAAGTCGTTCCTTCAAAAGTTTACTATTGGTGTAAATATATGTTGGATCTATTGTTTGGTCAAATGTGAGGCAATTTTGCACCTTGCTATTCACAAATGAATATGAACTTCAATTTTGTTCACATCACAATATTAAGCAAATTTGGGGGAAAATATGTTTAGCCATGGTGCAAGGGTGTGAATGTTCATTACAATCAAGTCCCACCATTCATGGGGAAACATATTTAGCAAAGTTATAGTAAGCATGTTTACAAATGGTCTTTGACCTTCAAAAAAGTTTACAAAGTCTATCAAAGCTTGCAGATATGATGTTGCATCAACCAACATCTTTTGTAATACATGCTTGATTCTTTTCTTTGCATTGACATCATCCTAGATCCAATTGTTTCCAAAAAGATAGGGGTTGAGGAGTGCCTTAGGATCCAAATTCTTAAAGGTGTACCATTTAGGACCAAAAAAACCATTAGTCCATAATGGTGTTATTTTTTGTCCTATATTTTGATCCCTGTCAATATTAATGAATCAATATGTGTCAAAATTTTGATAACTATCATATTTTAAACCACTACAATTTTAGATTCCATCAATCTCATCCATTTTGTGTATTTACATGGTCAAATAAGACTATGTAAAAGAGTATGAAAGAAGGTGACATTATGGAAAGGGGTAATCACTACTTGGACAAAGGTGGACAAATTTGGTTGCACTCTTTGGACACATGCTATCATTATTTGGATAGGGGCAAACATGGGCACTTGTTACTTGGACAAGGGTGGACAAGGGCAATGGTTCCTTCAACAAGGGTGGTTGCAATTTAGTTAATCCATGGACAAGGTTAAATATATTGAAATTAAATTATAGTCATAATTTGGATAGTTGAGATTATTTGCATGATGCCATGAATCATTGAGATTAATGTAATTGGTTAGATGGATAGCTAAGATCTTTATTTTTTAAATAAAATCCAATAGAGTTTTCTTGTTACCATATTTAATGTTCTCTTAAATGTTTAACTAAAAATGCACGTGTTGGGTTCCCATGGTAATTTTTTTACATAGTCTGCATATATTATGTCCATAGGGGTAATTAATTTACATCGTCCGCATGTGTTATGTTTGTAAGGGTCATTATCTTACCCCTGATACAAAAATAACTATATTTAATAGAAGTTGACCCTAAATTGACATGACATAGGGTCATGTCAATATCAAAACATACATGATTGATGTGACATGATAAGGCCAACATTGATAACCCTACTCTTACCCTTACTTTGTGAACAATTCTAACAAATATGAAGACACCTACAATAGTTAAACATAGACACAACAACCATAATATCATTTAAAAAAATCAAAATAGGACAATTGTACCATGACAATATAATCTATAATTTGACTAACCATTTCCATGATAAAAAGGGGTTCAAATATTTTCTTTATATATTAGCAATAGTGACATGAAATAATAGGACACAAATCTATTTTGTCACCCACATTTGCACTGCCAACATTGTTAAACCACTTGATAATGGTTTGTTCATATGGAAAACTCTACATTATAAGATACATTGATTGGAAAGTTTGTTACACATATCTAAATGTATGCTAAGCATGTTCATGAAATCGACTATACTAAATGTTTGTTCATCCTCAATAGAATTAAACACCTAGACTACATCAATTTTGATCAATTTAATGTATTCCAATACTTATAGTTGAGGATGACAAATCTAACATTTTTTTGTCAAAGCCTTATAAGTGGGTTGAACTTCTTGTCTTTTTGCAAAATTGGTTTTACATTATGCAACATAGTCATTTTGAAAAAAAAGTTTGCAAATAAAAAGTTTGACTTGAAAGCAAATGAGGCATTATGTTCCCACTTTCACCCATTTTGCAATGCACACAAAATGTGGCTTTCAAGATAGCCAAGTGATTGTGAAAATTCTCCTCTACCTCCTTTCCATTTGTAGCCCAAAATTGTGGATACACCACACCCATGGCTATCATTACTTCATGTGGTAAGAAGTGGCATTGCAAGTTTTCAAGAAGGCCTTGAGTTATGCCTTTGCATTCTTCTTTCATTATGTTGATGGTTTGGTTAAAAACTCTTGAAGGTGATAGGCTTTTTTTTCTAGCACTATCAACACGAGATTGCTAAATAGGGTATTTATGATCAACAAATGAAAATGCTAAATAGACAATGTTATTTTGCCATTTAGGTCAAAAAAATTAGCTCAAGGGTAGGTTGTCATTAGAGCTTCAATTGAATTGCAATCATCAAAACCTAGATCTTCATACTTGCTAAAAGGATCATATTAGAATTGGTATAACTTTTTTTGGGGTAGCTTAACAAATTCCACAAAGTTGCAAACAAAGATGTACATTTTGTGCAACTTTGATTAATGCATATACACATTCAAACATAGGAAGGATATCGAAAAGCCCTAAAATGAATTCAACATTGCATAATGCATTTATGTCGCAACCCTAGCTTGGGCTCGCGACCAAGGCAGAGGGGTTGCAAGGTTGTGGGCCAAGAGGAAGGAAGCCCGGGAGTCACATCACATATTCCCGGGAGTGTTAGAAAGTGTGAGGGAGTGTGAGGGAGTGAACACTCACACTCCCAAGGCAACTCCCACTTTGGGAGATGGAGTCCTGGTGGACTCCCGAAACTTCAAAGAGCGATTGCAGGGGTCAAACCTCAATGTCTTGGGGCGTTCTTTATATCATTGGAAAGCTCTTGAAGCGTAAATGTCTAAAATGAGCTCGCATTGCTCATTTGGACATCTGAAACACAAGTTATGGCCAAAAGAAGGGCCGGGAGTCGAACTGTCAATTTGACTCCCGACCACAAAAAGTCGGGAATCGACCCGATTTACTTAGCTACAGGGGGCGTGCCACATATCGTTGGAAAGCTCTCGATGATAGCTACAACTTTGCTTCAGACCGCATTGCGATCTAAGGTCTGCTTGCAAAATTATGGGGCTCCAAAGTTGCGGGAGTCCCATTTGGCGCGATTTCGGGACTCTCACTCGGGAGTCCCGGGAAAAATAGCCATTTGGATGTAGCCTTCGTGGAGAGCTGCAGAGTATATTATAAGAGGGAAGGTGGTGGCTTCCCCCAAGTCCGGGCCGTGGTGAGTCTTGTGTGTCCGTGTTGCCCGTGGCTTGTCCTAGCACCAAGGGTGCTCTAACTTTGCACTAACCACTTTGTGTGGGTTGTGTGCAGGCCTGTGTGAGTGAGTGAAGCTTGTCAACTCTTCCTAGTCCCATCCCGGAGCTCCAACAAGCCCCTCTACCCCTCAAAGTGTTGTGAACTAGGGAGCGTGCTCCGACTCCTCCTTCTTCCGTTGTTTTCCTACTTGGGCTCACATTTGAGTCCTTTGAGGAGTTGGGAATGCGTCATTTATGTCCTTTAAAGTAGCCTTGTTTTTCAAATTCATTATGAGAAAACTATGTTCATTGCAATTCATCTGATGTAACTAGAAAGTGTCCAATAGAACTAAATTGCAACTAAAAAATGTTTGATGTAACTAGATTACAACTAGATAGATAAGTTGCAATGGACATGATTTTCTCATAGTAGTTTTTAGTGCATCCATCTTCACAATTAAAGTGTTGTATTTTGCATATATGCATTTTGCTTTGAAAACATAGAAATTTAGCAGGTTTTGACATTCCAAAATAATTTGTTCCTTTTGGTGTTGACAAGGTCAACAAGTTTTTAAAATTTTAGATTTTTTTTTAATTGTGCAAAAAGAAATCATATTATGTTTATGAGATACCTTCCAACCTTTTCATTAAATCCAATTTTAATAAAATCATTGCCACCAAATTTATCTTATGAATGAAATATTAATGCATTTTAGTGAAAATGGGAATAACCTTACTTTTGAATTGAAATGTGACACACATTTGATGGCCTTGGAACACACTACTCCCATCACATCCCATGTCGACCAACTTGGTTCCAATTCTTCCAAACCTAATCCACCAAAATCCAATAACCTAAACCATTAGACCAAATAAATTATCAAATGTGGCCAAAACACCAATTGTTTCAACATAGAAGAGGATGGACCCATCCTCTTTTAAGCTTGGACCACATATAAGTGGATTGACAATAGTTGGGTATTTCAATCATTGTGATTTTGTTTGTAAAAATGCGAATGAAAGCAGTAGCAACAAATGCAACTTTTATGGCATTCAACAACACACCATACACGATGACTACCTTGTCCCATTTCAATGTATCAAAGCAATGTTTTTTTGAAACATTCTTCAATTTGACCATGTGGAACAAGGTTTTGAAGCTTCAAAATCAATCATGGGACAATCATTAACAAAGATGTGATAAATAGTAGCAAATTAAACATATTTCCTTTTGTGATTATAAAAAACATCTTCTTAAAATAGGTCTAGGATAAAAGGCTTGTCATTAGCAATGTATTGATGTTCATTTTTGGAATGCACTAAGTTTTTGTTCACATAATAAAAATGCACATCTACCCAAAACATAAAAACTTTGCATTTCTGTTTGTGAGCATGTTTAAGAAGGCTATTTAGCTTCAGAGCTAGTAGCTTTTCTTTTCCTTCCACTAATTTGCAAATCATAGAACACATTTGATGAATTTCTTTGTTATTATTAATAATATATATTTGCCCATGAAATCCATGCATTTTGAAACTTTCAGGTCATGAAGTTTTCTATTTTTTCTAGAGCTTCACTTGGGTAGATCTTTAAGAGCAGAATCAAATTAGATGATAGGTGGGTTATCATTAGATAGTATGGTGGCAAGGAAAATGATGACCCACTCATGATTCATCTTGAAGGGGCAAAGATAAAACTTGGTATAAAGACTTGAATTTACAGTTCTTGGAAATTTGCAAAGTGGTCGTTGATTTGTAGAGTGAGACATGTTAAAACAAATGTGAATTACAAAGCTTTCCATAGGTTGTAAGAGTCAAAAAGTAGAGAAAGATTGAAACCATAAATAAAAAAACTCTAAATAGGCAAACTAGGTGAATTGGCTGAAATTTTATCCTAATTTTACGATGGGAATGTCACAAGGTGTTTGTGAATGTCACCTTTTGATAGGTTTTCACCCAAAAGAAAAGGCCTAATACACACCTTTTAAATGTAATTGAAAATTTTATTTACACTCTTTGTAAATTTAAGTGTATGTGTTCCATTCACATGCATGTAACACATGTATAACATTGAACATGTAAATGAAAGTGCATAATCATGTAAGGCCATTTCATGTTGTGTGAAACCCTTAAAATTACAATGTAAGACTAATCCATTTACATGTACTGTAAAATAGCGTGGGTTGACAAATGAACATATTGATGCACCTCCAATTGTTATTGACAATTAATATTTAAAAAAAATAAATATATTGCACCTTTTATTGTCACTAATGAATATGGTAGGTAGAAAAATGAGGATATTGCATTTTCATCATCATTGAAAATTATGATTTTCAAACCAACAAAGATATTGCTATGCAAGACCATGATGAATAGGTGTGTACGATGAAAAAGGCTGGGTCAAGTTCACCTAAATAGGCCCATGACAAATCTTATAACATTGACAAGTGTTGCAAGATGACCATAACATCATGTTATTATAAAGATATATGTAGTTTTTGCCCTTAGCATTGTGACAATAATGATTAAGAATATTGAGCTACTTCTTCAAAATGATTAAAAAATAACATTTTCTTTATTTTGCCCCTCATTTCCCCACACCCCCAAAAATAAAACTGTTTGGTGTGATTAGGTGCACTTCTCATTTCAATTATATCATACATTATTATTTACAAATGACATGTGTGATGCTTACATGATATGACACATTTCTAGATTTTTCAAGTGATATCAAGGGTGAAAAATGTCTTGGTTCAACATGGTTTTGCAACAATGTGTTAGTGTTGTGTAGTTATATGATTCATGTCCATTGAACATGGTTGAGTCAATAGCCTAAGTACTTGGGATTCATGGCCATGTACGGAATTCCAGAAAGGCCATGAAAGGAGTGGGCTTGGGCTTGAGGTTTAAAGTAGAATATTCTCTATTCTGAGGTCCCGAGACAGGGAATATTGGCTTGGGCCTGGGGGCAAACCCCATAGGATTCCCTTGGACATGGGTTTGGACATCTTACAAATTTTGTTGGTGTCTTGTCCTACACCTTGCATGGTTTTGTCCAGGGCCCTTGGTAACCTGGGGTCAATGGGAACAAGTATTGGGAACAAACATATAATTTTATTCTGTATTTATACATGTATGAAATAATACATCCACAATGGTCATCCATGAAAGCACGGTAACACTATGAAATTTGATTATGGCTTGGGGTATGCAACAAGAAATTTTTTTGACCTAGAGTCTTTGGTGCACATGTAGATACCCCCTCTTATCCTTTTGGAAGGGGGGGGGTGGGGGGGGGTGGAGATTGCCACATCCAACCCCCTAGGTACCTTGTGGCCATTTTCTCCCAACCCCATGACATCCATGATTAGGACCCCCAAGCCACTATGTCCCAAAGAGGCCATGAAATGAATGGGCTTGGGCTTGGGGTTTAAAATAAAATATTCCTTGTCTGAGGGTCCCATGACAGGGAATACTGGCTTGGGCTTTGGGGCAAACCCCATAAGATTCCCTTGGACAGCAGCTTTAGACATCTTGCAAACCTTGTTAATGTCATGTCATGTTTTTTGAGCTACCTTATAAACTCATTTCTTTCATCATTTCATTGCCACTGGTAGTGTAGACCAATGCGAAACCCTAGTTGATTAAACAATGATCAGTGAAAAATAAAAAAGTATAACTTTCCTCTCTTAGTATTACATATAGTAAAGGACATTGTGAAGCATCATTTCATCCATCTGTCCTGTCATCCATCTATCCATCCATCCATCTATTCGTCCAGTCATTCATCCATCTTGTCATGATCTGTTTACTCCAACGGGGCGAAGAAAGAGTGGAATACAGATGCGGCGTGACAGAGAATAATATATATTAGTGTTGTAAATTTTTATTTTTATTTTTATTTTTTTGTTTTGGGGTTTTTGGACTTAGGTACACTCATCCTGTCTCTTTCTCAACAACTGAAAGAGTTGGGTTGGGATTTTTTTTTTTTTGAAATTTTATTTAGAATATTGGAAATATTCAATGCTTTTTACATTGCCATAATTTTTTATTATAGTTCAATGGATGCCAGAGTGAGCAGCCGTTAAGCACACTTTTAATAGATATTGGCAATTTCAAGACTTGCATTTGCCATAATAATAATGGCAATGGATATCAGTTGCCATTTTAGCACACAAACTTAATAGATATATTGGTAATTACAATGATCAGATTGCCCAGAAAAACAAATTTGCCAATAATAATAATATGCTGGATGCCAAAGGTATTATTATGATGCATGTGAAAATTCGTTGCACCAGAAACCCAAACCATTATGAACAGGGAGGGGGTCTGGATACTGGAACTTATCGACATACAAAAACAAAGAAATAATTTTCAACAGATTGATACCTACTAAATAAGTAACTTATTACTTACTTACAAGTTGAACAATGTTGGGGTATATTTGCCTTCTCTGGTCTATTCTCATGGTCAGCTGTATGTTGCTATTTCATGGGTCACAAGCAGTGCAAACATCAAGATTTTCAGTGGCCAGGGTCCCGATGGATACATGCGGAATGTTGTATATAAAGAGGTTTTGGAAATGTAGTTTGTAATTGTAATTTTGTAATATGTA
>Ga0116231_10000745_pt1 | contig 60940 bp, 47 predicted proteins | sample S1TSphgellanicum_2_FD_89695 | JGI IMG/M metagenome (GOLD analysis project Ga0116231, IMG submission 89695) | Host-associated microbial communities from peat moss isolated from Minnesota, USA - S1T2_Fd - Sphagnum magellanicum MG | ecosystem: Host-associated > Plants > Peat moss > Unclassified...
AAAATTATTAAATGTTGTTTTTTTGTGATTGTATTGTGTAAGAGAGTGGTGTGGGTGGGTGGGGTGTGGTGTGGGGGGGGGGGGGGGGGGGGGGGGGGGGGGGATGGGGGGGGGGGTGTGTTTCTTTTTCATTGTGTAGTAATGCAATATTGTTACTTGTAATAATGAACTTCTTATCTATTTTTGGGTGAGGATGATTTTCATAATTACTTAACTTGAGTTCAAATTGGTTATTTTAAGACATTTATTTTGTGAACAATTTTATGCAACTTCGATAAGTAAATTTGGTAAGTTTTTTTGGTTGAATGATTTATAAATATTTTAATTTAATTTTTAGAATTGTGATGTTTCATTTTCATAGTGAAGTAAGGAGGATTAAGTGCATGTGTGTTCATTTCTTGTCTTGTAAATGTCAATGCACAAAATAATAAAGGTGGTTTTGTATAGGGAAAGGGTTTATTTGTAAACCTTTCCGGATTTTGAGATGTTGCCTTGAGGTCAAAAAATTTGGAAAGGTATTTAGATAGACCTTTCACTAAAGTAAAGAACTTCAAAATTTTAAAATTTATATTTATGTTTCTTTCTTTATTTTTTACATTTTTCCCCTTCATCATGTGTACCTATAAAGTTGTTATAACATCATTCTAATTTCATTTGTCTTTTTTTATGTTTTTGTTTTTTGCTTTCAACATTGCACGTCTCTTTCTACTTACTTGTTATTTTTTTTTTCTAAATTTTTACCTCATTTTAAAAATACAAGCCATTTTTTAAAAAATAAAATTTTATGATGCACATGGAGATTTGAGAAAATATTTAAAGAATATTCATTTTTAAAGAAAATTTGGGTAGATGGAAAAGGGGGAAAAAGAAAGAAATAAGTAAATAAATAAAAGATATGGGAAAAAAATTTAAATGAAAAATATGGTGTAAAGATTAAATTTTCAAATTTTTTTTTGCGGGGTCGAAAAATACCTTGTCAACCTTTTGGGGTTTAGAAGATACATGAACACATCATCATCATTGGTTTCTATGGACCATGTATAAAGTTTTTTTTCTTCATTAAGATGATTAAATCATGGTCATTGATCATAATAATTACAAATGATTGCCTAATTGACAATTATGCATAAGAATGACCATTTTTGACAATTATGCGCCAAAATAACCATTTTTGATAATTATGCGTCAAAATGATGAAAGTTTGGGCAATATTTTTTTGTCATTTTTTGGCAATGGCAATAACAATAGTAAGAGCAAGAAGTATTTAACATGTGCTACAAAAAATTTTGCCTTCCTTGAATGACAAGAAGTCTAACTACGAATGGCTTTGAGCCATCACCATGCCACCAATAACTGCCAAGTATCTTCCATTTTTGCAAATTACTCTTCAATTTTTTGGGTGGGTAAAAGAACCCAAAATGTATAAAAAAAAAATCCAAATTTCTTTATGTTTGAAACAATTTATATGTAAACTTGTAAACAAATGAAAAACCTAATTAAAAGAGTTTCATAAATTTTCATTATTTCATATGTGAGGAGCCAATCAAAATGTCTCAATATAATAAAATTAAATAAAATGAAAAGCATTGTAACTAAATAATGCATTTGATAACATGTATTAAAATGAATAGGCCATCATTTCAATTACAACTAATGATAAAATAATATGTTTTAAAAAATATATATTATTATGGCATATGTTAAAATGTTATCTAAATAATTAATACATTTGCACTGAAATGATTATAATTTTTTTTATTGAACATAAATTTTAAATGCATAAAGTGGACATTTTAAAAACTATTATGCAAAAAAAATTAAAACAAAAAATCCATAGTATGAAATATTGTTATTTAATTAATCACATACTTGTATTCAAAATTTGCATAATTTTTTTGGGTCAAATTGATTAAATCATATTATTAAAGAATCTAAATTAAATGTATTTTCATCAACCAATTAAAACATGTGAAATGAAAAAAAAATGAGTGAAAAAACAATGTTGTTATTCCATAATTGTATTATAATGTTGAATTACATTTTTTACAAATAATTATTCAATTGAAAATAATTTTTATAACTTTAGTATACATTTTTTACAACATTTCAATATAAAATTGTATCAATATTTTAAAATTCAATGTTATAGTAAGAAGATAAAATGTAAATAATACCCCTATTAAAAGATTAGGTATTTCATATTATTTACCCATTTATAATCACAGTTTGTTATGAACGTTAAAAAAATAATATTCACATTTTCAACTTCAAATCATATCTTACATCTCAGAATGCATTATTTTCAATTATAAATGCATTGATTCACTATGAACATGATTAAAATTATCAAACCTAAAACTAAAAACTTTAATATAAACCCATGTTACATTATTTACATCCATTAAAATGATCATTTGAACATTTTGTATCTATCCATTTCTTTTATTTTTTATATTCAACTTTCATAATTTTAAAATTTAGGCTTTTATCCATATATATTATATGGCAATAATACTTAATGTGCCCTAAACTTCTTAAACGATTGAAATGCAAATGCTAGAGTGAAATAATGAAAAAACAAATTGGGGCATGATCCTTAATTCGTAGCACTTGTGGGGTAAGAAAATATGCTAAAGTTTCCGAATGAAACTAGAACAAATTCACAAGCAAAAGTTCAATATGAAATTAACTTGCACAACTAAATAAAGAAAAAAATTAATGCGAATTGGAAACAAATGATGTGATAGATTTAAAAGGGATAACCCCAAGCTTAAGCATTACATGGCCCGTAACCTTTTGGAAGAGGCATCATTCACCTCCATTCTAATATATTTTGTAACTCTTCACAAGGGCTACATTGAAATAACATTTTTCTTTCGAATTTTTTTATTTACTTTAACAAAATTATTTGTCATAAGTCAAATTTACAATTTGATTATCGAAATTTGACTACGAGCTTTTCTTTTGATCATAACTCATGATTAATTCTCAAATTCCCTGAAATATTTAATTATAAATCTAAATGTGAAAACAACGAAAGAAGAAAGAGCTTAAATGTATTAGCCACATGATGATTAATAAACTACATTATTTATGGGAAAAAGAAATGTAATATCTACATGACAATTTAAACATGCACACTATATGTGAATGCAAAATGTAATACTCATATTATGACCTTAATTCACTGTTAAGGGGTACAAATTTTTAAATTAATTAGTGCCATAAACATCGTAATAACTAGTTAGTGGGGGCAAAATGTAATATCCACACTATGACCTTAATCCATGCTATACATGGAGGAAGGAAATGTAATACCTATATGACAATTTAAATATGCACATTATATGTGAGGGCAAAATGCAATACTTACATAATGACCTTAATTCACACTATATATGGAAAAGGGTGATGTAATGTTTGTGTAACAATTTAAACATGCACATAATATGTGGGGGCAACATGCAATACCCACATTATGACCCTAATCCACATAATATATGGGAAAAGGAAATGCAATATCTGAATGACAATTTAAACATGCACACTATATGTGGGGGCAAAATGTAGTACCCACATTATATTATGAAAAAATTATGTCCGTTGCAACTTGTCTAATGCAACTAGAAAATGTTCGATAAAATTAGATTACAATTAGATAGATTAGTTATAGATTTTTCATAGTGTTATGACCTTAATCCACACTATATATGGGAGAGGGAAATGCAATACATGCATGACAAATTAAACATGCACACTATATGTGGGGGTAAAATGCAATACCCATGTTATAACCCTAATGCATTGTTAAGGGGTACAAATTTTCAGATTAGTTAGTGCCATAGGCATCATAATAACTAGTTAGTTACTAATGGTAGATTTATTATCCCTTACAAAAAAGGTGAAATTAATGGGATTAAATAATTCATGTTAATGAGTGGTTGGGTGTAATCCACCCAATCATCTAGGTGATTTATATGAAATGATTATGATAAGAACCTTATTTTCATTAGGTCAATGTGAGCCTTGTGTGATTTTGTTAAGAAGAAAAATTAGAGGAGAATTTGGAGGAATTCTATGACATTTAATAAGCTTGTAATTTGGATTTGGAATAGATAATTCTTTTGGAGAAATGTGTGGAAGGAGTAATTGGAAATGTATTTGTACTTGTGTGTTATTTTAATGGAAAATGTTTAAAAAACCTTCATGCGTTTTGTGAGTTTATTTTATTAGGATATACATAAAGTAATATAGTTTAAACTTACATAATGTGTTATTATATTTTTCATGGTAGTTATGTGTTTTTTTTAAAAAAAATTTAAGAATGTATATAAAGTGTTAGCCTCTAGAGTAAGGATTTACTAGTGCCACAATAAGGCAGTATTTAGTATGTGGTAGTAGGAAGAGGGGAAATACTTGAAGGTTGAAGTTTGTAAAATAGGTGGGAATGCTACACATGGTAGGTAATAGCTATGAGTGGGTGTAGTGGTTACAAATGGTGGGTAGTGTCACCAAAGGGTTCGCATGCGTTATAAAGGTGGGATTGTAGTTGTGGAAGGCTTGCACGCCCACTAGGGCAACATTTAGAAACATTGAAAGTACTACAAAGCATTAAACGATATTTATTTTTTACTTATTTTCATTTCACATGTTTACTTTTTATATTTCCTTCCCTTAGCATTATTGGAGTTATCGCAACCCTAGCCTTGGGCTTGCGACCAAAGCAAGGGCTTGCAAAGGTGTGGGTCAAAAGTGAGCCTGGGAGTCACATTTCATGCTTCCAAAAGTGCAGAGAATGTGAAGGAACGAACCTCCACACTCCCAAATGAACTCTCACTTTCGGGATTCCCAAATTTTTAGAGGGCGTTTGCAAGGATCAAAACTCATTAGATTAAAGCGTTCCTTATATCAATGGAAAGATCTTAGAACGTAAATGTCTAAAATGGGTTTGTATGACCCATTTGGGTACCTAAAACATAAGTTATGGCCAAAAGAAAGGCCAGAAGTCAATTGGCTAATTTGACTCCCAACCACTAAAAGTCAAGAATCGCCCCAATTTCCTTATGTACATGTGGCATACGACATATCGTTGGAAAACTCTCAACGAAGGCTACACATTTTCTTTAGATCTCACTTCAATTGGAGGTTTTCACACAGAGTTATGCACCTCCAAAGTTGCGGGAGTCCCAATTTTAGGAATTTCAAGACTCCCACTTGAGAGTCCCAGGACAAAATGACATTTGAGTGTTGGCCCCATGGCTAAGCACAGAGAATACTATAAGGGAGAAAGGTGGTGGCTTCCCCCAAGTTAGGGTTGTGGTGAGTCTTATGAATTTGTGTTTGTTCATGGTTCGTTTATGCACCAAAAGTGCTTCAGTTACACACTAACCAACTTGTTATTTAGTTTGTGCAGGTCTGTGTGAATAATTGAGTTGCTTGTCAATCTTACTAGTCCCCATCCTGAAGCTCCAACACGCCCTTCTACCCCCAAAGTGTTACGAATCGAGGAGTGCACCTCACCTCCTTTTCCTTTCACTATCTTCACCTTTGGACTTGTAGTGAGTCCATTAAGGAGCTTGGGGGTGTGTTAGGAGTAGCCTATAGACAACATGGTATGTTTGTTTTTAGATAACAAACCTTACTTTTTTTTTCCTCTTTGTGTGAACTCTTACCTATTAATCGAATAGTTATAATAAAATAAGCAAATGAAAATAGTTTCTTTTTGGGAATACTAAAGCGTTGACCTTATTCCCTTAGCCTTACTTCCTTGACGATGGTAATGTTTTGGGGTCGCAATTTCACCCCTTCACATCCACACTATCTATGGGAGGTTAGAATGTTAAATCCATATAACAAACATGGAACATTCTTAATGAAATTTGATAACCATGTTAAAATCCATCCAAGGGTATTTATTTCCTTAAATTAGGAACAAAAAAATTTTGTTTTAAAAATGATTAAGAAAAAATATCATATCGTTAATATTAAAAAATGATATCATGTTCAAAGGAGTTGCAACCTAATTTGAAAACACAATTTAAATAAATCAACACACTTTTCATTAAACCTTCAAATTTCAAACCCTAAGTGATCTTAATGGTAGATGCTCTCAACCTAATAATTATACAAAAAAATACAAATGGAATAAAAAAAATTTCATGACAATTATGTTTTGAATTTTAAAATGAATTAATTAAAAATGTTAATGAGTGGAAGCATTAGCCTTAGAGTTAAAAACTAATTACCCCAAAATATTTATATATAAACCTAAATAATTTAATGGTAAATGTCATAAAGATTAATAACTATATAAACACATACAAATGTCATACAAAATAATCTTCTAGGAATGAATCATGAATTCAAATTAAAACATAATGAAAATAAAATTTTAAATGAATGATTTAAAATTTTATTTTTTTATTTTTAGTGTGGTCACTTCAACTTGAAGGCCCAACTTGAGACCTTTTTCATTCACCTTTAGAAAAGATAAAATAATTTTTGTTACAAGTATTTGTATGTGAAAAATTCCCCTTAAAATCACTTAGGATTGATTTTGATTAGTATTAAAAATTGTGCAAATATTCATATATGTTTGATGTATTTTTAACTTTAAATTTATTAAGTCTATTGCTTAATTAAATAAATTTCATCTTGCATTAAATGGTCCAAAGTGGAAGTAAATGACTACCACAAAAACAATTCCCACAATTACGATACCCACATTTGGGGTTAATGACTTATCATCATCATGAGTTTAAATAGGATTAAAATAGATGTTAATGGGTCATTTGCAATACCCACATTTTACATTATAATTTATGTAATCAAAGTCTACAATTTGTAAGTGATGCACCCCCAAGTTCCTTGATGGATCCAATTATGAGTCTAAAGGTGAAAATAGCGGAAGGAAAAGGAATTAGGGCACACTCCTTGGCTCGTAGCATTTCGAAGTAGAGGGGTGTGCTAGAGCTCTAGATGGGACTGAAAAGAGTGACAAGCAAATCAATTATTCACAAGGACCTGCACAAACCAAACAACAAGTTGGTTAATGCATAGCTGGAACACTTTTGATGCATGGACGAACCACGAACAAACATGGACTCATAAAACTCACCACAACCCCAATTTGGGGGAAGCCACCACCTTTCCCCCTTATAGTATTCTTTGTGCCTAGCCACGGGGCCAACACCCAAATGTCATTTTGTCATGGGACTCTCAAGTGAGAATCCTGAAATTCCCAAAATCGAAACTCTCGCAATTTTGGAGGTGCATAACTTTGTGTGTAGACCTCCAATTGAGGTGAGGTTTAAAGAAAAGTTATAGCCTTTGTTGAGAGCTTTCTAGTAGTATGTGGCATGCCACCCACACACAAGGAAATTGGTGCAATTCTTGACTTTTAGTGGTCAGGAGTCAAATTGGTCATTTGATTCCCAACCTTTTTTTTGGCCATAACTTGTGTTTCAAGTACTCAAATGGGTCGTGTGAGCCCATTTTAGACATCTACGTTCCAAGAGATTTCTAATAGTGAAAGTAACTTTTCAAACTGACGAGTTTTGACCCTTGCAATCGCCTTTTGAAAATTTGAAAATCCATTGGGACTCCAACTTCCAAAGTGGGAGCTCATTTGGGAGTGTGGGGGTTCATTCCCTCACATTCTCTTGCACTCCTAGGAGCATGAAATGTGACTTTTGGGCTCACTCTTGAATCACACCTTTGTAAGCCCTTGTTTAGGTCATGAGCCCAAAGCTAGGGTTGTGACAACAAATGCCTATGTAGGTATGATGATGTGTGGGTAAGTAGGTTTTGCTAATAAATAGATCTTTTGCTAAAAATTGAAGTGGCATTGTAAAAAACAAATGTTTTACCAAGAAGAAAGGGTTTAGCTAAAAAGAAATAAAGGTTTTGACAAAAGGTAAAGGTTTAGCCATGATGAGATAAATGTTTTGCTAAGAAGTAAATGTTTAATAAGAAAGTATAAAAGTTTTACTGATACATAAAAGTTTAATTAAGAAATAAAGATAATTAACAAAAAATATAAAATTTTATTGAATTGTACAATTTAATTATGTAATTAAAAAAATTAACCAAGAAAATAAAGAGGTTTTGCCAATAAATAAAAAAGTTTTGCCACAAGGTAAATTTTTTGTTAATTGGTAGAGGTTCAACTATATATATATATATTTTGAGAAGTAAAGGTTTAACTGGGAAACATTATGAGAAATTGCGTTTATCAAAACTACATTACCATGTAATTAAAATTCAAAAAACAATTCATATATAACTATTATGCAACTATCCCTTGGGTATTACAACTATTGTGCAACTATCCTCTTAGAAATATAATGTATTAATAAATAAATTATCATGTTAAAAAATCAGTTAATTATATCATAATTGTAAGTGAATTGAAAATGGGTCTTCTATACAGTAATTTATATATATTGTACATCCATATGTAGTCAACCATGTTTGACTTTTTCAAAAGTTGCATTATAGTTGCATGTGACAACTATTTTAGAATTATTATAAATGTGTCATTAAAACAATAACTATGTTGTAACTAGTGTATAATGTACACACGTGTGATCATGCCACATTTCCACATCTCCATTGCCCATTATGGGATATATTTGCAACTAATTTTTTATTATGATTCCCATTGATACAATTAATATGGTCACTAGTGCACTACTATTAAAGTATTATTATTCAATTATGTTATGACTATAATACAACTACTTATAACTTTAATAAGGATACATAATTCATCAATTATTTATATTTTCATCATAGTGTTTCATTTTGAGTGATTTAAAATGTTATGGGAATGCTACTTCAAGTGTTAGAAATCATATTTGAAATGCAAAGGAAAATGAATAATGAAAAAAAAAACAAAAAGAGAAATAAGTTTTCCAACTTACAAAACATGTTATTTTTCTTTTTTTTCCTTGGACCCCTCTTATTTTCAAAGTTCATAACTTTCTTATTTCTTATTCATTTAAAACAATTTAAAGTGCTATAGGAGCACCACCTAAAGTTCTACAAATCATCTTTGAACTTTAACAACAATATAGTAACATACAAGGAATTTTGTGGGTGTTTGGGAATTGGCCTTTGTAGTATTTGGTGGTTTGTTTTATTGTTTTTGACCCCCTCTAGTTTGAGGGGCCATAACTTTATCAATTTTATTCCATTTTTTATAATTTTTAATGCACTAGACATGCCAATAGTAGGGGTTCAAATTTTGTTTAGACACCAAAAACAATGGAGCCCTCCCCTTGGATATGGCTTGCCTTGATTGTTTAAATGTTATAGTTACAACTCAATTGTAACTAATGAACAATTAAAAGATTTAACCCATATGTTTTGTTTTTGAATCGCATGATACAAACTATATAAAGAAGGTTTATTCTCTTATGGTTTCACATTAAAATACATGTGGCATTTTGAAATGAATTGAAAAAGCTTAACCTAAAGGCAAAACATAAAATTAAAAAAAAAATTTCATAACTATTCTTTAATGCACTTAATCTTATGTTTTTCTACTACTTACCTAGGTAGGTAAGTAGGTAGGTAGGTAGGTCTTAGGTCAATACGTAAGTATGTAGGTTTTAAAACCTACAACCTACCTACCTATGGTTATGTACGACCTACCTAGTTACTAAAATATATTTTTATATTTTTCAAAATAAAATTAATATGCCATGTGTCATAATTTCGAATCATCATTAATAATCATAATGGACGATGGAAATCAATATTATTATTTTTTAATGTTCAAAAATTTTCATATTGCCACATGTTAAATTTTAATAGATGGATGATAATTATTGACATTGGCATAACATCATGGGTGTAGTTATAATGGAGTGGAATAATAGTTGAAAATGAATTGTTTTGATTGAATTGTAATTGAATTGCAATGAATTGCACCATATATACAATGAGTTGTAATTTTGCATTTCATGCAACTTGTTCATTAACATTCATGACATATAAATACAATGAATTACAACTCAAAAATTGAGTTGCAAGGCCGGTTGCAAAACACCTTTTATTTTCATAATGAAAAAATAAAGGTTTTGTTAAACAATAAATTTAACCAAAAAAAAATAGAGGTTTTGCCAAATGATAAAAACATATAGAAGTTTTGCTAAAAGGTAAAGGTTTAGCCAAAAAAAGATAAAAGTTTTGTTAAAAGGTAAAGATTTAACTAATAAGATATAAAGGTTTTGCCAAGAAATTAAGGTTTAACCAAAAAACAAAGAGGTTTTATTGAGAGATAAAATTTTTGTTAGGAAAATATATAGGTTTTACTAAGGTTTCTAAGGTTTATCCAAAAAGAAATAAATTTTTTGTTGAAGGGTAGAGGTTTAGCCAAAAAATATATAAAGGTTTTACCAAGTGGTAGAAGTTTAACTAAAAAAAGAAAGGTTTAGTTAAGAAAATATAAAAGTTTTGTTGAAAATTAAAGGTTTAACTAGGGAATAAAAATGTTTTGTTGAGAGGTAGAGGTTTAGCCAAGGATTAAAAAGGTTTTGTCAAGAGGTAAAGTTTAGTTAGGGATTAGAAAGGTATTATAGATAAGTGAAGGTTTAACTAAGGAATATAAAGGTTTTGCCAAGAAGTACAGGGTTTAAACAAGGATTAAAAACGTTTTGCCAATAAATAGAGGTTTAACCAAAAAGTAGAAAGGTATTATAAATAAGTAAAAGTTTAGTTAGGGAACACAAAAGATTTTGCTGATAAGTAAAGGTTTAGCTAGGGAATAGAAAGTTTTGTCAAAAAGTAAGAGTTTAGTTAGGGAATAGAAAGGTTTTGCTGAAAAATAAAAGTTTAATTAGGCCCCAGTGAGTAAAAAGGTTTTGTTGAAAAGTAGAGGTTTAGTTAAGGAATAAAAAAGTTTTGTCGAAAAGTAAAAGCTTAGAAAGGTTTTGTTGAAAAGTGGAGGTTTAACTAAAGAGTAGAAAAGTTTTGCTAATATGTATAGCTTTAGCTAATGGATGAAAAGGTTTTGCTAATAAATAAAGGTTTAGTCAAGGAGTAAGAAAGTTTTGTCAAAAAATAGAATTAATCCAGGGAATAAAAAGGTTTTGTTGAAAAATAAAGGTTTAGTCATGGAGTAAAAATGTTTTGCCGATATCAGTTTAGACATGGAGTAGAAAGGTTTTGCCAATAAATAAAGGTTTAAAAAAAAATTGTTGACAAGTAAAGATTTAACCAAAAAATATAAACTTTTTGCCAATAAATAGAGGTTTAGCCAAAGAGTAGGAAGATTTTGCTGATAAATGGAGGTTCAACCAAGGAGGAATTTTTTTTACTGAAAGGTAGAGGTTTAGTAAAAAAGAGATAGATGTTTTGCCAAGAGGTAGAGATTTAGCAAATTGAAAGAATAAAGAGTAAGTAGGTAAGTGGGTTGGTTGTAGTTGGTAGGTAGGAACAAGATGTAAGTTAATAGGATAGCTAGGTTTGTAGGGTAGCTAGGTGGGAGGATAGTCCGGAGGTCAGTGCCAAGAAAAAGGGTCAAAAAAAAAAAAAAAACCAAAGGTCAGCAACTAAAAAACGTTAACTGTGGTACTATGTTGGTTAACTGAGAGTCAGGACCAGGATGAAAAAAGGACGCCCATCCTATGGACAGAACGGCCAACCGCTGCAATCATGGGGGCTGGTTGACTCTGGTCCTGGCAGTGGGCACCACCACGTCATATGTTTCAGTTACTGACGAATGTGTGTCTGCCACGTGTATTTTCGGAGATGGTTACCGAGGGAGCATGGTTAAGGTACCAGTAAAATGCGCCAAAATTTTCGTCTTCTTCTCTCCGGCCTTCTCTCCATTTCGCGTTGCCAATCCCTCTCTCGCTCGTTGTTTGTTTCTTCAACTTGTGCGTCACAAATTTCCTTGCGTGGTGTTCGGAGAGAACGAAGATCGCCCGGGAAATTCAGTGAAACAAAAATAAAATAAAATAAAAAATTCCGATATGAACAAATTGTGGTGAAGTTATTGTTGTTGGCCAATCTTGGTAATTGGACGCAGGCAGTGCTTGATTTGTTATGGTGCCAGTCTTGGCAATTTGTCGCAGGTATTCCTCTCATTTTTTGTGCTGTTGCGAACTTTCTTGCAATTTCACGCAGGCATTGCTGGAATGACTTGTGATGTTTCCAGTAGTCTTGGCAAATTTCGCGCAGGTATTGGTCCAATTGTGATGTTGCCAGTCTTGGCACTTTTACGCAGGCAGTGCTCGATTTGTTGTGTTGCTAGTCTTGGCCATTTCTCGCACTCATTGCTGGAATTGTGATTTTGCCTAGTATTGGCAATTTCTCGCAGGCATTGCTCGGGTTCTGATGTTGGCTGTCTTGTCAATTTCATGCAGGTATAGCTCGAATTGTGCTGAACATGAACACATCTGAACATTTCGTGGCTTCAAGTTTTTCCTTTTTTATTTAAAAGCAATCGCAATCTGTAGTAGTTTCAATCCAAAACAACCTCGTGCTTCAGAGGCTTTTGGAAGATCGAAACTTGTCAGCGACATCGGGAAGGGTGGAGTAATGTCATGACCAGATGCACATCTCTTTTGTCGCGATCACATAGTACCTAAGGCCGTGGAAAACACTGGCAGGAGAAGGCGGTTGTAGAAATGGCAGCATCAATTTAGTTTAGTGTGCTTGCTTGCTTTGTTCGGATTCCAGACCAGCGCCGTCCAGAGCGATCTTACGAACTCGAGGAAGGAATCGTGAAGAATCAGGAAGAACTTCAAGGCTATGAATGGAAGGACAGGAGGAGAAGCCCGTAGTAGCAGTCGTAGCGAAGGCCAGTTTTGCGCCTGATGAAGACGCCGTCAATAAATTGCTCCAAGGCATCGATTCCTGGTCCTTCGACATTTTCCAAATCGAGGATGACGATTTACCTAAGGTCAAACCATCTTCCCTGCAAAATCTCTTTCAGCAAAACAAAAGACTAACTTTCTGAAGATTTTCTCCACCTTTGACGCCTGAATTCCGCACATCTGATCGTTTTCAGAGCCTTTTTTTTTCCGAGTTGCTACTTTGGTTCTGCTCCTCAGAACAACAACAAACCCGACACAGTTTCCACCAGCAAGGAGCTTGAGAGACGATAACTCTCCACCTACGGTATTATGCCTCTGAACATTGTTTTACAGTTGCGCTTTCCTGCAGTTGGTGGAGAAAATCTTTAGGGACCTTGGTGTGTTTGAACATTTCCCTTTGGACCTGAAAAAATTCCGAGCACTTATGCGATCGGTGAGTTATTGCCTAGTTCCTTCATGTCCGATTTGCTGTATTGTGAACTTTGTTTCTCAAGACTTGTCGGAGAAGAATGTATCAAGAAGTACTACCATGAAAAATGTACCTGCAAAGGATCTCGATATCTCTGTTGGTAATATATATCAACTTCGTATGTGTGCAGATGGTAGCGCGGTACCAACCGAATCCATATCACAATTTTCGCCATGCATGCGATGTCCTTCATGCTGTGTAAGCTTTTCCTTGTGGGTATTGTATATGGATTCTACTCCCACACTTATTTTGTCCAGGGTGAACGCGATTGCATTTCTTTGGATTATGATGCCGCACATTATTGTTGCAAAATTCTCGAAAGAAGGAACTTTCGCATTGGGAACGTTGGATTGCAAATCCAGATCCACATGAAGTAGGTATAGATCATATTGCTTGTGTTTTATGCTGGTACAGTCACAGTTAGGGTTTTGAAACCATGGATGGAATGTGGGTTGCAGGTATTTATTGCTCACTCTCACAGAGGGCGCACAGAGGTTGAATGAACTGGAGATATTTGCTCTTGCTCTGGCTGCATTATGCCATGATGTTGATCACCCTGGTCTCACCAATGCATTCCTAGTTGCTGCAAGTGATCCTATTGCACTTCGGTACAATGATAAAGCTGTGCTGGAAAGTCATCATGCTGCTACCACCTTCTTAACCATGAGGGTAGTAGCATGTCTCTCTCAGCCTAAGTTTTTGCCAGACCAAACATTGGTTGTCAATTGATTTTGTCTGTTGTTGTGTCTTAGTCTGTACAGTGCCCTTTGGAGTTGAAATTGAGTATGTCAAGTCTATCTCTGAGTTATGCTATAAACAGATCATGCACTTTTCTGTGTTGAATGAGAAAATGTTCTTTGAAGTTTGCACTCGGTGAGTGGACAGGAGATTCTGGGACCACAATCATTTGTGGAGCCCATTGAGTTTCTGTTGCATGTCATGTATGTGTCCCTTGGAATATGTATTTGCTGAAATATTGACATGCAACAATGCTGTAATTCATCAATGTTGTAGGTCCAAATAGAATGCAGTATGCACTTGTTGGACTATGCAGAGTGTTGTCAAATGATGCATTGGGTTTCTAGAGAGCATGCAACCACCTTGTTACATATCGCCAAATTTACAATCCTCTTGCTAGATACCAGGACTTCAACTTTCAATAGAAGCTTAACCTTGTGTTCTTTCACACCTTGTTGTGTGGATCAATCATTGACATTAAGCAATCATGTAGGGGCAAGAGACAGTGAACATGATTGGCTCACTAGATGAGGCACATCAGCGACACTTTCGCAAGCTGGTGGTCTCATGTATTTTGGCCACAGATATGGGCTTGCATGCTGAAATCCTTGGTCATTTTACAACAAGGCTTGGAGACTCTCACCCTTTTGAACCTTCAGTTCCGTATGTGCCACCAGGAGCAAAGCCACATGAAAAGGATGGTTCCATTATCTCACCAAAGTCTGCTCAACTTGCGGGTAGAATTCACCTTCTGACATATGGATGTTCATAATATGGGTAACTGAACTGTTTCTAGAAATCTTGGGGAGTTTTCTTGTTTTCATGAGGACAATGGATATCTGACTGCATCTTTTCTTTTGCAGAGTCAACACCTGGTGCAGAAAGTGAAACTGGCAGCACCGCAATATTGACATTAGATCCAACTCAGGATGGGGTAGTGCCTCCAGATCGCGCTTCTCTTCTTGGTGAAACAAGAGATGGATCCATGCCGTTGAGCAGCAGCAATGATGTAATTCTCTTTATGCAAATGATTATAAAGTGTGCAGACCTTAGCAATGTTGTGAAACCATTCTTCCTTTCCAAGAGATGGTCAGCATTACTAGTGCTTGAATGGTTCAGGCAAGGAGACATTGAGAGGGAATTGGGCATGCACATCTCCAAGTTCATGGACCGTGAAGATCCCACAACCCTCATGTCAGTTCCTTTTATTCTAACTTCATGCCATGTCTTCCAAGCATAATTTCTTCTCTGCCTGTTGCTTTGCTCTGAACTTGGTGCCCAACTTGCAGGGCCATGACGTGCGGCTGCATTGACTTTGTAGCAAAACCAATGTATGAAGCCATGGCAGTCCTGCTTCCTCATATGCATGATGAGGTTTTTGCCAATGTGACACTGAACCGAAGTCTTTGGAATGCATTCAGCACCAATGGACGAAGGGCCTCTGAGGCAAGTCTTCTCCCCTATTTTGTGCTTGTCTTTTCAAAGCCCAATTTGATCTCAAAAGATCGCATTCTTAAAGTTCTTGGGACCTTATTTTATTCTTCTGTTTCTCTTTCCTTTTTTGTTTTTTGGTTTTTCTCCTTTTCTTTTTGTCTTCATGATTTCTTTTGTCATTGCCTTCTCTTTTGTGTTTTGTTGAGTGACTCAGCATCATGGCTGAGTCTCCTGTTACTGTGACAGGAACTCAGTATGTTGGTTAATGTATGAGCATTACCTCTAGCCAGTGCTGGGAGCTGATGAAATCATGGGGGAATCATGGTAGTTGGTCACCAATGTACATATTGGTGTTAAAGGTCATAGAACATGCATGACTGTCACTGTTGTTCAAATGGCTCCTCATTCTCTTTTCGTTTTTTAGCCTTGGGCCTTCCTTTTGGCTGATATGTTGTCAGATCTGAAATATGTATAACCTAATTATCAGGTCACCTCTCAATTCCATTGAGATTAACTCAAACTAGAAATATGATAAGTTCTTGGCACTTATGAAGATATGTCTTTTCCTATGTTTATCTGCTTATTCTTTGATGTAGATTGACATGCAAGAACAGCTATTGAGGTCCATAGGTGTTGCATGGTCTTTCTGGAGGTCTCATTGGGTGATTGGACTCTTATAGTCCTTCAGTTATTTATAGCATTTATTCATATTATTGTGTGTGCTGTCCTACCTTGGGCTCTCTTCAATCACTTCTCTATTTCTTTTAATTTTCTTGTGCAACATGCAAGAGTTACAAGGACCAAAAGTGCCTCATACTTACCAAGGCCATGCAATTTCACCTTGATGTTGGAATTCAAACACAAGAAAATGGACATGGTGAGCCTTGAATGCACATTTACTGACATGAAACTCCTTTGTTAGGGTTGCATTATTTTGGAAACTATGTACACTTATTATCCTCATATGCTGGAATTTTCAGAAATCATAAATATACTCACCAGACTGCAGAGAAACATAGCACCCCATGTTGAAATAGTTGTTTTGATCAGGATTACAGGAGTAATGTGCTGCAGGAATCTCAGCAGGAAGTCCTACTGGAAAGATGTTATTTCAAGGAGTTCTGATGTTCAAGGTGATTGCTGTTGGGTTGCTGTCTCAGACTGCAGAAACCATTCTTGGCCCTTTCTGTCCACCACCTGTGTCAGTTGACAAAGCACCTGAAACATTTATTGAAGCCCCAGTCACATTGGAAGGTCGATTGGTAGCTACACCAAGTGGTGAATATATCCCATCAGATAAGTCATTGCAACGACTAAGTGATAAAACAACCTTATGGCCAATTGAGAGAGCCTTTTTGGCTCCAGAAAGTCCGTCTCAGAAACGGGCTAGCAAGATAATCAACCTGGATCAGAATGTGCAGACTTTGATTACAAAAGCAGCTAATCTTGCTGTAAAACGCAAGTCAAGTAACAGTGCACTAGCAGTGAAAGCCAATCGTCACCATTCTACTGCTGTTCAAAACACTGAGTTTCCACTCAGTCTCTTATTTGGCCAAACTATGACAGATGACAGAGAGAATAACATAGTTTCAGGGAGGGGTTTTGGTCGAACACGTTCGTTCAGAGTGAGCATTCAACAAACTGCAAAGGTTAATGGTACTAAACAAAAGCCACATGTCATCTTAAACAATTTCTTTCAACCTGTGGCCCAGCCTGGTCGAAAGGTGATGGGAGGCCAGTTGTCAGCCATTCACAGTAAGAAAGCTTCTAAGCTGGTAGGAGATGTAAGCAGATTGGCGTCATTGCATAGTCAGCACTGGCAGACTCTTGGATTCTGGGGAGCGCTCCGGTCTTATCCCCAAGCACTGCAAATCAATCAGTTTTTGGACAGCAAGCTTTGGGTCACTGTGAACATTTTGGCTTCATTTGTTGCAATCTTTGCGGATGACTTCATGAAAGCCATTCTACCAAAACAGGCAAGATATTATTTTTCCAACTTGGACATCCTTGAAATTGTTGTGTTACATTGCATGGTCATTTATGAGTCACCAACTCAATGGATATAAAAGTGTGTTGAACTGATACAACTGACAGTACGGAGTCCATGCCACATTGATTTTGAAAAATGAAGGAAAGAAAGAAGAAAGTCTTTTACAGTGTTGTCTATTTTCTACCTACTTAACAAATGTTGTGGTATTTTCTGTATTCTCTCTGATATATGCATTATTGCACTAGGAGTTCAAGGCACACCAGTTATTTAGTGTACAAAACTCTGCATTTCACTTTGAATCAGACCAAGTACATTGCTTTACATTCCAGAACTGTGTTAGATGAGGATTGAAGTCAACTTTGAGGTCCGCAGAAAGATCTATATCCACATGCAGGAATCCATGTTGAGTAGTGTGTTCAATTGTTTAAACTGCGTAGCACTGTCAGGTTGTCAATGCATGAGTTATGTGTCAGGTATTACTATTCTGTTGACTTGCTCATGTATTTAAACAATTCATGCAGGCAGATGCATATGAGATACATGTCCTGCTTACATGCATGGCATTCTTTGTAATTGAGCTCATCATTCTCTCTGTTCTTCGGCCAGGCTACTTCATTGGCATGTTCTTCTGGTAATGTAATGTGTTGATGATGCACATTTTTTCTCAAGCAAGAAAAATTACTGACTTGATGATTTGAGTGTTTTCAATTAAACATGTGTATTGAGGGTTAAAGAGATAATTTCTTGTTTCCTCACAAATTTCAGTCTCTTACTGGCAGGCTGGATCTTGTTGGGACCATTTCATTGGTGGCAATCATCACAAATATCTATGGGCAAAATCTCGTGATTGCACGAACTGGACGGGCTGCCAACACAGTTACTAGAGCAAGCAAGTTGTTACAAGCCTCTCACTTTTCCAGTTTGTTTCCAGTGGCCTATTTGGTGAAGGTGTGTCTTCTATGGTAGCATTATGTGGTGCAATTAAGCACCTTACAACATCAAACCAAAGCTTTGTGTGTAGAAGTTTCAAGATGCAAAGTTACAAATTCTCAATACGTGTACCAAATAATCAGTAATAGTTGTACATTTGATATTGAGTCTGGAAGCCAATTCATCTGTAATCTGTGCCAGCTGAATATTACTGGTGAGAACATGAAGTCTTGGAGCCATTAATAGGCACTTAGACCTATGATTTATATCTGTATTGCATACAGCCAGGGGGAGCTGTATAACATGGTCTACTTGATTTGCAGGGTGCAGATTTCCTATTTGGTTAGGATGCACAGCTTTTGGTTAGATGCTCTCCTCTATAGGTAGCAGCAAAGTAAAGCCCACTGGATATGGTTTTGTATTATTCTTGTGCAGATTTTCAGGCGCAGGAAATGGACCATTAATAACACGAGTGACGAGGAGCTGGCAGAAGTGGCAGAGCATTCATCTGTCAAGCCTAGTCAAATATGGACCAAGCTCTCAGAACTCACCACCCACAAGATCATTATAGGCCTTCTACTTATAATTGTGCTCACACCATATACTCAAGTAGCCAACACTGACTTGGGCCCTGTTATGTCACTTGACTCTCTTGATGGTGACTCTGTTTGCTCTGCCCAGTTCAATGTGAGCTTGAGCAAGGTTCTTAATTTCAACAGCCAACATAATTATAACCTGTTGTACTTGGCTGTGATGGGGGGTTGCATCAATGGGTCTGATGATGGAGGTACAACATATAATCAGATCATCCCAACAGCAAACAATGGGTTCAATGTCAAGCAGAGTGTGCTGGAGCAATATCGTACTGGTGAGCTTCTTAGCATTACAAGTGACAGTAACCGCAGTGAAGCTCTCTACTCTATATTGAAACGGACTCGACTTAAGTATGGTTTGAATGTGAGTATGTCCATCCTTTGCTGCAGAATGTGATCGGCATTGACATCTTGATGAGCTGTCTGCCATGTTGACTTATCTGCTTCTGGAATTGCTTTTCAATACCTAGAATACATGTACCTTGGAATTTACTTGTACATTCATTGCACATTCATTGCCAAAGTGGTGATGATGACATATTGGACTGTCACTAACTTGATGCTTCATCATTCTATTCTTCTCCTAGGAGGTCCTGTTCATGGAAAGGTTTACAACACAGGTGAGCAGGTAAAACTGTTAATGCTGCAAGAGATGGCAGTGATCCCTGGTGCTCTTGAGTTCCTATAGCAACAGTAATATTTAAAGACTAGTGTGCTGGTCTCTTGCAGATTATCTCATTGATGATGTGGCCTTGAAACAGATGGTCTCAACAGTGATAATGCTTGTCATTCTTGCTGCATTGTCCTTTTTCCTCAGCCGTGACTCCAATCGCTTGTTGATTCAGGTATCAAAAAGATCAATTTTGATTGCTTTCACTGACCTGTACCTATTTTTCTTGTGTTGCAAAGAAAAGTTGTTTATGTGGGACTAGGTGTACTTCTGGCCATAAGCACGGGTACAGATCTGTCATTCAAACTCTCTATCCCTGGGTATCTTTGGTTCTGGTTCTGTGAAACAGCCATTGGAGCATTCAAATATGTAAATTCTTTTCCTGGTCAATTTTGAAGACAATAGAAGTACCTGAAAGACTCAGAGATCAAGATTCATGTCTAACTTACACGTAGCATTTGCATCATTGCAGTCCAAAGGCAGAAGGCTGGTGATGACACTGGAACAGCTTTTATTCACACGAAGTGTGACAGTTGGTCAGAGGGTTAGTTTGACTGTAGGTATCCATTGTGGAATAAGGGAAAAGGTGGGAAAGAGGTTGAGAGGTTTCTTCCCATACCATATTTCAAAAATTGAATACCTGAAAGACCACTGATGACAAAAGGGGGTGGGGAGAGTGGGCACAGCCAATAGAGAGAATGGTTGATTTTGTGAAGGAACTGGCAGATGATCCTGTGTCATTTGCAGGGAAAGCTTTATCAAAGCCCCTTCATCCTATTGACCAGGTATTTCTCCATTTGTCTGCATGTTTTCCATTTACAAACTGCTTTAGTTCTATGATGGGAACTAGATCATGGAGGGAACATGAGGTGCATTGTGCAATGAATACTTGGTTCAGAACAGAATATTTTACATTCAATTCAACTGGAGCTTTAGCCTTGGTAGGAGAGCCAGGTTCAACCTATCTGACAGTTTTCTTCTTTGCCCTTCCACATCATCTTTTTTGATAAGAGGGGTCAGTTCCTGACCTGCCCATCTAAACCTTCAAAATAGAGGCCTTCGACATTCAGCCTTAATATGTCATTCCACCAGTGTTTATTATCCTGTTCCAAGACCCAAGTGGATCCAGTGAAAGTTTTTACCTACTGGTGGATGTGATGATAAATGAAGGAGAGTTGTTAACATTGAACAGGGCAATGAGACAAAGATGGTGGAGGCTGCTTTAGTAAAGATTGCAAGCCTGACAAAAGTGGCACTTGGCAATGCGGGCATGGACATCTTGTCTGTCAATCTGAAAGGCGCTGAATTCAATCGTACGTTTGGCACTCTTCTTTTGTAAGCAGTCCTCCTTTCATTGTAAATCTCACCTTACCTTGATGTTCTTATGTTCATGTAAGCATCAATGAATAGACTAGTGATAGCACTCAGGAAGGTTATGGTCTGACACTTTGTGAGTGACTTTCATACATTTATTACTGCACTCATTGTCATGGTAGTGTCAAATTGTTGGCCTAGAGATTCTTTGGGAATGAACTTGGCAATGAGGTTTTTCTACTGGTATGCACTTATGTGTCCACATCTGAAAAGGTGAGGCAGTCTTACTACATCATTCTTCTCCATGTGATACATTGTTTGTTTTTGAGAGCTGGTATCCAAGCAGTTTCCTTCTTTGTTGGTGTGATTTCATGTTGAACAGCCATGGTTCCTGGTAAAAAGATCCAAGCATGTTTTGGGTTTTGTGACATTCGTAACTTCACTGATGCCACTGAGTGCCTGCAAGAGGATGTGATGATGTTTGTGAACAAAATTGCCGATGTTGTGCACAACAAAGTGGTCCTGCATCAAGGGTTCCCAAACAAGAATATTGGTGATGCCTTTTTGATTGTGTGGAAGAAGACTGTGGCAGACAATACCAACAAGGTACAGAATATGTCCCTAAATTGCAATACCCAAAACTGTTGGCAACCATTCAAGTTGCATTGTGACAGCTGATTTGTGTCCGTGACAGTCTTGACTTATTCATTTTCAATTCTACACTAGTTATATCCAGTTATCCACCAATGACTGATGGAAAACGGCATGCAAGGACCTTGCTGTTTGTGCAAGCTGCTTCAGATACAGAGTTAGGTTGTAAGATATCTTCATTATCAGTATGGCAATAGATTAGTTCACTAATTTGGTTCAGGTTTCTTGAGATGATATGCAGACAAGAGGCACATCATTTGCAGATCGGGCACTGCAATCATTTCTGGACATTATTTTGTGCATTGAAACATCGCAATCACTTGCTGAATTTGCCATGCACCCTGCTATCCAAAAACGTATGCCAGGCAAGTATTCTCACTTTTCTTCTGGCTAAACCATCTTGATGAAGTGTAGAATTGTTTTTCAATGTTAGGCTCAGATGTGTGTTGTATTGATTTGCTTTGCAGATGAGTGCTGCTTATGGTCTCCATGACATAGGTCAATGTTGTGTTTACATTGGTGTATGGCTTGGAGCAGGGTACAAGATCCGCATGGGTTTTGGACTCCATGTTGGGTGGGCAATTGAAGGAGCGATAGGCTCATCACACAAGGTTGACCCTTCATATTTATCACCACATGTCAATATGGCGTCCCGATTAGAGGCAGCAACAAAGCAGTATGGTGTCATGATACTCATTTCGGGGACAGTGATTGCAAATCTAACCAAGAGCAGCTTACGAGACAACTGTCGTAAGCTTGACTGCGTAACAGTGAAAGGGAGTGCAGAGCCATTGGTTCTCTACACATTTGATATGCCAATGTTTCAGCAGGATTTGAAAGGTGATCCATCAGATTACCGTGACAGATTCGAGTGTGCAGTTGACAATTACATTGAGGGTGCCTGGGGTTCTTCTTTAGAGAAGCTCGAAGAATGCTTACAGCTGTGGCCCACTGATAAACCTGGTGAAGTGCTCCTCAATTTCATGGCATCCCACAACTATCGTGTGCCACTCAATTGGCAGGGTTACCGAGAGTTGACTGAGAAATAACACTACCTGACAGTTTCCTTGTGCACAGGTACATGTCTAATAACTTTCATCATATACAATAGAAAGCAGTTTGAACAAACCTTGATGCCATTTGTCACTACATCTATGTACAGCTAAAAGGCATGAGAATAGAGATTTTGGATTTTCTCATGGCTAAATAATCTGCCATATTTGTTGAAAATAAAACTTATTTGATTAGAGAAAGGATCCCCATTCAAAAGTTCACCATTTGAAACAAGCTTTGAGTTTGAATATTCAGTGCATAAAATGGCATAGTAGAGTTTTGTCAACCATGCACAATTTGAGTCAAAAGTCACAGGCCTAACAAAGGTGCAGAAAATCCTTAAAAGATTGCATTGGACTAGATCTGAGTACAAAGAAGACATAAGAATTAATGTGATGGTATATAGTTCAGGTAATTTACGGTCTTTTGTGTAGGAGGTGGAGAGTTAGCAAGTTTGGATGCAGCAAGAATTGAAGTTATTATTATCATAATATGCTACAGAAAGGCACTAACACAAGTTTGTGACATTGATGTGTATTGAAGGATGATGACATTGGGTTGCCAATGGTGTCTTAGCAATCATCAATAGCATGGAACTAGAGTGGCATCAATAGAATGTTCAAAACAAACTAGAATGGTCTAATGCACTTCCTGAAGTCTTACAATGAACATATAGTAACTACATTGAGAAGATAACATGTTTTAAAGGGTACGTCAAATGTTGCACGCAATGTCCTTCCTTGCTCCAAACCTTTGAGCAATGGTTAAGAATGTGTACTTTCAACTACTATTGAATTATTTGTTTGCTTGATTGATCTTTTGAATTTTCCGTAAGCTTATTTGGAAAATTATCAGTGTGCTTGCTTGCTTGTTTGGGAAGTCATTGAACCTCATTAGTTTGATGTTTTCATGAACTTTTGATAGGCAAGATTGTGTTAACTTTCATGTGTTTGCACATTCTTCCATGGTGTTTGTATTAAGTACATGTATGCTATAGGGATTACATGTGTCCAATTTAGATCAGAAAAACCAATGGGTTACATAGCTTATCACCTTCCAATGGATTTGTCTTTATGGAATCAAACCCATTATAACTTCTATGAATTTTGCTTGTCATGGCCACAAACAATTGAGTATAGAAATGACTTGGGACTATCAAACAATGGAGCATTGATTGAATGTTTTGGCACCAACTACTTGAAATTGAAGAGTAAGAATTTCAATTTAAAGCATTGCGTACAAATCATGTCAAAGTTCAATAGCCATTTGGACAAAAGGTTGGGTCGTAGCAATATGTTGCTTTGGCTACAAATGCATGTACATTTTTTTAAATTATTTACATTTTCCATTTGATTCGGTCAAAACAAGCACACCAATTTCCCAAGTGTGATTCAATTGCTATTCATCCTACTAGGTGACTTGCCATAACAAATACTTGTTGATTAATTGATGTAGTGGAGAAAATGTAATTGTTGAACCTTTCCCAAGTAATGAATCCAAATGATTAGGTGTTTGATTTTTCATGATTTTAATGTTTTGCAACTTTTATTATACTAATCTTGATTTTAACTTGTTAGCCACAAGAAGGAAAATCTAACATGACCTGATTGTGAAATGTCAATATTACAATATGTTGTCAAGTTCGTCGTGTTTTACTAGGTTTTTTTTAAAGAACTTGGACAAATTTATCATGGTAGAAATGTGTAATTTACAAACATAGTGAATTCATTAATTGCAAGTCAAATTCTAGGCTAGGAACCTGTCTAAACTAAACAACCTAACCTACCAGCTTAAATTAAGGAGCCTAGGCTAGGGTAAGTTAGGCTAGGTGGCCAAGCCACCTAGGTTAAAAAGATGGGCCCTAAACAACCTAGCTTGAAAGCATTTATGTTACCTAGCTTAAACTAATTGGCAAGAGTTAGGATTTGTTCTTCTTACCTTCACTTCGAAAGTCGAACTCTATTGCACCAATTTTTTTTATGAGAAATAATTTGTCACCATATTTTAATAAACAAATATTTTATTTTATTTAAGTAACTTACTCAACCTATCTTAGTGAACCTATTTTAGCATGAATAAACCTAGGTAAGCTAGGTTAGCCTAAGGCTTACATAACCAACCTAGGCATGCATAAGGGCAACGTAGGTCTACTTAGGTTTATTTAACAACTTACCTAACTCCAACATAAGCCTATTGAAACATTACCTAAAGGTTTCCTAAGCTACTTAGGGGCTAATCTAGGGTTTACAAAAGGTTACTTATATAATATCTCGGTTTAATTAAAGGATTATCTAGGCCTAACTAGGCTATCTAAAGGGCTTACTTAGGGGTTATGTAAGCTTACCTAGCAATTATGAAAGCCTACTTAGTGGCTATGTAAGTTACTTACATCACAAAAAATTTGGGTCACAATTTGGTAATAGTAGGTGTGCAAAATCCCTTTTTCATAAGTTTGTTTGATTTAAACACAAATTTCATGCAACTTAAAACAATTATGAAACACATATAAATACGATGCAAAATTTTATTGTGAATATAAATCTTTCATTTGATTATCAAGATTGTTATTTGTGAATGTGTGAATGTGAATAGGATCAAGTGTATGTGAACAAATAAAAATATTTGCTATAATATTCAAAGGAATATTTTTTCACACAAAACACTTGATGTGATAAAAAAAAATTTCACACATCCCAAGATATCACCATGTCAAGAAAGTACTCAAATATTCCCTAACACACAAGGCACATCATAGTGTACATGTGGACTACTTGCATAATCAAAGAAATTTTTCCATGCTTTAAAATGAGCTCACCTAAGGAAGGAAAAATGTTAAACAATATTCAATGTCAGATGGAGCTATTGTGAAGATAAACTTCAATATGTAATTGAAAAAAATATATAAATAACGTATAGTGATCATTACAAAAGATTGGTAGATGTCATTAGATGCAAGATCTTGCTTTGGACATAGTGTGACATGTCTAAAGTTAGAAAATCTATTAGTGTAGGGGACCTTGTAAAGGAGGTGAGTTATGACCATAGCCACACCATTCAAAAAACTATCAACTTTCCTACACGAGAGGTCATAAAAAAATCAAATTGTTACATGAATTTTCTAAACATGACATAATCCGAATGTTTTTTGTCCACACCAAATCCATCAAGTTCAATAATCCACCTTAGCTTTGTAGGAAACTTATGAAATACAATTAAAATGCATTTGGATTCGACATTTAATAAATTCATCATAATGTAAAGCTAAGAACATTAGAAGAAAAGTGGCAATTTGCAATTGGTCTTTATAACTATTTTTTTGATATAAATGAAATTTACAACTAAAATCCTATTAGTTACGTTGGACAAGTCGCATATGACTTTAGTTGCAAATGACAATGAACTTTGGATGAAAGAAAAAACCAATGAAATAAACTTTATCCTTTGACTAGTAGTATACGTATTGTTGTTTGCAACTAAACTACAATTATTTTGGTAGACAATGAAAACAAATGATATGTCCCATCTTTTAATTATTTAAAACATTTTAAGTATAAATTTGAAATAATCTAAAACATTCAATTCATATGTTTGTATGGTTGTAGATTGTGACACATGGCACAATAAAGATGTGCCATGTGGCATATTAATTACATTTGTCGAAAAACAATTTAGGTAGGTAGGTATGTAAGTAGGTCCAACTAAGTAGGTAGATATGAAGAATCTACCTATTTATTTAAATTAAACACTTACTTACCTACCTAGTTTAGATATATACTTAGGTTGGTAGATAGGTATGTAGCTAGGTTATTAGGTTGGTTAGGGAGGTAGGGTAATTAAGGGATAGGTAATTAAGTTTTCAAAAAAAAAATCAGGTTCAGCTTCTTTAATTGGCTCATCCCATATGGACCATGTTTTTGAATATGAACTATACAATAAAAGATTTTCCTTATATACTTTTCAAAATGACAATGTAAGATAAACTTATGGGATAAAATTTTGGAGTTCGACTTAATTGTGAACCACTCCTAATTAAAAGGCTCATTCCACATTTTTTGTCTTGATTTTACTTTAGTAAATTATATAAATAAGTAGGTAAGTAAGTAACAAACTAATTGACTAATGAAAAAAAAGGCTATTCATTAATTAATTAACTATTAAAATACCCAATAAAATAATCAAAGTAAAAAAACTCATAAACTAATTACATATAGTAATAATTCATCAATAATTTCTAGTTACATATTTATATAGTTAACCAATTAATTAAAACATTATACATAAAAAATGAGTTTCAAAATTTTAAAATTTGATTTAAAATTCTATTCTCTAATTAATATATATTAGTCACAAATATTAAAAATAATTATATAAATGCTACTTATTAAGTAATTATTACAATGAATAATAAATGGGTAACAAATATTTTTAAATAATAATCATCATATATGTATGTATATATAGTAACTAATACTAATTTCTTCAATTACATATGATAATTGATTTTTTTATTAACTATTACCAAAAAATTTATACTCTATTCATTAATTAAATAAATAGAAATCATTGCTATTATTAATTACTGCAATTATTATAAATTAAAATTTTTATAACTTTAAAAAATCAACCTTTCATACAAAATTTATGTTCTAATAATAATCATTAACTATTAATAAGTAATTATAAGTTATAAATACAAAAATTTGTAGAAATTACATCAATTCTTCTAATTATATTAAAATTACTCAAAACATTCATGATGTAGAAAACAAATATTGATTACATGTAAGTAATTATAAGAAATGAAATGAATCATTTAATTAATTGTACTATAATCCTTGGAAATAAATTATTTACAATAATTACTCTAATTCCAGAAAAATGAATATAAAATTTAAAAATCAGTTTGAAAATTGGAAATTAAAAGTTCTAAATCACAAATAATTAAGTTCAATTATAAACTATGAAACTGCTACAATTAATGTATAAATAAATAAATAATAGATATTTCATAATAATTACACATTAATTACAGAAATTAGTTTTATTGTTGTAAAATTATTAATTATTACTTCAAAAATCTATGTAGTAGCAATAATTCACTAACTCAATTTTTTATATACACAATAATTTCATAAGTTTCTTTAATTATATTCAGATGATTTTTTTTGAAATTAAAATTTTAACTATAAGTTATAAATTCTAAATTATGAATACCAAGTTAAATTATACAATATATAAATGATGTGTATTACTGTAATTGATATATAATTTCTATCATTACAATAATTATTTTTATTACTCAAAATATTATATATATAAAAAATCTAATTGAATTACTTTAATTACAATGAAATTATTGTGAATATTTTAATTTACTATGATGTAAATATAGAATTACAATAATTTCATTAATTATTCTAATTCCATCCAAATATTATAAAATTTTAATGTAAATTTATAATTGTAAATCATAATTTATAAGTTATGAATATTTACATTTATAAATTGTGCCACTTTTATAATTAATATATTAATATAATAATCTAATTTATTTTATAATAGATAATTTTGATTACTGAAAAATACTAATAATTCATGTAATTGAAATGATTACATCAAGTAGTGCAATTACAATAAATTATTATGAATATTTTTATATTAATTTTTTAAAAGTTATGAACACTAACTTTGATTTTAAAATATATAATCACCACAATTGGTGTATATTTAGTATAATTATAATTATTTTGAATTATTTTAGATTAATTATAATAAGTATTTTTTTCTTGAATTATTGGAATTTTGTATGATTAAAGAATAACAAGAATTTTTATAAAAAACACAACCATTATATAAAACTTGTCATATACACATGTACATGCCTATATCAATGAGTTGAATACATTTAATAAACCATTATAAACCCATACACCCTAAAATATTCAAAATTCAATTTGAATACACATAAGGTTACAACTATTTGAACACATTTGCAACTAATGGGACATAAATGGGTTTTATTGAATAAAAACCATGTTAAAAATAGTCCAATTGGAAGATTAAAGGAAACACAAGTCTCAAGTTAGTTGCAGTTTAGTTGCAAACACAACAAAATGCAAAAAACAATTGTAGAAATAACCAATGATTGTTGATAATGATAAATAGTTGCAAATAGTCACCAATTGATTGGTTACGAAATCCTAGTTTTATTTTAATGGACTAATTATGAGCAAGAAACATGGCAATATTTTGTTGATTTGGAAGGTAGTGGTGCAAATGGACACAATAATGTTGAGGACAATGCATTAATTGGTAGACGTAATTAGAATCATAGCTCGCAATAAACTGGGTTGAATTTGGGGTTTGAACACCAAATTCAACAAGTTCACACACCACCAAATGTTTTCATTCTAACCAAAATCAATTATTATGCACAAAGCAACAACCTAAAACCATCAATTTTTCAATTCCTTGTGCTTCCTAAAACAAAAGTTAGTAGACCTTGGAGGTAGTTAGGTGAGGAAAGCTAGTGATTGATTACAAAAAATCAATCATGGTGATCTAAAAACACTATTTAATAACTTTAAAATAGAAAGCATTTAGGAAGGAATTGCTACTAGAAAAAGGAGGAATATGAAGCAAGAATAACATGCTAAGTGCAAGAAAAAGATGTTGGACAAAACAAACAAACTAAAAGCAAAATGTCAATGACTTTTAGATAGAGAAGCAAAAAGAAGGTTTGATGAGGCTTGGTCAATGATGAACATTATAGAGCAAGGGGATGCATTCCATGTGGCAATTCGGGTTGGACTACCACCAAGCTTTTATGCCATTCCATTTCATGGCTCAATATTTCTTGTATGTTGCCACAATATGAAGATCGCAATGGAGAAGAGGAAGGCAAACAAACACGAGTGGACTTCAACAATTTCCAACTAATCAAGCCTCCATGGCTGTACACACCCATGTTATATTCTCTTCTAATCTTGTGAAGTGCCACAATTTGCTGAAGCTTTGCCAAGATTCCCATAAGCAAGTGAGAAATATTTACACTCCATGCTTCCAATGTATAAAATCATAGTTTGTCAACATGGTAAATATATACCAAGCAAGAGTTGCAAAGTCTATGAGACTCCACATAAAATAATTCAAAAGTTTGAACTTATGTTTTCATATAACTACTCTTCAACAAAGGAACGTGAAATATAATATTTCAACCTTAATTTATAGATGATATTATTCTAAATAGCAAGTAAGCATGAAAGTATGAACATCCACTTGCATTACAATCATTTTTTATCCATTTTCAATTGAAGAGACAAATGTTTGTCATCCATGTTTTTTTGACCTAAAATGGTGCAATTTTCAATACATGAAACCTTGCAACCTTTCAAAAGTGTCCATAAAATGTACTTGGAAGTGTGGTGCAATTAGCATTGGATTGATTGCAATAGCAAATTGTTTAATGGATAGTCAAATATTTAATTTGAAATTGTTGGTTTTGTATTCTCATTTCTATCAATAGAGATATGGGTATTACCAACCTATTCCTTGGTGTCATTTTGTTCATCCAACATGCTTATGTTTCTTTCAAGATTTCCAACCCAAAATCTTATTGATAAATTAGGAAACAACTTTCTACATCTTTGTGTTAAGAACTCAAAGAATTAAATAGAATAATTTAAATAGGGAATCCACTTTGTATGGTATGTTTTGAACATTGTGATTTATTTTTTTTGAAGTCTTCATCTTTTCAAGAAATGAAATGTTTTTTTAAAAAATTTTGAATTCACCTAAACTTGGAAAATATTGACATTGTTTGATTATTTTTTAACTTTTGATTATTTCCATTTTTAATGAAAAGAGACTTTCAAGGCATCATTTGAAGCTTAACATTCTTCTTAAATCAAAGATGTATTGATGCAATCCTTCAATAGATATATGAGTAATGGTGGATGATTCTTCAAAACACTTTACTTCCATTTTGGACAACATTTGATTAGGGATTGGAAATATGTTGATGATCCAAATTTTAAGAACATTCTGAAACAATTTAGACTTACTTTTGTGTTAGTATCAGAATTTTTTTTTTTCAAAAACATTAAATTGTGTGTGCTATGAAAATTTTGGGTCATACATAAACTTTCACATTTTCCAATTTTCTTAAATAAGTTCAAATTTGTGATGTAATTGATCAATTGTTATTTTATCAAATCAAAACCTCAAAAAGATTTCCAATAATAATTTCATTATGTTCATATCCAAGGTGGACATTTTGTTTCCCAAAAAACACAAGCAATGCCTCATACCAAAGATGATTTCAATATGCCCCTATGGGAACTTGACATGGGAAACACCTTATAGAATTGAACATGACTATTATCAGCACCACTAAATCTTCTTTTTGGCAAGTGCTGGTAAAAGCATGGATATCAATGCAATTATATTATAAGAGAATTGGAACAAAAGGCAATGATGAGAAACTGGGCATCACTTGGGGTTTATGCCCCTACAACAAACTTGAGATTAATACTTGGAACCCTAACAATTTACACTATGGGCAACCCATGAAAAATTTGTTTCTTTTACACAAGCATAATTGTCATAATCAATTGGCAACTATAAAAGTTGAACCCGCACACACCCATGTATGGAATTCCATAAGCTCTTCTTGGATTCACTTGAACCAAATCGAGGGAGGAACTTCAATTCGATCCACATTTAACTCTTCATACGAAGACAAAAAAGATATACCTGATGTGTGGTGTGCAAGAGGCAAACACATCATACTTAGACCCCCCATCTCCCCCAAATTGAACAACAATTCAACAATCTTACAAGAGCTAGGATTGAACCCCACACAACAACGTGAGACATGGGATTTGTTATGGGAACATGGTAAGTCAAAAAAGATCTCAAAATTTCTTTGCCAAGTTCTTACTACGAATCTAACAAATTTGGAGTTGGGATCAAATAGCCCCAAATGTCAAAGATGCACCAAAAATGTTGTTGAAACCATCCGTCATTGTTTGTTTGATTGTCCCATGGCTCACGATGTTTGGAGTCGAATTTGTCGACTTCGAAAACACCTAGGAATCACCAACCCTTTGAATTGGCGACAAGTGTTGTTAGGGTGCCCCGAGGTACTCACAATTGCAAAGTCATTGAGGGAAGCTGCAAGTTGCAAATGCCCTCGAAAACATCATGAAATCAAACAAAGCCTTTCAAATGCGGCATCCATTTACTTATGGGAACTTGCAAGAGCTTCTACCTTATGGCACATTTGGAATGCTCGATGTGACTTTGTTTTCCATGGGCTTCAAGTACCCATTGAAGTCATAATTCTTAGAATTTGGAAAGAATTGGTGTCGTTTGCTAGGATGGTGCAAGAAGAAATTGAAGAGAAACAACTCATGAATCAAGATGAAGATGTTCATCGCTTGGATGAAATGTTCTTCATTTGTTACCACTATAGAGATATTCTATTCCGAAGAGGACCTCTAGGGTGTTTAACTTGGTTTACAAATCCACCCAAATGGCTAATAAATTGTTGAATACCATGGAAAATTGTGATAGGAAAGTGTCATGAAGGACGAGCCAGAGGAGTCAAGAGGAGTTGCAACTAACAGCAAAAGACTCACACAGTTAGTTTCATGCATGACCATTTGGTTCTACTATTGTCCAAAAACACCAATTTTACAAAACATACATCAATCCCAGGGGAACACTAGTACAAAATAAGTGAGTAAAAATCTAGGGTGCAAGTAATCTCCTTTAAGGTCATCATCTAGATGTCATAGAATTATTTTTATGTGATTGCCATCAGATCAGAGAGAGGCACAAGTCTACTACTGATCTGGTGTAGCAAAAGACATGTTGGATCCTTTCTCTGAATCTCGAGATCCCAAGACAATTACAACAAGAAGCCAGTTGGTGCTTTTTTTGAATCACTGACACGGATTCTTTTAAGGTGCTGTCTGCAAATGCTTTTTTATTTTCTTGCATTCTGCCAATGAGAATGTTTCCTTTCAACTACAGTCAAGGAACCAATGTGATCTGGTACAATATATTTGCAAAAGTTCAATATCAATGGTGAATAGACATACAATTCATGTTTATATATGTGCAATGGTGATTCATGCTTACATTATGAGAATGGAGTTGGCCTGTATGTTTTGCTACAAGTTACAAACATGTCACCCACTTACCAATGTCACCGATATGATTCAAACACAAAAAGAAGAAGAAGAAGAGACATTAATTGAACGCATAAAAAGTTTAAAAGGCCTTGATTCACTCAAAAGGGTTCACCTAGACAGATAATCTCTTCCAAGATGGACAAAAAAATATTGCAAAAAAAAGGCCAAATAACAAGCCAATTATTCTTATAAATTTGTGGTTGAATGTGTGGGAAGCTACTCACATTTGAGATCTTTAAATGAAATCTTAAGACCTGAAGCTTTTGCCCTGTTTGCTTCTGAAGGTCCTGCTGAAGCTGCTCCCATGTGGTGAGGTCAGGTCACTCTCTGTTTGATGTGATGTATGAGGGTTTCAGGCATGTACATTCTGTTTGTATAGCATTGTCCTGAATCTAATGGATGTCTGGGGTAGTGGGACCATGATCAAACCAAAAGAATGAGTGTAGATCATGTTGCTGATTTGCTCCAAGCATCAGATGTGCTATTTCTACTTCAAAATGACATTGATTCTGAGAAAGAAGCATAGAAGGGAATTTTAGGACGTCAAATTTGGAATGCCCATGCCCAAGAGCTCCAGAGAAGTTTTCATTGTTGTAATTGAACAATCTGACATCTGGGAGATTGTTTGTTGCTTAGGGTAAGTCAAGAATAGAGGTTCTAGGGTGCTGTGTCACCTCTGTACATCCTCTCATCAGCTCAAGAATCTCTGTTGATCCTTGTTTTGGACATGAGCTCTTGGTTGCCAACTTGTGAAGACATAGTGAAGTCCATTGCTGGTGAGAGAAGCAAGTTGGCAACCGAAAGCTCGGTGCTATTGAACCCAATGCTACCTGTTTCTGGAATTTAGTCCATTACTGGTGATAGAAGCAAGTTGGCAACCAAGAGCTCGGTGCTATTAAACCCAATGCTACCTGTTTCTGGAATTTACTCCATTGCTGGTGAGAGAAGCAAGTTGGCAACCAAGAGCTCAGTGCCATTGAACCCAATGCTACCTGTTTCTGGAATGTAGTCCATTACTGGTGATAGAAGCAAGTTGGCAACCAAGAGCTCAGTGCTATTGAACCCAATGCTACCTGTTTCTGGAATTTAGTCCATTGCTGGTGAGAGAAGCAAGTTGGCAACCAAGAGCTCAGCACCATTGAACCCAATGCTACCTGCTTCTGGAATTTGACTCAGAAACATGTGAGGATTAGTAAAGTGTACACCCACCTGAAATTGCATAAGGAATTCATGATGCATTTGCTTTTGTGACAAATCAGAAACGTAGACATTTCCTTGCAGAGATTGTTTGAGAGATTGCAGATGTTATCTCCATAGAAGTCATAATTCTTAGAATTTGGAAAAGAATGGGTGTTGGTCTGCTAGGACAGTACAAGAAGAAATTTGAAGAGAAAAAACAACTCATGAATCAAGATGAAGATGTTCATCGCTTGGATGAAATGTTTTTCATTCGTTACCACTATAGAAGAGGTACTCTATTCCAAAGAGGACCTCTAGGATGTTTTTACTTGGTTTACAAATCCACCAAAATGGCTAATAAATTGGTTAATACCATAAAACATGCATGAACAAATGCATATAAAAATGAGAATTTTTTTAATGAAATTTTTTTAATGTTAAATGGCTAATAAATTGTTGAATACCATAAAACATGCATGAACAATGCATCTAAAAATGAGAAATTTTTTAATGAATTTTTTTTTGATGTTAAAACTGTTTTAAATCAATCACTTGAGCTTATAATAATTATAACCCACCAATCAATACCAATATAACAAGGGGTGTGTCACACTATGGCCTTTGCCATTTACATTGAAAAGTATCTTAAGGCAAAAGAAGAATTATGGAAACTCAAATATATTATTTCACCATGCAAAAATATAATCTTCCAAAAAATTTCCTCTAAAAGAAACCCAAAATCCTTCAAGATATTATAACTCTATTATAAATAATCTCAAGTTTCAACACAAGCCAAAATATCATCTTTCAAAAATCCTCATATAAAGATAGACCTATTACCTAGGGGCCAAAATCCATATTGTATTTTATCCAAAATATATTGTGTTAGCCATTGGTGGAAGTGCTCTTAAAAACACTTAATAAACATTTTTTCTTTCATTAAAAAAAAATGGAACCAACAATTCTCTAAATTTTGAAAAATCAGAACTGGTTCAGTGTTTTTTTTTTGGGGCCATTTTTTAATCATAAATTTGAAAGAATTTAACCAGAAATTAGAAAAAATTAGCCAAATTTACACTAGAAAAACAAAGTTTTCCCAATTTCTTTGTCAAAAAATGGTGAAATTTGCCAGGAAAAAAAAAGGGAAAGAACTGGCTCTCTATAAATTTAAATAAACCATGTGACACTAAAATAAACCACTTGTAGCTAAATTGTAGCTAAATTCGATTAATTTTTGCTAATCTTTAAAAAAATAACTCGCCACAATTTCGATCAAATTTGAAGGAAGAAAAAAAAAGAAAAAAGAAATAAAACCCCAACTTGGTAGGTATTGGGATGAGAAAGCTAAAGTTGGGAGGTAGATGATGAGAGAATGAACTCATCCGAATGTGGAATGCCTGAAGACGAGGCGGAACTGAGGTTGTGCAGAAAGTGCGTTCCAGAGATCGGTGCAATCGCGAAGAAGCTTTTGCGATCAAGCTATGGCGCATGCTCTCAGATCCACCTCGCTCTTCTCTCGTATCCTCACATCATCTACAAGGCCTTACGGTGCAGCAGCGGCTTCTTCCAAGCGTGCTTTGGCAACAGCCGCCCACGAACATGACGATGCTGGTGAGCTTTTCTTTCCTCACTTCACACCAGTCCTTGTCCCATTTCCTTTTCCTTACACCAACCTGGATTTCGTGGCTCACGGAAAGTTCGAGAATCCGCGAAGAATATTTCAACATGCCCTAAAATTTATGTGAATGTCTCGGCATTTTCTTTCTAAGGTCAGGGAGAACTTTTGCATCAGGGTTCAGTTTGGATACTGGTGATTTAGGGTTTCTTGTAATATTTTCTAGGGTTTGAATCTTTCACTCTGTGAGTCCCTAATTGAAGCTGGGGTGATTGTCGGAGATGGCATCTTGGTGAAGGTTTTTCTTCCTGGTGTGGTCAAGAACTGGTTGTTCTTTGGGCTCAAGGGGGGTGTACTTCGTGCATTGGAAGTAGACCCAGGGATTAGTTTTTAACTAGGGTTTCTTTGCACACTTGACTAGTTGGGAAGTTGTTAACCAACCTTCCGGCACTATAATGTCAACCCATGGAGTGTGTGTTTTCTTGGCCCATCTGAGTTGAGTCACAAGCAAGATCGGACATTATGCTCAGCTTTAGTGTGCCTTCATGTGTAATTCTGATGATTGAGTTCTTTTTGCACAATATCTTGCTTAGGTTTTTGACTTGTACAATTTCTTCACATATGTTATTGCTAAGAGTTGGCATGGTGTTGTACGCAGAGGAGACATTGAAGTGGCGAAACATCACTGTCGCTGCATATATTGCTTGCATTGCTTTGGGTGTATACACATTTGCTGGTGAAGAGCATCATGAAGCTTCTGAACGACAGGTAATGCTGCAGCTCACACTCTGACCGGGATTGGTGGCACAATGACAGAGAGGATTAACCCAATTCTTTTGGCTACTGGCAACCTCACAACTGGTTGTTGATTGTGTTGAGGTCATGCCAAAAATCGCTTATGGTTATTATAGGTTTCTTCAGATATATATATAGGTGTATGCATGTTTGCAAAGCATTTCAACTCAATGCAAGAAGAGTCCACAATACCATGTGTAGTGAAGTATGGGACTTCATATGCACTGCTGCAAAGAAAAACCACCTTGGAGAGGAATTGACCACACATAGAGAGAGAGCAAATAGGTACAAGGAGTTGAAGAAGCATCACATTTGTGTCGAAGTTCTGTAAGCAACTGGTCTACAATGAGCAGTTTTGATTATGATGGAGTTTGTGCTTCATTTAGGTGTAATTCTGTTGATGTGGCAGGCGTATTCATACTTGCACATCCGCAACAAGCAGTTTCCATGGGGTATGGTTTCAAGACCTTTTTCTCTGGAAATTGATTTACAAGGTTTTCCCCCTTGATTATGTGGAGATAGCTCAGGTGGCAGATGATCTGTTTGCCAGATGAGAGGTGATAGCAATATGGCTTTGGTTTGTCATGTATATTTGGACTGTCTGAATTTCTGATGTTGGCATTGAATGCCAGTTATTCTTTTTTCTGAAATTTCACCACACCTTGACATGTTTTGAGATGTACAACCTGCTGTGCAGACTGTAAGAAATCTGATACTGACCAGCAAAGCTTTGATTTTGAACTGGTTATGGTTGACAGGGCCAAATGGGCTTTTCGAATATCCAGACCACCACCATTGATTGCTAGCAAGTTGCAACATTGCTAGTCTTCAAACCAAGGGTTTCTGAATTCATCCCAAGGAGTGAAGTGTTGATTCTGTTTTCTTAGAAAAAGAGAAAATCCTCAATGCATCTTTGAGCATTTCCAGATATGGAGCCTGTAAATTCTGGAAGATTCAATAAATGAGTCCAATTGGACTTTTTCATCTATCTTGTGAACATTGGTCCATGGTTTGGAATAGTCTGATAAGAGACTAAGAGAAATGCCATGTTGGTCTACACATCTAGTTATTGTGTGATTATGTGCTCTCTCTTTCTAGATGGATTCATGGAGAAATGCTTGGAGGGAGGACTCTTCCAGGCACTGTGGAATTTGTGGCAAGTGTCAATGTTTGGAAATCTAATGAAACTTGCCATTATTTGATGCCTCATTTTTGGACCCGCTTTAAAAGTTGGGATCTGATGGTATCTGCATATCTAGTATTGATGGACTTGGTTGCTCCCATCGTACTCAACGAGCCTTGCAAAGGCCTCACATGCTTGAAGTATTGTTCTGTTGCCATCTGCATGGTAATCAACTTTCAAATTTGTACAAGATTCATGTGTATGGCAGTGGTAAAGGAAATTGTCAAAGCACATTTCAAATTGTTATGAATCCTTGATGTATGTGAAAAATCCTTGTACTCAAGGCACAGAAATTGCCAGGAACATTCAAATAATTTGACTTCAAATGTGACTGCTCACTTTGCCCTGGCTCGATCCTCCTGGAGAGAAGAAAGCCTTTGTCCCTCTTCGTCCTGGCTGTAAGCCGACAGAGTCCAATCCTCAAGGCATTAGAACTTTGTATTAGATCAGTTGAAATGAACACATCTGCACTGAAGTAGTTGACATCAAGATGAATTGAAGCTATTGACAAACCTCAACAAATTTCACAGTGTTACAGCTTCTGTAATCAGAATACGTACACAAACACGTTTCAACTCATCAGGGCAACAATTCGGGTAGAAAAACTTGCATAAGGAATTGTGCCTTGGGTTGGATCCATGAGTGATTGATAGCCATTGTCTTCCTGTGTGTTGACATCTTGCTTCCTACTACCAAAGCTCATTGACTTCGAATGGACATCAGTTTTGACACAGTCAAACTCTACATTGTTAGGATCAAAGAGAGCTTTTCTGCATGACGATGCAAAGGCAGTAGCCATTTAGAACGTATGTGTGTTTGTTGGGACTCTTTGTGTAATTGATGAGAAAGATTCATGCTTTCTTTTGTGCAAACTTCAGTTATTTTTGCCTTGAGATCCTCTCTACATACCGGCAGTGTGCACAAGGTAGTTACTTCATACTTGCTGGGTGTTTGAGATTGATCTGGTCCTTGGACAAGATCATCAAGAGATTGTATCTTGTCCAATGGTCAGATTGTGACATAGAACACTTGAGGTTTCTTGTTCCAATACTGTCACTGTGAAAAAATAAACCAAGCAAAAGTCTAATGCCCATGTGGGATGCAAATGTAGTTGATGATTTGCTCATAATTCCTCTCACATTTGAGTGAGTAAAAGAATGCTCCCACTCTTAAAGAGTAAGCATAAGAACCCACATCCTCTAAAGCCCTTCTTTAGGTGTAAAGCATCAACAAAAAAATTCTAGTGTATCTAGAGGGAACCTTATCCAATGAAATTTCTCCTCAACAAAGAACGAGGCATTTTGAAAAGCATTATTTTCCAATGATACTAGATGGGTATTGTAGGAAAAAAAATTCAAGAGTAATTTTTGGGTGATGCTTGTTATAAGATCATGCTATATTTAACTATTTGTTCTTGTTTCATCCATACATTATTACAATTCACGATTTTTTAAAGTTGTCCAAGTTGATTTGCATGTCCACCTTGACTAATGAATATGTTCATTTTGATTAGAAGCTTGTGGCTTGAATGGCAAGTGTATTTTTTATTAGTGAATTTAATTAAAGTGATTTATTTAATTATTTACTTGAACATCCAATCAAATTGAACAATAATTTGACCACCTTGGTCAAAATTGTCAATGAGTTTTAGTCAAATGGGACATCTAATAAACTTGCACAAAATAAAATAAAATGGTTGATTAAAATGTTCAATGATTTTTTAATCAAATTAAACATCTTATGTTAATTAATATGACGCACTCCCAAGCCCCTTGCTGAACCCACTTGAGGGTCCAACTATGTAGAGTTGTGGAAAGTTGGGACTTGAGGGTCGCTCTCGACTTCCAGCACTAAAAGGGGGTAGAGGGGCGTGCTAGAAGTCCCGGGATTAGACTAGGAAGAGGGACTAAATTATTAAGCTCGAATCTGCATCCAAAACCAACCACAAGAGGGTTAGTTAGCCTTCGAAAACACCCTTGGATGTTGGGACAAGCCACGGGCACTTTGACACACAAGATTCACCACTACCTGGACTCAGGAGAAACCATCACCTTCCCCCATATAGTATTTTCTGCAGCTCTCCGCTGAGACTACATCCAAATGGCTCTTTTTCCCGAGACTCCCAAGTTGGAGTCCCAAAACTGTCCCTGACGCGCTCCCAAGTCACGGGGTGAAACCCACTTGAGGGTTTCCCAAAGTCAAGTTGCGGAAATTGTGACTTAGCGGCGCGCTCCCAGCTTCCAACTCTAAAAAGGGGTAGAGGGTCAAGTTAGGAGCCCAGGGATTAGACTAGGAAGAGGGACTAGCTTAGCTCGTGTGAATATGCATCCAAAAACCCACCAAAAAGGGTTAGTTTAGCATTCGGGACACTTTTGGGTGTTGGGACTTGCCACGGGCACTTGGACACACAAGACTCACCACGGCCCAGACTCGAGAGTAAGCCACCACCTTACTCCCTATAGTATTCTCTGCGACTGGTCGCCGAGGCTACATCCAAATGGCACATTTTGTTGGGATTCCCAAAATTGTCCCGGTTGGACTCCCCGAACTTTGAACGGCCATAACTCCTCGCCCCGAACTCAGATCGGGACGAGTCCTGAAGCAACGTTGTAACTCTCATCGAGAGCTTTCCAACGTCGTGTCGCACTCTTCAAGGCAACATCGGGAACAGTCGGGAACAGGTCGATTCCCGACTTTTAATGGTCGGGAGTCAAACTGGCAGTTTGACTCCCGGCCTTTCTTTGGCCCATAACTTGGGCTGCAGATGTCCAAATGGCCAATGCAAAACCATTTTCGATATCTATGTTTCAAGACCTTTCCAATGGCATGAAGAACATCCCAATGCGAGGTGTTTTGGGCCTTGTTGTCGAGCTCTAAACATTCGGGAGTCCCGGAGGACTCCAAACCTCCAACTTTTCCAAGTGTTGGGCTTCACCCCCACACTTGGCCAAAGTGGGGTTGCGACAGTCCTGGGTTAGAGTCCTGGGACTTTGGATGCTCATAACTCTTCACCCTGAACTCGAATCGGGATGAGGTCTAAACCAAAGTTGTAGCTCTCTTTGAGAGCTTTCCAACACCGTGTTGCACTCCTTGAGGCGATGTCGGAAAGAGGTCGATTCCTGACTTTTAGTGGTCGGGAGTCAAATTGACAATTTAACTCCCAACCCTTCTTTTGCCCATAACTTGGGCTGCAAATGTCCAAATGACCTATGCGAGGCCATTTGGGCATCTACACTTCAAAACCTTTCCATTGATATAAAGAACGCACTAATGCAAGGAGATTTGACCCCTCAAATCGTCTTCTGAATTTTTGGGAGTCCGTTTTTTCACTTTTGGGAGTGTGAGTTGCATTTTCACACTTGGCCCCAAAGTGGGGTTGCGACACTCTCCCCCACTAGAAGAAAAGGTCAATGTCTTCATTGACACTTAAAATTTTCCTTCGAACATCTTATGTTAATTAATAGGTCAAGTTAACTAGCTATTGTTTAAGCTAGGTGAATATCTTAAGTCTACCTACCTACCTACCTACCTACCTACCTACTTATGTACCTAGGCTTATGTACTTACTTACCTATGATAAGTAGCCTAGGCCTATCCAACTAGATAGAATAAATTATCTACCTTGTAGATATGTAATTATTACCCGTGTTAACTAAGTAGTTTAGGTCTACCTACTTACTTACCTATTTATTTATCTCTTACATCCTATGTATTTACATACTTACCTATGTTATTTACGTATCATTTTGCAACCTACTTACCAATCTACCTCTAACTTATTTATTAATTATTTTTTATTTAATTACATAAATAATGATTTGAAATAAAAATTTTAACAAACAAAATCATCTTTTGAAGTTATAATTCATTGTTAAAAATTTAATTTATCATTGTGAATGTATAAGGTTCAATTCTTTATACTTGCAATGTATGTGCATGTTTGATGGACTACAATAAATAAACTAAGTAGGTTAGACTAAACTTACCTATGTATCTACTTACCTATTTTTTATAACACACTTAAACTTATTTACTATCTACCTATATAATAATAATAATAATATAAGAAATAATTTCCTCCATCAAATAGTTTCTTACTATATTATTAAAAAAGACCATTATAATCATAATGACATACCCAAATTAACTTGTTTAAATTAATAAGGTGATTTTTTTTTGCTTGTCATTTTGAATATTTTAATTTTCAAATCCAAAAACATGACAACCTTTTCTTACCTTTTATGCAACAATTTTCTTCAAATTTTCATTGTGAAATGTTGCATAATATGGATGAAAATTGAAAACATATAATAATATAATAAGGACAAAATGTTTCCCAATGAATAAAAAGTTGAAAAAAATTGCAAACCTTCCCAAGGTGACTTTTGTAGATTTTCCTCACACAACTTGGTTGGGGCTTTCAAGTTCTTCACTTCCAGAAGTAATTGCAATTCCTTTTCTTGACACGACTAGCTTGAAGAAGTGGGTCGAGGATTGTATCCTCTTTTTCATTTGTCGATGAAAAAAAAATTACAAAAAGAATCAAACTTTGAACTTTTAGGTTTAATGCATGACTTCTAACCATTACATCACAATTCTTTCCTATAAAAACAATTAAAACATTGATCACAATTCAAGTATAATAATCTCTTTTCAAAAAAAATCATGTTGGGCATTGTCCTGCAACTACTTGAAGCTCAATGCCACATTTAACTCAATTTTCATGTTTAGTGCTTGCCATTGTATCATAAAGCCCAACATGAAAGTTATCATGAATGTTAACATACATAGGTCACAAGGCATAAGATCCCACCCATGCTTAAGGAGCAAGCATAATCTCCTCTTTTCTAGTCGGAGGAATATTCAAGGATATAAGGTGTCCTTCCAAAACCTTAAGAAATTTCTTTATGCTTTATGATAACTTATTCATGCTTATATTAATTAGTTGGGGGGTGTGCACCCATAATAGTTTTTTTTTTTCTTTTTTTTTTTCCAAAAGGAACAATTTGATTGGCCCATCACCAATACTTTTGAAACATGGGGCACTCCTCAACATAGAAGCCTAAATATGCTTCCCTTGCCCACCCCCCTCTCTTCCTCCCCCATTTTAAAGTTATATACATGAAAGTTGAATCACATCATAATAATATGGGATGAAAAATAAAGTGTTATTAAGAATGTTTTAAGGAACACATTGGGAACTTGGAAAAACTTTGAGAACCTGATGAGAACACCTTGAGAACTTCAAAGCAGGTGTTCTCATCATTCTATGCACCTTATATTATCCCCCTCTTAGTGATATGGGTGAGCCAACAAGTGTAATGGCTAACATAAGATGCCTACAATGAGCCTACATTCTGACCCATTATTTTGAGAATGTCCCTTGGCTATGGGTGTCACTATTGGAGTATGCAACAAACGCTAGAGTGGACCTAAACATAGGTGAAATCATGAGGCATAATGCATAGGAGGGGAGGGTTCTTATGCCTCATCCTTAAGAGTGAGATGGATTTGGCCACTACTTACTAAAATCCATCCCACTCTTAAGGAGTAGCTGTAAAATCCATCTATATCCCTTTGCTATGTGCAGCAATGCTCAGTATGTAACCCTGCAAAAATATTTTTCACATCCAAGTTTAATTATTTACTTTTTTGCAACCCCACCCATAAAACTGAAATTGGGATAACAAATAGGTGAGGGATTACTACTAGCAAACCACCTGGACCAATCGTTATGGTCAGCTAAGCAGAAACACTAAACATCATTCAGATCATATTTAATACATTCTTTTCTGCAGGTGCACAACTTTGGTGCGCCTTTTACTAGCCATGGCAAACTGTGCCATTATTCTAAGCCAAAATCATATTATTGAGCCAAACTGGCATATTTTGACTTTTTTAATCTAATTTTCATATGCAGGGTCAGATACTGAACACCACTGGAGATGCTTTAAGAGGGACATTCATGGATACGAGTTATGCTCTTTGGGAGTGTCTTTGGTCACTTACACACATATTTTGGGTGTGCCAATGGGTTCTCAGGACTTTGTCACGTATTTTTTTATGAGATTTTATTTTAGAATGTGACGCATATTGATGATTTTTTTTTTGAGAGACGCATAAGTTGCATTTGGCATTTTATTTTATTTTGTCATTTGTCAACTTTTTTTTCATTCAAACAATTTTATTTTCTTTTTCTTACTTGTCTTTTGTGCCAAATTTTGACATGAAAAATTTGTAGGTATGTGGAATCATTATAGGTCTTGGATCATGGGACTCTATTCAAAGTCATTTTGCGAGACATCAAGTCCAATTACTGATCTCCTTTGGTGGTATAGGTCTATTATCTATAGAGGATTATGCCCTATTTGTTTTTTTAGAAAGTTGAATTTTGGTGGTTTTATATTTGTGTTTTAGGTTTCGTATATTTGATAGACTTGTTTTGGAAGAATATGTTTTTCAAGTTGAGGGGAGCCCACACCTCTTTTAGTCATGCTTTCATGTAGTTCAAGATAACCTTTTTCCTGTAGCTAGAAAGATAAACCCTTTTTTGAAAGTTTGGTAGTTACTAACACCCCATGTCTATAAGCATTTTTTATGGACTTTCATCACGACACATCCCTTAGGTCTATCTTGGAAGATGATTCCATTTCCTTTATTTCCAAATCTTGCATTCACTTTTGTTTGGGCAAGGGGGGTAAGGTTATGGTTGACTACTGAAGCATCTATTCGTTTGTTTTATATTTCACACTTTACTTTCATTTCAACGATGCATTTTCGTCCTAGTTTGATTTAGCCCTTGGCTTTTAGTCTTCTCACGTGTGAATGTGGACATTGGTTAAATGCATATGAAATGTATTTAACATGTTATCCATTCGAAAGTTAAAAAATAGTCACACATGACGCAATCAAAGACATCATATATGCTTTCATTCAAGAAAGTGAACGCATTATATAGATAGAGCAATGGTATGTCCTTATGTTAGGAGCTTCATTATGAATCGATCTTTACATGATCGTGAGAACTAAGTCTTTGTTGTTGATGTGGTGGTTATTAACCCAAAATGGGAAACAATGGTTATGGGTGTCATTAGTCAACCAGTAGGTGCAATTGTGTAACTTAATGTCATTGTTAAGATTTGTAAGTATAAAGGGCTTCATGAGGGACACCATTTTATTCGGATGGCCATGGAGGTGCATGACACATTCGGGCATGATATGGATCATTTTATCAAGGAATGTATTCGTCTTTTTCACGATAAACAATCAAGAGGTCATTTATTTTTGTCTTTTTGAATTCAATTTTTCAAGCAGCATGTTAATATTATTTTTCAACTTGCTTTAACTTCTACTATAGAAAAAAATATTGCTTTGGTAAGAAATGTTTGTTGTAGACTTCCTATTATTTTTAGATCTCACGATTTACATGCAGGTGACATTAGAAGGCTATAGGTGAAATGATTTCTTACCACAAAAGGGACTAGCTCATGATTTACATGCAGGTGACATTAGAAGGGTTATGGGTGAAATAACTTCCTACCATGAGAAGGACTAGTTCACGATTTACATGCATGTGACATTAAAGAAGCTATGGGTGAGATAACTTCTTACCACGAGAGGGACTAGCTCATGATTTACATGCAAGTGACATAGAGGGGCTATGTGTGAGATAACCTCCTACCACGAGAGGGAAAGCTCACAATTTACATGCAGGTGACATTAGAGAGGCTATGGGTGAAATAACTTTCTACCATGAGAGGGACTAGCTCATGATTTACATGTAGGTGACATTAGAGGGGATGTGGGTGAGATAACTTCCTACCACAAGATGGACTAGCTCTCTCCTTTCTTTGGTTGTGCATTTGTTGGCCTTTCCTTGGCCTTCCTTTTTGTCTTGTGTGTGATGGTTTGAGTCATTGATTTTTATTGGATTTTTTGTCCACCTCACAAAAGACAAGTCCACCAACATCATAAACCCCATTCGCTTACATAGTCTTGAGTTTAAAAAAGGAATCAATCAGTCTCTTGTTGTGTATTTTTTTCATTAAAAGAATAAAAACTAAAAAAAACTTCCTTAAGAAAAATAAGGAGAATTTACAACACCTAACATTTAGGACACAAATATTTACGAATGTTCAATTTTGCTGATAATCCCTGGTTTTGATTGTTTTCAAATTTGCAATTTCTTGAGCTTTCTCTTTTCAATTAGTTTGTTCTCAACTGAATGATGAATTTTTTTTTTTTTGCTAGCCATCGTTAATAAGTCTTGGTTGATTTTCTTTTGCTTTAACTACTTCAATGTTTCAATTAGCCAAGTTTTGAAAATCCAAAGCAAAATGCAGCACATTAGTAAAATGCACTTTTAAAATACCTCCAATTCCAACTTTTCAAGAAAAAATGATCAAAATGGAAGAACCTCGTGTTTCCAGATATTTCAAGAAACTCAATAATGAACATGTAGTTTTCACACTAAAGAACCGGGAAAGAACCGCCGGGATTTTGGGTTCGTTCTTCTTTCAAAATTCTTTCATGGTTGGGCTTTTTTTTTGGTGTAAAATTCAGAATGGCGGTTAACGTGCCAGAAAGCAAACCCCCGGTTCTCTGATTACGCGACGCGAACGGCGGTTAGGAGACGAAAACGGGCGTTTCTGATAACCGGAGGTTATTTTCCCATTTCAGATACCCTCCCAGCACTAAACAACACCCTCTTCTTTTCAATTTTTTTAAACCCCCCCCTTTTCTTTTACCGTGTTACTTTACCAAATAAAAAATTGCTTGTTGAGGAGGGGGGTGGTTAGTGTTATTTTTTTCTTTTACTACCTACCACCCCTGTAGGCCGCGTCGCACAGCCGCAGGACAGCGCGCGTGCGTCTTCCCCGTCGCGACAACAGCTCGGCAGTCCTTTGGCAGTTGCGCTGCACAGAACGGGATCTCCTCGCTCGCAGGCTCGAGGATTTCAGGACGCGAACTCGATCTTCTTCTACCTCACCAACCCACAAAAACAAACAAAAACAAAAGCGCGCACGCACACACACATACACGAAGGCGAATTACTAAACTTCGGCATCATGCCTGCCATTGATGGCCATCGCATGTTCACTTTCGAGGACGACGAGCGCGAGAGCGAGTATGGCTATGTCCGTAAGGTGGGTATGCAATATGTCTTCTGCGCATGTGCATTTGCAAGCTACATTTTCTCTTCGGTTTCCAATACAATATGGAAAATTGGTCATTAATCGTTGAGAGTAATGGGTGTTGGGGAAATGCTGGCATTCTTTGGTATCGTGCTCTAGATCTGTTTTGAATAGCAACAAATACAGTCGGATCGTAGATCTGGTTGTTGTCTGCTCTGTTTTTTTTTTTTTTTTTTTTTGGCCTATGGGTTTTCAAGAAGAGTTGGGTTTGCTTATTGGGTGAGTGAGGAGTTGTGGGAAGTAGGCAGATCTGCGTTTGTTGTCACTGTGGGAAGTGGGTGCCGGCAGGTTTGGCTCATTTTGTGTTTTGTTGTTTTATAACTAGTGGATGTGTTGGGAACCTTGTATTTGGAAACCCCATTGGACAACAACACTGTCATCCTTGCTGCAGGTGTCAGGACCAGTGGTGGTGGCAGATGGAATGGGAGGAGCGGCAATGTATGAGTTGGTGCGAGTAGGCCATGACAAGCTCATAGGTGAAATCATTCGGCTTGAGGGCGATTCTGCCACAATCCAAGGTATTGGGAACAAATTAGGGTTTCCATTTCAGCTGCTGTGGATGCTATCCATTGTGGATTTGTATGTGAATTCAGTGAATTTCCTTTCCTTCTTGTTGATTGAGGGTTCCCTTGGACTGATTCAGCTCAAGGGCGTTCCTGCCACGATCCAAGGTACTGGGAAGGAATTAGGGTTTCTGTCTCTGCTGCTGCGGATGCTATCCATTGTGGATTTTTATGTGAATTGCAGTGAATTTCCTTTCCTTCTTGTTGAGTGAGGGTTCCCTTGGACTGAGGAAGGTAGGACTGCAGTCGTCTTCTTTAGAGGGCTTTCCAGTTTGCACTCTGGGTAGATGGATGGCAACTGCACTGTCCCTCCCACCACATACTTCTTCAGCTCTATTGCCCTGCCCTTTCAACAATTCCAAGTTCCGCACATACAAAATCAGCATCCATCAACTGAAGTTATACTCGAGAATGTGCTCTGCGCCATGATTTTGTAGGAGATACAACAAATCCAAAAGGCAGACAGACTGCTTAATATCCTCTGAGAGTGAACATAACCTTGTACATTGTTTTCTGGTTTTGGTACAGTGTATGAGGAAACTGCAGGATTGACAGTGAGGGATCCTGTCCTACGAACACACAAGGTGGAATTATGTGAATCCTGATCGTTTTTCCTGTGTGTTTTCTGATATTCATTCTGAAGGAATCTCTTGTGAGGTGCTTTTTTGTTTGCATGGTGACAGATACTACACAGAAACTTGTGATTGTCTTTTTCTGTGGCTGACTCTAAATCTAAGTGGAAGTATCTAGATTGTAAGTGTGAGGAATTCTCTTGATAGATGGTTTTTTTCCCCCTTCTTTGGTGTAACAAACAAAAGGTCTGCCAATGTGTGTGCAGCCACTTTCTGTGGAGCTTGGACCTGGAATCCTTGAGAATATCTTTGATGGAATTCAGGTATGTCTTTTAGTGTTTTCTGTGGCATGTGTGATTTGGAGATCACTAGAATTGAATATCTTTATGCAGATTGAAGTGCATTTTAAAGACATGAAGCTGTACTCACAATTTTCATTCTTCATGATGGTCCTAATTGAAGTGTATCAGATCCTGACGACCTTGATAACTTGTGGAAATTTCTGGTGTTTGTTTCCTTATGCAGCGGCCACTGAAGGCCATTGCCCTAAGATGTGGAGATGTGTACATCCCCCGTGGTGTTGCAGTGCCTGCTTTAAACAGGGAAAAGGCTTATGAATTTTCACCAAAGAACCTTGGTACATTGTTATTCTCTCTCTTTGCATCAGCAAAGAAAGCTCTGACTTTCAAATCTCATCTTTGTACTGATCTTCTTTGTTCTTTTTTGGGATCTATTCTCACATAGGTAAAGAAGCTAGTTGCTTAGCAGTCATGGGTAGGTTAATGTAAGTTATCAATACATCATGAGGGTATAACAGGTAGGATTTCAATCAGTCGCCACTGATCAAGGGAGATAAGCAAACAATATGTTTGAACATGCACGTTCAGGATTTTGATGCTTTGGGGTCTCTGAAGGTAGAGCTGTCTTCTGGTCAGAAGGTTGGTGATTAGGAGAAATTTGTCACATTGTACATGATTGATAATGTGTGGTTTCTCTTTTGTTTGGGGCTGGGATATTGCAGATGTTGGTGATGCAATCACTGGAGGTGATTTGTTTGGGGTAATTGCTTCCTAATTCTCTTGCTTAATTCTGGTAGTGCATTTATGTTAGCCTTTCAGACAAGTTCTACAGGACTGTGTTGTTATGGGTAAGGCAGGTGAGAGAGAGAGGCACCCCATAGTGGCCAAGACTCTTCCAGTGGGTATATTGTTGCTGGATCTTACGCCTAATAAAGCTCTTGCCATTGGGTTGGTCCTGGCACCCTTGTGCTAGGTCCTAAGAAGGAAACAGGCCTTGGTTTTGTCATTTATTTTTTACACCTGGTGGCTTGATTGAGGTTTGACATTGTTTTGTAGTGAATCTTTTATTTCTTCATTATCTGGGTTAGTTAAATGGAATGCTGATCTTTCATGGGCTTTCGGGTCCTGGAATGGCTTTTGCAGACTGTGTATGAAAATAGCTTGATTGAGCATCACATTGGACTGCCCCCTTTCAGTATGGGGAAGATCACGTACATTGCTCCAGAAGGGCAGTACACATTGCAGGTTCAACTTTGGACTCAGAATGTGAAATGTTCGGTTTTGTGTGCATGTGTTTATCTGCTCTTTGCAGTCAATGGTTAGTTGAGATTTAAGGCTGTTGTTTGGATCTGTACATGACTTTGCATGACCTTTTTCCGCAAATTGCACCTGTGCAGGATGAAGTTTTGGAATTGGAATTTCAAGGACGGAAGAAGAAGTTCACTATGCTCCAGGTATCTTCAGTGGACATTGCTGGCAGTTTGTATCAGAGAGGAAGCTTTTTGTTAGGTTGAATTCACCTTCATCATAACCCTCAATCTCAAGAAACTTTCTCCACCCAGTTTTCAGTTGGTTAGCTCATCAGCATGACATGATCTCATTAGACTGCGGACTCAATCCCATTACTCTTCCTGCATTGGGAAAATGTCTTAGGATTGAGACAATTAGAGCACTGTCTCATCAGAGGAAGTCTATGTCCACAGGATCCCTATGTCTGTTGATTGCATGCAGAACAACTCAAGACACACTCATTGTATGCCCAAGTCATGACAGACTCATTGCATGAAATATTTTCACATGCAAAACTATGGTAAAGAACACAAAGCTTACCTCTAGATGCCTTTGTTCTTTTTTGAAAGTGTACAGAACAAAGGCATCTATGCTACAATTTGATCAGATAATTATGATGAAGAGTATTGTCTTGATTGTGTGTACTTCTACATGTGATTGGAAATGTCTGTACAGGAATGGCCAGTCCGAACACCAAGACCTGTGGCTGCTAAGCTTGCAGCTGACACTCCTCTGCTAACTGGACAGGTTTCTCCCTGCATAATTTAAGCCAGTTATTATCTGATATCATACAGGGATTGGAACATCATTGAGTGTCCAGTTGCACCAAATGTTAGCATTCTATAAGCGCTTCCAACAAACGTTTTGACAGTGGCCCTCAAGGGTTCTTTGGCATGTTGTCTGCAAGCTTCAAGAAATTTTTGGTTTTGGCTCCCACTTCATCTCAACTTTTGGTGCATTCTGAAAGGGGTTGTATCTTGCAGCGGGTTTTGGATGCCCTTTTTCCTTCAGTGCTTGGGGGTACATGTGCCATTCCTGGTGCATTTGGGTGTGGAAAGACTGTGATCAGTCAAGCACTTTCCAAGGTAACTGTTTGCTACTGGTGGGTTATATCTGTACACTGCATTTGCTGAAGGCAGTCATGAAGTTTATCTTGGCTGTATGTTTTTTGAAAATAGCCAATATTGTTATCATTCTTGATCAAGTCTTTGCTGAAAACACTTAGCAAGTCTGACCTGTGGACTGTTGGCAGTATTCAAATTCCCATGCCGTTATCTATGTTGGTTGTGGAGAACGTGGGAATGAGATGGCTGAGGTTAGAAGCTCACATAACTCATATGACCCATGTTGTCAGTTCTACTTTCTGCAACTAGAAAAGATGCCTTGGAGATGCACAATTCATGACAGGTTGTCTGTCAATTGCTGAGGAATGCAGGTACTTATGGATTTCCCACAGCTCACCATGACCTTACCAGATGGTCGGGAGGAGTCTGTGATGAAGCGTACTACACTTGTTGCTAACACCTCTAATATGCCTGTGGCTGCCCGTGAAGCTTCAATCTACACAGGTTATAAACTTTTATTATTTTGGGCCTGCTTCTAAAGAGCTACTGCTTACTGTGGAAACTATGTACAGTTTTGCCTTCTGTGAGGAGACCAAATCTGCAGTTTGGATCATGAAATACCTCAGTGTACTGAATTCATTACATTGCTGAAAAAATGTACTCTGTTATTTGGCCAGGCATTACACTGGCTGAGTACTTCCGAGACATGGGATACAATGTTAGTATGATGGCTGACTCCACCTCCCGGTGGGCAGAGGCTCTGAGAGAAATATCTGGGCGTCTTGTATGTACCTATCTCTTTCTCTATCTTCAATGGGTCTTGTGTGCATTCTTGTTGGGGTTTCCATGGGGCAAATGATGTAATGTTTTTGGACATCCAACAAAAAACATGTATTTGTTGTTTCATTCCTCACATTGTCCTTGCTTTGGTTGTCAGTAGTCGTTTTGTGTCCCTTTCTATGTTGAGGTTGTCTAATGTTTTTGTACATTGCTTGTTTGCTGTGCAGGCTGAGATGCCTGCAGACAGTGGTTATCCAGCTTATCTTGCTGCAAGATTAGCTTCCTTCTATGAGCGTGCAGGAAAGGTGAAGTGCTTGGGAAGCCCAGATAGAACTGGGAGTGTAACCATTGTTGGAGCTGTCTCCCCCCCTGGTGGAGACTTCTCTGACCCTGTCACTGCCGCAACTCTTGGTATTGTCCAGGTTGGATGATTGAACTTTTATCCTCCTGTGTAGGCTTGCAATGGGTGAATGAGTTATTCTCCTGGTTGCATTGGACATCCTTTCATCAGTGTGAACGGTGGCCAGAAGTGGTGAAATCGGTGTTCATTTTTAAGCACTTTGTTGGGTACGTACAAATGGGTCATGATTCCTGTCTTTTCCTACCATCACAGGTTTTCTGGGGTCTTGATAAGAAATTGGCTCAGAGGAAGCACTTCCCAGCAGTGAACTGGCTCATCTCCTACTCCAAATACACACAGGTATGCTTTCAGCAATAACTATCCATAGTTTCAGTCAGTCAAGAACTTGACAGAATGCATCAAACACATTCCAAGAGAATATGACACTTTGCACAAGGTGGTGTTGTCCTCATTGCAATTATATCCAAACTTCAAAGGTTGTGTGGACTTTTCTGTGATGAGGGACTCTCTTAATTGGGTGTTTAGAATGGTCATATTGGATCATATTCAAGTCCTTTTCTTTTTGCAGGCACTTGAAGGATTTTATGAGAACTTTGATGCTGAGTTCATTACAGTTCGAACAAAGGCACGTGAGGTGTTACAGCGGGAGGATGATCTGAATGAAATTGTGCAGGTAAAAAAACATCCTAACATTTTGTAAGCTGCTGCTTGTTGACGTGAGCTACAATCTTCATTACAGATAGCACAAAGGAAAGTAATGAGATGTGTGGAAACAGTGCCTGCTGTTGTCTCCTTTACATGTTTCTGTTTGTTTACATTTTGAAAGAACAGTAAGGTAAAAGTGGCTTTGAATGCAAAGCCAGTACACTGACTGATGTTCCCACTATTGTCTGCAGCTTGTGGGGAAGGATGCTTTGGCAGAGACAGACAAGATTACACTTGAAGTCGCTAAATTGCTGCGGGAAGACTATTTGGCTCAGAATGCTTTCAGCAGGTAATGAAATGAGACTTTCTTGATGTGGGTTCATTGCTCCTCCTTGGCTATACTGATGCTATGAAGTGCCAGAATCCATCATCAGTCTGTCTGAGTGAGAATTCTCTAGCTCTGGAACAAATATTTCTCCAATTGAGCATTTTTTTCTAGAATCATACCCAATGGAGACTGGAGATGATGGGACAAAACTTCATGTGATATTGATAGTCCACATGTTGTGACTCTGCTCCTGATGTAACAAGAATATGTGGTTTTCTTGGTGGTTATGGCAGCTATGACAAGTTCTGTCCATTTTACAAATCAGTTTGGATGATGAAGAATATTATGCACTTCGGTGCTCTTGCAAATCAGGTAAGTTCCACTCAGTTAATTTGGTCCTGTTCTCTTTGTTTTCTGCTGGGTTTCTCATGTTTGGATAGTCCACATATGGAGTAGAATTTCAGCCTGATGGAAGAAAACAGTGATCATGCTGAAGAGTTGGGTGGAATTTTTAATCTGTGTTTTCTTTGTTGTCCACAGATATGCTGTCGGACCTGAAATCTCTATTATAACCTTATTATTGAACCATCACTTGGTTCCACTCAGGTTGCTTTAAAATGGAAATTGGGAGTACTTATGAAGATATGTTTTGTTACGTTCTTGTTTCAGGCTGTGGAGCGAGCTGCTGGATCAGAAGGCCAGAAAATTACCTACAACACTATTAAACAGCGGCTTGGGGATATCATGTATCGTTTGGTGTAAGTTTGCCCACTTCAGAAATCACTCTCTCTACCTTGACACAGCTGATGTGATTTGTGTAGTAGACTTTATCACTCTCAATCTTCCCTTTTCATCCTAGTCCAAGTTCTTTCAAAAACTTGCTTGTCATCTGCACATGTAATGTAAACAAGACTGAACCTTCTGTTTACTACAAATGTGACTATCAGATGGCTTTTAGGAGTCATTGTGGGTTGATGGGTATCACAAACTGCACAGTTTGGAGTCTGGGTTGTATTGAGTTTGTCCAGTGTGCATTTCCAATCAACCAGCTGTGTTGAGGAGATGTTAGAGCATCACTTACATCATTCTGGGCACTACTGTAACCTAAGAGTCTTTTGTTGTGGACTTTGCGGGTCTCAGGTCAATGAAATTTGAGGAGCCTTCAGAAGGGGAGTCTGCTCTTACCGCCAAGTTCCAGAAGCTGCACAATGACTTGTCTACCAGTTTCCGAAACCTTGAGGATGAGTACCGTTAATTTTTTTCTGCAAAAGGGACAAATTTGTGTCTCTTTGAAGTTGTTTCCTGTTTCCTGGAATGCATAAAAGGCAATATGAAGAATCAAGGGTATATAGTGTATGTAGCTTATGGCACAGTAAATGTTATCATTCTTCCTTGGCTTGGGTGGGCGAAACTTCTTCACTAGAAATGTTCACCCTTGGAGACATTATCCTTCTTCCTTGGCTTGGGTGGGAAAACTTCTTCTCTAAAAATGTTCACGCTTGGAGAGGTTATTATTCTTCCCTTGGCTTGGTTGGGAAAACTACTTCCACTTGGAGCTACACTGAAGAACACAATATAGTTGATGTGTTATGTATCATCATCTTGTAACAAGTTTCAACTTGATAGTGTTCTCAAGGAGGTTAGTTTTTCGAACTCAAGGCCACCCCTAGAAATTGTAGACAATGTGCACAATATTTAACTTCTTTTGAAAACGTGACCTCAGAAATTTCAAAATATGGGAACTATCAATGACGATAAATTATAGTTAAATTAGTATTTTCTAAGTCTTGGGTTTTTAGGTATGTGGGAAAAGGAAAAGGTTAGCATTCGTTCCCCCAACTTGTAAAAGTCCAGGATTCAACAAATTTTGGGGACTTTGTTTTGTGGAGCAAGTCATTAATTGGCAAAGAATAATGTGGGTGGAAGGTTTACAGCTCTTGTAGAGAATAGGTAGTAACTCCACCAGAGTTTAGGGTTTGAAGGCATTAAAGAAAATACTTAAACCTGAGGAGTGTTCACGGTTGAAAGGTTTTGTAAAGGTTTTGTAAACATTAGGTAATCTAATGAGAGTTTAGGGTTGAAAGGTTTTGTAGAAAATAGCTAGCCTAATGAGAGCTTAGGGTGAAAGGTATCAATGGAGAGAGAGAGTAGGTAACATCACGAGAGTTTATGGTGAAAGATTTTGTAGAAAAATAGGTAATCCTCACAAGAGTTTAGGGTTTAGAGTTTAGGTTGAACAAATCAATGACCATCAAATCATCTCAAGTTATTAATGCAAAAGATTGTGTTGAAGCTCATGTGTAGGGAGAAAGTTTTGATGCACATATTATTCAGTTGTATGCTATTATGATCATACTCAATTGAGAAAGCACAAGAGTGTCTCCTTAATGGATTGGTTGAGCACATCGTTGGCCTTGGCATGTGCACATCTAAGCCACCACTAAAGCCCTTGCTTTTGCCGTCACTTTGCCCCCAAATTGGAAGCAAGGGAGAAGCAACATATCTTTTTTGCAAGCACATATGAGCAATTTCAGCCATGGCCAACTTAGGTAATGATATATACTAAGTTTTTTTTTTTACATTTTCTACTTAGGTAGGGTTAAATATTAAAACCCCTTTTTACCATGTTAGGTTTTAATTCATTTTAGAAAATACCCAATCAAGGGTTAAGTTTGTTGTCTTTTGGGTTTTTATAATTATTTTGTGCTTTTTGGTTTGTGAGTATAGAGCTTGGAACTAGTTTTCATTATTCGTAATTGAATTTTAGAGTTAGTGTTTGCAATAAATATAATAACAATTGGCATTGTGTTATTGGTCTTTTTTTCTTTTGGATTGTGTTGAGACATTGGGAGGTAATTGGAGGAAGTAGATGAATAGTGGTTCAAGTGAGGAATATATTTTTGGGGTTTGAGGTACCATTTGTTTTCAATGAAATGTCAATTATTTTTTCTTATTTTGTCTATCGAAAGATTAGGCCCCATAAAATTTGGTGGAAAGAGTTTAAACATTCTACACATTGAGATTTGATAAGAGTTGTTTAACACCCTAATTTTAAAATGTGAAATAAAAAATATTTAGTTATGTAATGTATGATTTACGGATCATTTATGCATTTGGTAAAAAATTTGGAACCTTTTGTCAAATCCATTAAAGCTTACAAAAGCTTTAATGGGTTGTTGTTATATCCATTTGCATATAGAATTAATGCAAACATTATTGTTAATAGATTCAATGTTGAAACTTTTATAGTGTGTAAATATGTTGATGTTGTTGTTGATTCAATTTGTTGGTTGAAATTTTTTTAATTAAACCTTATTTACTTGGAGATGCAAGGTATGCAAATCAATATTATCTTTTATATAATTCTCAAGCTAACTAATGGAATTTTTTTGAGAAAATAAACATGTTTGATTGACCAATGACTATTGGTAGGGTTAATATTGAAAATGTTTTTAAGATTTTTAAAATGGGTGAAGGATTTTACATTGTATTAATGCATCTGTTGACTCCACTCTTAGAATTGCGATGGCTTATGCTTTTATAATTATTTTCAATTTATGGTTGTATTTTCACCCCTAAAAGGTTTTTAAGTAAATTTTTTTTTGTGATGCAAAAAGGCAAATGTTTTTTACATGTTAAGGTCAAAAAAACATAAAACATGGAGAAACATTACATGTTCCATTTTTCACAAATTAAATGAGTGTTCCCATCAACCCCATTTGATGTTCATAAATTTTTATTAATAAATTGTGATTTTTTTCGCAATTCATAAATCTTTTTTAAGACAAAGGCATCATTTTGTTTGATTTTATTAAAATGATCTACTATTTGAACCACATGTGCCTAAGGATGTCTTTTAAACTCATGATTACAAATTTGAAAAAAAAGATTTAAAAATTTGAAAAATGATACAACTTGAAAATAAAATGACAAAAACTCACAAAATTTGCATAAAACTCACTTTGAACATGAGTGCTCTAAGTTTTATTATCTTATTTTAACTCATGAAATTTGCAAAATTGAAAAACACATTTAAAACCATAAAATTTGAAATATGATGAAAAGCAGAAAATAATAATTAATGTATTACCTTTTTATACAAAAAACACTTTTACAAATGTTTGAGTCACTTAGAATCATGTAAAATATCATTGAACATTTTGCCAATTGAATTGCTTGAACTTGTGCACAAAATTCCAATTCAAGATTTTGATTTTCAAGTTCAAATTCGATTTTCATGATAACCAATTTCTTGTTAAAGGATGTCATGATGTAACTTTACATACCCAAACTCCTATTATTGAATAATTATGATTATTTTCACATGTGTTAGTTGCACGTTAATCAACCATGTCATTGAACACTCATGATTTTAATTTCTTACAAAATGAGTAGGTTTTTTTTGGAACTTTTAAAATTTTCAAAGGGAATGCATTTGTATTGCCTTTCAAATTAAATTTTTTTTCATGTGCTTTAAAATTCAAATCTTACTTGATTTAAGGTTGTGAATATCTTCAACACTTTCATTTTGAAATCCCCATGAAATGTCTAACTAGTTATTCCCAAGAAAAGGTGCCACAATTACTTTTGCAATGGTCTATTTTGATTGGTTATTATAAAGTTTAATTATCTTTCACTTAAAACTTTTGAATTAAAAAAATGAATCATGACACTCACTATGAGATTTTATAAGCAAAATCAACATTTTTCCCCTTTAGTTTGTCCTCCAACATTAAAAGAACATTCCACAATTTTATTCATGGCTTTTACTAAATAATTGTTATTTATGGTTAATGAACATTTGTGAACACCTAGGCAATTTGCATGAAACATTATTTAGGGTACAAAGAAAAATATTTTCACCCTTTTATGGTCTAACAATATACAAATAATTCAAGAATATACACATCTTTTACTTCATCATCATTTGAAAAGGTAGGCATGAATGGTTAAAATTTTTAACATGGTGTGTTTGTTTTTTCAATAATTTTAATAATATTTTGGTCAACCCCTTCAAATGGACCTTTTCCTTTGAAAAAACCTTCCATGTGTTCAAAGTAATGTGAGGTGAGTATTTTGATTTTAAAAAATAATAATCAGGTTTGAGTTTATGGGGAAAATTTTATTTAAAAAATCATATGAATCCGTATTTGTAGTTTTTTTATTTTTAAAAAATCGATTGGGTTTGGATTTTTTTATATTTATGGTTGGCCAAAACATGATGTGAAGGTGGGGGTTTGGTTTTTGTTGTAGTCATGTACTATGAATTTTTTTAACAAATACCTTAAATGGTATACCCAACATATTTGTAATTTTTTTGACAAATCCTAGAAAATTTAGAACTCAAGTCTTTGACACATTCAGTTCTTAAAAGAATATTCATAATTTGAATTTTTAAAACATCTAATTCCTAAAATAAAAAAACACAACCTAAGTAATTTTTATTGCATTAACATTACAACTTGTTCAAAGTATGAAAATTTTCAAAATAAAAAGATCAAAATTATTGAAACAAATAAAATTCGAAAACAATTATATTTTTATTCTTCTAAATTTTACATCTAACCCAAAGGAATGTGGAAGCTTTTGTTTTGAATTAGAATATGACATTTTGTTAGACATTTGAATAGAGACAAACAACTTTTCCTTTGTTTCATGTTCCATCCCCCATGAGTTAAATCTTAGATCGCTCAAACTTCAAACCACTAGCACTAACACCAAAATTGAATCCCTCAACCCACAAACACTAATAGCATATTCACATTCAAAACACATGCATTGAACAAATGCCCAACAAAGATAAGCTCTATAAATAAATGACACATAAAACATGCACATAATGAAAAGTTAAGACATCCAAAATAAAGTAAACACAAATAACACAAGACACATCAAATAAAATAAACACAATACATACACAATAGTTTAAATAAAACATAGAAGATTAAAAATTTGAAAACGAGCCAAAAAACACAATTAAATGCCATATGACAAATAGAAAACACAAAAACAATATGTGAAATGAAAATAAGTTTTATCATAAAACAATAACAATAAAGGAAACCATCAAAGTTCATATCATTGCGCATCCCAAAGGCCTCACAAAAGACATAAATTTAACAAATAATACATCACATAAAAGACACAGACAACACATTGCACGTAATAAACACACATGACAAAATAAAAATATAATGCATGTAAAAAATCAAATCTGATATTCATTCCAAAAAATTTCATAGAAAGCCCTTGGGTTCACTAATCTAAAAGTTGTAAACATGAGAAATTACAAACATAGGAAGCTAAAACACATGAAAATTATTAACTCAAAAATCTTGACAATAAATTGTTTCATTATTTTAAAGTAGGTCATTATGCATATTGTCCTAATTAACATACAACATATGGTTCATTATTTATAATGATAATTACATGTCTACCGCAAGTAATGCATACATATGAAACTAACAAAGCCCTTTTCATTAGGCTTCACATTATTTATTTAAAATAACCATTAACAAAAACATTAAAATCAATGACAAATTTTTCAAATATTGTGTATCACCATCAACAAGTTGGAAACTTTAGACACCTTCACATCCAAATAAAATACAACATGGATCAATTTCAAATTGTTAAGTGAAGTATATCAGAAAGATCCTAAAAAATTTCACATTTCGTTTCATTTTCAAATTTTGCATCAATCTATTGTATCAAATCTAAATTGGCCTCACATGTAAATGCAAAAACAAAATATTTGTTGCATCTAACATGCATATCAACATGTTGGATTGTAACCAATAGAATATGATCTACAACAACACCAAGGACAATACATATGATGTTTTCAAACAACCATTTCAATTTACATTTCTAAACACATAAGTAATTGAAATAGCCAATGTGATCAACTATCTTAACATTCTTTCCTTGAAACTAAAATGTAACATAATTAGACTTTTAATATTTATGACGTTTATGTTTATAATACTTATGTTTTGAACCATTCAACAACCCTTTATTAATCACCTCACATTAGTTCATGTTCATAAATATCAATTTGTCAAGGTTGTCAATTTTAATGCAACACTTTGTGAATGGAAGTGAAGATTGTGATAATGAAAATATCTTTTGTGTTTCAATTTGGCAAATCAAAATGCTTAAAATTTGTTTATCTAACATAATAATTATGGAAAACTTACACTCTTCTTTATGCCGCCAAGCCAAGGTGCATTTGTAATCATTTACATCGACAAGATAACAATGGAATCCATGTAATTGTCTTACTACAAAGACCTTCAATGTATCTATGGTCTATGCTGTGAAACAAATCACAATTGTCCAAATTATGGGTAGATTGTGTAGGTTCTTCAACTAAATTGGGCATCAACAACTTATATAGGTTTCAAATCAACAAAGTTAACAACAATTGGTTATATCATATTTTGTTACCAAAATCATTGCATTTTCATGATCCACATAGTTGGTGATTAAGCACACGCTTTTGTACCTAGGATTTTGTACATCAAAGTAAAAATATTATGATTGTTTAATGTATTTATAAATTAAAAAAATGGTGAAAAGACATCCAAAACTTGGTGTTTCAAGCAAACCATGACTTCTTACAACTTGTAATCAAATGCATTAAATTTTGGACCTACCAACCTGTCAATAATCATTTCATAGAAATTTTTTCACATAATTCATGGCAAGTTGGGATGATAAAATGCAAAACATCTCTAAGAAATCAATGCCCATGGCTTTGGTTCAAGACACATGCCATGATTGATGGCAAAACTTTAACCATGGCTTCACAAATTACCCAAATTCTTGAAAAGAAAGGGTTTAATTATAACCCAAAACAATCGCATTTCGAAATGTCGACACATCCTCGAATAATTAAACTCGACTTGCAAACCTATAATCAAAGTTTCAAAATGCAAAACACCTAAAATACATGTAATGCCTATTCAAATCAACCAATGACCCAAAAATGTAGAAAAACAATCTAAAACACAATATAGAATCAATTTTTTTTAAATTGAAATTAAAAAAAAGTAATTCAACACCCCCCCCCCCCCCCCCCCCCCCCCCCCCACACAAAAAAACAAAAACAAAACACAAAAAAAAAAACAAAAAAAAAAAAGAAGAAAAACAAAGGAAAAGAAAAACCCACAAACGAATGAAACTGATTTTTTTCTGTG
>Ga0116231_10000746_pt1 | contig 60921 bp, 46 predicted proteins | sample S1TSphgellanicum_2_FD_89695 | JGI IMG/M metagenome (GOLD analysis project Ga0116231, IMG submission 89695) | Host-associated microbial communities from peat moss isolated from Minnesota, USA - S1T2_Fd - Sphagnum magellanicum MG | ecosystem: Host-associated > Plants > Peat moss > Unclassified...
CCGCTCCAGCTCCAGCCGCTCCAGCTCCAGCCGCTCCAGCTCCACAGTTCCAGCTCCAGCTCCAGCCGCTCCAGCTCCATAGCCGCTCGAGGTCTCTGGAGCTCTGGCGATGGAGTGAGGGGGGGTGGGGATGGTAGGTGGTAGGTAGGACGGGGTAAAATTTTGGGGTAGAGAAGAGGTGGGAAAAAAAAAAGAAAAATCGGGCAGGGAGGATGGGATTTTCGTCCATCCAGAAAACGGCCTCAACGGGCTCATCTGCAACTGGTGCATTGGTGGGTGCTAATTCACTCTAGCCCAATATAGGGATGTTGGATTGCCGATGAAGGCCTTGATTGTAACAAAGAGGTTGGTCTTTAGATTTTCAAACTGCAAAAGTAAACATTCACAAACTGGAGATGGATGGAAGCAGTAAGTTAAAGTCACACATGGAACACCCAAAAGCTGTAATTTTCTAAAGAGCAAACACTAAATAGCAACATTAGGACAGTAAGTCTTGTGAGAAGGAACTCTTTTAATTCTGTTGTAGATTAGTTGTTTAAGGCTGTTACTCCTAAAACATTTCTGTCTTATAAAGTTGTACTACAAAATGAAACTTGAAATTCTTATTCTAAAGATCTGACATCACATGAATTCATTCAGCTTTTTTTTTATCTTGAAAAGTTTTCTCATACCCATCCATACATTAGAATGGAAGAGACAAAGAATAATTTAATCCCAGCCGAAGGAAATAAAAGTTTTGCACACTGAGGACAAAAATGTCTTTATGTTCATTACAATAGAATTCTCAATAAAAAACCCCATAATTAAAAAAATGATTTGTAGTAATTATCAATGAATATAATGAATATAAAATTATCAAAAAACCAAATAATAAACATTCAATCTGCTGTTACTATCAATTGATCTTCAAGTGAAAGAATCATTCTAAAATGTTACATAAGAACATAGGGCATGGTGAACTTGGAATCCTAATATTAATAAATTGTTTCCCCAAAAAGAAAAACTTTTAATGTTCGCAATCTTGCAAAATCTACATTCTGTATACTTTTGAAAAATTAATCAAAGTAGATTTGGTATTTCCCAAAACAATCCATATTTAGGAAAAAAACCCCATATCTATCAAATCAAAATTTGCCAAATCAAAATAAATTGGGTATTTCCCTCAAAAAGTGCATATTGAAGAAGGCAAGGCCCACACAAATATCAATTCAAAATTTTTCAAACCCATTACATATTCAGGAAATGAAACCCACATCTATTAGTTTGAAATTTCTCGAATTAAAGACCTTTTATTCCTAAGGGGGGAAAGAGAAACATTGATTCAAAAAACATAAAAAGGATCCATTTGTGGGCTAATATGTAAATTAGAAATCAAAACTTATGGGTGTCATGTGAAGGGATTAAAGAAGATGTGGTGACTTTCAAAGACACTTTGTTTCAAGAAAACCAAATTATAAGACTTCATATCAAAGTTGTATGCTACCAAGTGCCAACCAACTAGTTTTAGTAATTGATGATAAAGATACAAAAACAATAGAAAACGACATTCATTGGGCAAAATACAATTTGTTTTTTCAATTTGATGTCAATATCTCACATTTTGACCCTAGCAGTAGTGATAGCACAATAATCTAAGTTGATTATTCAGTTTTGCCAAAAAAAACTAGCAGAATTGATTTAATATTCATGATATTTTGCACTATCGATGACAATAGATACTATGCAAATGATTACATAAATAGGTTGATGCTTTACATAGGTCAACGCTCTCATTGAAGGAATTTATCCTTTTGCAATTCTTATTCTTTTTATGTTACATAAATTAAGAGGGAAATGGTTTTCTACACATTTAAATGTTAATTTTTATGTTCTAACTACACCAAATGAGTGGGTGAAAAATTTGAGATAAATAGGTCTTCAAAGATAATTGTTTTATTGTATATGTAAATGAGATGGATGAAAGCTAACTTTCCTTTGACAATTGCCATTGCATATAAAGGTATGGACACTACAAACTTTACACACATGATCATAGAGCTTTTGTGAGTATACAAGTATCAAATCAAAGGTGGGTGGACAATCTCATTACAACATGAAGCTAAAGAAGAAACTTTAGTCCTAAATATCCACTTTGTTTAAGATTTATATCAAGCCTATGAGATGAATTTGTAAAAATGATAAATAGCAAGTCATTTTAATTGAGATAACATTAAAATCATTAATATGGCCACTAGAAATGGATATATTACATTATTTGCAAATAGCATAACCATCAAGAATAATTTGACCCAATCCAATCCCTTTGTGAATGCAAAGGAAAAATAAGGAAAAAAAGGAGTCACCCATGATCAAGGGTTTCATCATTTTGGGGGTGCTAGTAGTATCTAGATTCAATGAAGCTTGCATTTTAACAAAGAAAAAAATTGTGAAATAAAATGAGAGAACACTTATTAACATAAGTTAGAATAAATGCCATCATCCTCTAGATTTTTAAAATTTGCAACCAAAATGGAACCATCACATTTAGATGAAAAAAAAAACATGTTAAGGTAAACATGTTGTGATGATGCAAAGGACAAAAATTATGTTATTTTTTTAGTCAAAACAAAACTTGAATTACAATTTTTATGGGCAATTACTTGAAAACATTTTGCATGAAGTATGGGGAGAAAATTTTATGGGCATGAAACAACCTTTAGTGTCAAAATGGAAGTCAACTAATGTGCAACAAGTAGCAAAAAAGAAAAGAAGGCACTAAATGATCAAAGGATTGAACATGGCAATCATTAAGTGGGGGATGTTGTTATTTATTTTCCCCCCTACTCTTCTTCCCCAATTTTTCTTTCCTCTTTCCTTCTTTGTCTATTGTTGTGATTGTGTAATAAACTTTAATAATTTTACATCATTAATGAAACCATGGAAACCCTTGAAGTTTTTATTTTAATATAGTTCCAAAATAATGATTGTCTTGTCTCTTATTATCATTTTGTCTTCTTCATTTACACATGCATTTCTCATTGTATTGTTCTCCACAACCGCCATTGAGATCAAATATACAAAAGTAGGTCATAAAAGTACTCCTTAACATTGCAATCTTTTATATTTATATAAATAAAATATATTCAAAACTATTTCAAGTATCATAATGAAACCATCATATCCTTCATCAAGTTATAGTAAATTGCATACCAATTTTCAAAAACTTTAATGTAAGGAAAATATGCAATAAATAGGTTTCAAACTAGATAAGTAAAATGCATTAAGATTTATTTTTAAGTTAGAGATTTGGCCAAAACATGACCTTTACTATGGAATTTTTTAAAAACAATACATTTTAGTGTGTCACCAATTTACAATTACCCCCTAATGAATGAAAACCAATTGGTACGGACATTGAATTGATCCAATAATACCTAGTGAAACAAGGTTACTTTCAAATGACCAAGTCATTTCACTTGGTAGTTAATTAACTAAGTAACATGGAAATCAATTAAATTTAAATTATTTAATATTTAATGTAATAATATTGATAGTCACATGATTTTTAGCTTATGAATTATTGACACATGTCACTACCTACATTAGGTTAAAAATATAGCCTAAGTACATAGGCCACATAATCAACCTAAATAGGCACCTACTTTAGGGAATTACATAGGAAAACATTCAATCAATTTATTATTGTTGATCATAAACACACCATTTGTGAGGTTTTATCCTTTGACCTTTAGGATGAAGGTAAATACCCCTATCATCAAGCCACCACATTTTTTATGATAATGTGTTACATTGCATTATATTTATCAAAATACTTCATTTTTAAAATTACAAAAAAAATAAAAATAAAAATTCATATCTTATTGAGATTTTGTCCAAATGAAATGATTAAAATTTAATTAATTTTTTTTCCAATAATGTACATAATTACGTTTATTTCTTTTTGAAAGTGTAAAATTATTTGAACAATTTTTAAAAAATATCATTGTTCAATAACATTTCAACGACCTTTCTTTTGAAAAAAAAAAGTTTAACAAATGGATAAGATTTTTGCTAATATAATTATATTATCTTTATTAAGCTATTTTCAATTATTCTATGGTTATTTTTCATTATTGTAAATTATTTCACCCTACATCATTTATGGCTATTTATGGCTATTATTAGTTAAATTATTCTTAAATTATTTTTAGTTATTTCACCCTATGTTACTTTTGGTTATTCTAAGTTATTTTTTGTTATTCTATGTTATTTTTAACTATTGTAAGTGTGAGGCAACTTTCTGTCCCTCTAGTCCTAGTTCTATGAGATGATTATACTCGGAGGTACATATGCTACTAGTGAAGGAAAAATGCAAAGTGTATCTTTAGATGTTAAGTTTCATTTGTAATTGAAACCAAGTAGTTTGCCTCCTATGCATCATTTATGATTTGGAATTGATAGATGTATTTTCTAAGTTCAAACACTCCAAATCCTATAATTTTATGTTAAATTATCATTCATTTAAACCAACTTTTAAGGACTCAACACCATGCTCAATTTGGCAGCAAACCTATAATCACTTAAAATATTGTTCCTATCACATATCCAAATGTAACTTGCTTTAGCTCATTACAAAACTAGCTACAAGGCGCATGTGCCTACCAAATTTTAAGCTCTACACCCAAATTAATAAAAAGTTATGCTATAAAACTCGAAAGGGTTTCACAAAAGTAAAAAGTTCAATTTGGCAGCAAACTTATAATCAATTAAAATATTGTTCCTATCTCATACATTATTTAAATCTAACTTACTTTAGTTCATTGGAAAGTTAGCTACAAGGCACATCTGCCTACCAAATTCCAAGCTCTGCACCCAAATTAGTAAAAAGTTGTGTTATAAAACTCGAGAGGTCTTGTGAAATTTTTCTAAAATTTCAAGCCCCCAAAACTATTCCTACTCACTTCCATTCTTTCAAAAGTATCATTATCATCCAATTTATTCTCCCTCTTTCCACCATTTACTAAGACTAATCATTCTTTTCCTCCCAAGGAAAGTTACAGGAATAATTTTTCTCAAGATTTAACTTGAAAGTTATGTTTGGAAAAGAAAGCCCAAAATGATTCAAATTCATGTGTTTAAAGAGAAGAAGAAGGAAGGAGGTGAAGGAAAACCCCAACTTGGTGGCCAATGGAAGGTTCCAATGCTTAATGGCCAATGGAAGGTTTTTAATTTGGTGGTCAATCGAAGGAGAAGGAGAAACATCCTTTTCACCTCTTCTCATTTTCCCCCAACAAATTTTACTTAAACCTTTTTTTAATTTATTCATCTTAAGGTTTTATTTTACCATGGTTCTAAACTATTACTTATGCTTTTCCTTCCTTTTCTTTGACCTATAAATTACAACCATGCATATCAATAACAAAATTTCCATTGATATTAAGGTTTAACTTTACCATGGTTCTAGACCATTACTTATGTCTTTCCTTCCTTTTCTTTGACCTATATATTATAATCACACATATCGATGTAACAAGTTTTCCATTGATCTCAAGGTTTTGTTTTACCATTATTTTAGACCATTACTTACACCTTTTTTTCCTTTTCTTTGACCTATAAATTACAACCACACATATCGATGTAACAAATTTTCCATGGATCTTAAAGTTTTATTTTACCATGGTTCTAGACCATTACTTACTCCTTTTTTTTCTTTTCCTTGATTTATAAATTATAACCATGCATCTCAATGTAACAATTTTTTCACACATTCATCGCTAATTTGATTTTGATTGAAATTATTTTTCCTTTTTTTGAATTCATGGCATCGCGTATGACCACATCTTATGGGCCTCATGTCGCACGAATGAATGAAAAACCACCTTGGGAACTATCCCTAGATTTGACGTTTATATAACATCCTCGTGATGAAAATCCCGAATCACGAAAAGTGCACCCTTGTCTTGAAGTTAAACCCTTTCAAGTTTGGTATTATCTCCAAACTCTTGCACCTCGGTGATTTTGTTGCAAATCAACCCTGCTTCTAATGATGAACCTGAAATTGTCTGAAGGTTTTTTACAAAACTAAAAACACCTCCATCTTTTCACAGTCTTCAATTCCCAGTGTTGGACATTATCGTTGGTTGCGCGGTTCGATTTGTCGATTACCTCTTAATAGGAAGGCAAATTACTTAGTTCACACCATTCGACGCATCTTAGATTTCTTGCAATTATGAACTATCACTATGGCATAACCCAAGACTCAACATGTAATTGCAACTCTTCATGGAACTTATCCATAACCTAAATAAAAATTTCACTCATCATGAAATCCATGTTACCATTGCCATCTTATCACACTATTTATCGTTATGTTGTTTCAAATTAATCTCATGTTTATAATGTTTAAAGATTACTTTATCTACATTGGACTTTTCATTGACACCACCTCAACTATTTCATGAATCTTAAACATCCTTACTTACATAACTACACACTAAATACTATAACAAGACTAATGTTTTGCCGAACATTACAAATTTTTGCGTCTATTTCTAACCCCAACCCTTTAGAAATTTCTCACCCCTAATCACGCAACTGAGGTTCTAAAACTATGATTATTAGCTTTTGTTGAAGAAAAGAATTAACCTTACACCTCATTCATATAATATCAAATTAAAAAAAAAAACAACCCCCCAATGCAACTATGTGCATTCATCATTCCGTATTATAACATGAAATTATTAAAAACCCTTAATAACCTTATCACACCTAAATATCCTTGATGCAATTCTTAAAAATTGAGACTACTGCACATGGTTGTGTCGATATGGTTCATAGTAGGCTATTTCATTTTAGGTTATTTTCAACTATTACAAATTATTTTTTGTTATTCCAAGTTATTTCATTTTAGGTTACTTTCAACTATGACAAGTTATTTTTGGTTATTCTAAGTTATTTCATTTTAGGTTACTTTCAACTATGACAAGTTATTTTTGGTTATTCTAAGTTATTTCATTTTAGGTTACTTTCAATTATTACAAGTTATTTTTTGCTATTTTAAGCTATTTCATTTTAGGTTATTTTCTGTTATGTGAGGTTGTTGTGGGTTTTTTTTGTCTATTAAAAGTTATTTCACTTGATGTTATTATTGGCTATTATAAGCTACATTACCATAAATTATTTATGGTTATTATATTGGTGGTTATTGTTGGTTTTTTTTTTGTTATTAAAGGTTATTTCACTTGATGTTATTGTTGGCTATTATAAGTTATATTACCATAAGTTATTTGTGACTATTCTATTGTTGGTTATTAATTTAATGGCTATTGTTGGTTATTTTATTATTGGTTATTAGTTTGGTGGCTATTATTGGTTATTTTATTACTGGTTATTAATTTGGTGGTTATTGTTGGTTATTAATGATTATTGGTTATTTAAAACTAAATTACCATAGGTTATTAATGATTATTCTATTAATGGTTATTATTGGTTATTTTATTATCGGCCATTAGTGGTTATCTTATTAGTGAGTATTGATGGCTATTTTAAATTATTTTTCATAAGCTATTATTGACTATTTTAGGTTATTTTACCTTAGGTCATTATATTATATTTTAAAGTATTTTAAATTGTTATACTTAAGATAAAATAATGACATAAAATATAATGACCTTGAATAACCTAAGGTTAGTTGAATAAATTAAAAATAATTTAAAATAAAAATATATAATAAACTAACTATGATATCTTAAAGTAGAATAACTTATAATAATTTAAGGTATAAGTTAGAATAACTAAGGTAGCCTAAAATAATATAAGGTATATCATAAAGTAACACATGTTATTTAAAACAACAACATAAAAATAAACCTATTTATCACAATAAATTATAATAGTGAATTATGTCAATTAGTAGTGAACATGATGTTTACATAGTGATATTATAGTGAAATAACTTTAACTAGGGTGAAATCACTAAAATGCAATGAACTTGTTTCACTTTTAAGGTCCCACAATGATTTAAGCTAATGAGCTACACCTCGCTTATGTATTAATGCAAAAATATAAATTTTAAAAGTGTTTTCATCTATTTGAAACCAATTTAAAACACTTATTTGCATTTATTTGCATTAAATTTATTTAAATGCACATTGAAAAAATAAAACATATTATTATTATATTAAATTCAAATAACATCTTCATATTCATCATTACATTAAAAATTATTTTATAGTTTTCTATATTAAGATTTATTTTATGACTATTTCACTCAAAAAACAAGGTTCATAAATTGGCTTACTTTAGCATGTTTGCACCCCTTCAATTGAATAACGCAATTGCCTTTATATGTTCTTCTCCAAAGTCATATGGATTCACATTGGAAGACCTCATTTGTTTGCATATAAAGAATGGTAATTTGGAACAAATGGAAAGGTAACAAGCTTGCTTTGCACACAATAATTGGAAGAAATTTAAAAGTCCAATAAAGATCCCTAGACCTAGAAATGTTGTGTGAAGGTTGAATTAAAATTTGATCATGTGATTTCCATCAAATTTCTATTCATTTGTTTTGGGAAAGTTCAATGCATTGATTATTGACACCCACTTACTTGCACAAATCATCAACAAATAAGAACTTTTTAAAAAATGTTTAAAGAAACACATAAATCTTAAAAAGCCTTCCACTTTGGGAAAAAAAACACTATTATTTGTAACCTTATAGCACATTTAGGAAAAAATAAATCAACAACGTAAAACAATTTGCAATGATTTGAAAGAATGACATTCGAAAAAAGTTCATCAAATATAACAAAATAATTAAAAATCAAGTATCCACTTAAGTTGTGCAGGAAGATGTGAGATAGGAAAAAAAAAGACTATAAAGACTTAATGTAAAAATTTGGATAATGAACATTTCAAAGACACAAATGATGCCCTAAATCAAGGGGGGAAAAAAAATTATAAGGACCTAATGAATTTGGATAGTAAACATTTTAAAGACACAAATGATGCCCTAAATCAAGGCATTGTTATCATCTATATATTTGTATTTGGAATCTCACTTGTTTCCCAAATCTTGCACATCTTCTCTCAATGTTGCATCATGTTGAAATAAATTGGTAGACATTTCATCCCAATTATTTTTTATGTTTTCCAACTTTTTCATTTTTTCAAGAGTCACATTTGTAATTCTTAAAAGTTATTTATCAAGTGAAACCATGCAATGGAGACACCTTCTTTTCACATAGTTACCTTCATGTTGTAATTGTTATATCAAAGCCTAGGAATGCCAAGGAGCTTATGAGTTCCAAGGGAGGAAGATTTACCAAGATTTAAACTTTAAACGTAACAATTACAGATTATTATAATGACAATTTATTTGTTCAAAACAAATTCTTGCTAGGAGAAATCCATATAATTTGTTATGTTCTAACAAATAACATTTCATGAAATCATAGCTCACAAAGAAATCTACAATGAAATATGCCTCACACATTGCCATTCCTCAATAACAAGAAGAGATAGGAGCAAAAGAAAAAATGACAAGTATCAAGAAGATTTTCAATAAGTTTTATTCCATTCCAAGAAGAATTAATTCCAAACTAGAATTGATTTTATTTGGACCAATTCTCTATTGTAACTTGAAGTTGTCTACCATGTGTTATTTCTAATGTTATCATTGTCACTATAACTAATAAACATGTGTTCATTTTGACAAGTTTAGAAAGTGATTTCAAACTTTATTTAGATATTACCACTATTCTAATAAATGTGATATTAGCATTGGCATTTCATTTATTTCAAAAGAATATCCTTAGCCTTCTTATTATGGAGAAGTAGGCAAAATAATAAAAATTTACCAAATGTCACAAATATAGTAAATGACGGTTTTGTTTAACATATAAAAATTTGCCACGTGGGGAATTAAATGTTTTCCCACATGGCAATATTGATGTAAAATGGTAACATGTAACTATTAACATTATGATTTTGATATAATGTTACACATGGACTGTTTTGGAGATTTTTAAAAATATTTGAACTAAATTAACTAACATCAAATGTACCAAACATGTTTGGCATTTTAAAAGTCATGTTTCAATGATTACAAACTACATCAAGCCATATGTTGATATTTAAACAAAAGTTTGTGCGTATAATTTGGAATTCAAAATAAATTAAACATTGCATATTTGGACTTTCTTTTTATCAACTATAATGAAATCTAAAGCCCACTTTAGACGAGGGTCCAAGGTCCAATTTCCTAGGAACTAATTTGAATTGATTTGAAGCAAATTGAATCCTTGAATTGGACAGTACTATCCCTAGCTTGATTCTTGGTTCTCCAAATCAAGAGCTCTCCTTTTAGCATTTTTTTTGGGTCCAAACCAATTGATTTTCCTTCGAAAACAAGTGCCATTTAGGTTTAGCCTCAATTTGCCACTTTTTGGTCATGGACCTTCATCTAAAGGCCTTTGAACCATTTTAAAGCTTTTGACCAATAAGATTACTTGAATTCATTGGTCCATGGACTTTAGACCCTTGTCTAAAGTCACCTTAAGTTACACCCAATTCATTGTGAAAAATAACATGCTACCTCCACACATGCATGCATTGATGTAAAAAAATTTATTGAAAAAAAACATTTGAAGTTTAACTCTTCTAAAAAAAAATGCAAGATGAACACATTTGAACACCATAAGTATATTTCTTGACTTTATTAGTTTTTATACACAATGTAATGTATGAAGATGGACTTAAATATTCCACCTTTGAATTGGAATCTTGGAATTTCTAGTGAGGTAATGATCACATTATTTCACATGTGGGTAGGCACCTTATGAATTTAAAAAAGTGAAATTTGTATTTATGTGAAAACTATGTTGTAGAAATAATAATAGATAATCCATGTGGATTTTCCATTTTGGGGAAATAATTAAAAGTTATTCATAAAATGCAAGTCTAAATTTTGTTACAAGGAATCCTATCTATTCCAACTGCTGCATTTGTGACTTGTGTCCAAATCAACCATTTTTGTGATTACAAATGTGAGTCCTCCGTGGCACTTGGTAAAAACGACTTATAGTTGCATAAATGATTACAAAGTGATTTACAATTGCATATGCAACTTATATTTGTGACTAATGTCAATTTGAATGAAAATAAAGATGAAAAATACATTTATATCATCCATTTTTACTAGCATCCCAAAATAGATGAAAATGTAGTTTTTGTGATTGGAATGTGGTTTATAAGCCATTAAACACCACATGGCATCTTTTCAACTTGATTTGTGATTATAAATCCTAGTTGCAAATGCACATATAATTAAATGTAAAAAAAATGAATTGGCCAATGAAATTGCTCAATTTAATGGTCTAATTGTTTTCCTTTGATTTTTTTCAATGAACTAACCATTACATATGTAGTAGGTTTTGTGGGTTAGTGAAAATTTTAGAGAACATGGCAATTAATGGTAGAAATAGGGTCAGGTAGTAGGTATTAGTTAATATGTAAATAGGCTAATGAGTAGTAAATATTTTATCATGTTGATATATGACAATGTTTTTGTATTAATTACTTAATTAGGTTATGCAATTTATTTATTAGATAGGTCATGAAATTAATTTATTAAATAAGAAATAAGTAGGATAGGTAGTAAGTAGTAAATAACTAATAGGTCATATGTATGTGGGTTAAATAGTAATTATTTTATCGTGCAAACATGTGAATTTCAAAAATTAATTACTTAATTAGGCAATTAGTAAGGAAATTTATTTATTGAATAGGCTAGGTAGTAAGAATAATTTATGACACATTTATAAACATTATATAGTGAATAATTTATATATCACGTGCATTTAAAATTACATTTTTTTGGTACAATTATGATTTATTATAAGAAAAAAATTATAATATCACTTCTTAAATCAAATAGATGTTTGAGATGTGAAAAATAAAATATAATTTTAGATATAATTTTAATCATAATTTTAAGTAAAAACTAAGATATTATATTTGTAAACATAATAAAATCTATAGTTCCATAAACTCAATTAATTATATGGCACTAATTAATATTCAATATTTAAAATTTATTATTTGGATAAATATTTTTCTTTTTAGATCAATTCATATTTTTAAGAAAAAAAATTGTGTACATTATTGAAAAAAGTTTAAATTTTAAACTTTCATCTTGTCATATAATAAACGATAAAAAATGATTTTTTGTGTAGTATTTTAAATGAAGTAGGTTAAATAAAATGCACATTATTATTTTGCCACAACAAGTGGGTGGCTTGGCAATAAAAGAATTGATTTCAATCCCAAAGGTTAAAAGGTCAATTCCCATAAATGGCATGGGTTGTGGTCAATGGTGGGATGTTGACCAAATATTCCCTACCTATATAACCAACTTAGGTTAAGTGCCTACTAAGTGAGTTCATGTAGGCATAATAGGTGGCCTACTTAGCAATATAAATAGTTTTAAAAGCTTAACTCTCTATGTAGACACATGTCAACATGGTACATGTTGAATTTAATGAAATTTACAATAATATAAATATAATTTTAATATCTAAATAATAAATATTTAAATTAATATAAAATAATGTGACTACATTGTTTAGTCATAAAATCAATTGCAAAATAACGATGTCGAATAAGTTAGTTTGGATGGATGAAAAGTTCATGTAAGTCACATCTTTATGTGATTATCATTGCAATTTGGTGCCACGTATTTTCTTTTGCAAATATAATTTTGTGTGACTTGTCCAAGGCAACTATGCCTTATAGCAAGTCACATGTGGTAATTATGACAAAATAATTAATTGTTAATCCAGTCATTTAGTTGCAAATTAGTTTTTATGATTGTCATTTTGAAGAATTAGCCTTTTAATGTATACATTCTTTGTCTTGTTGTGGTCACTTTCAATGTTTACATGGTAATTTTTTATGTTTGTTCAAAAACTTTGTGAGATTAATAATTTCATGGCTTGTCGAATCCTTGAAAAAAATGGACAAAATGTTTCCAAGAGAAATTGAATTTCAAAAACTTTCAACCCCATAACCCATTGACCATAACCAAATATCTTTAACAACATTAGAATTTGAGGAGCCCAAGACCCCATATCCCATAACCTAAGAACTTTTGTGTGAAAACCTTGGTTGTTTATTCCTTCCTTTCATTAATGCCTTCATCAATGAACATATTGTCATTTGATTGCCCATGGACCTTTCAATGTTGTGGCATTTTCATTAAGTAAAAAAAATTGGTTTAAGTTTGTTGTAGGTGATACCATGGCATGGAGCCCCTATGAAAGTTGACAATGTTTCTTACCATTGCACAAGTATTAAACATGGACCTCCAAGACATTCTCTTAAAATTTATGTGCAATTTGAATTGGAATGCCCATAATTTTGTGTCGTGGTAAGTGGTTCACTAGAGTTAGATGATCTTAACAACTAACTTTTTGTATAAAAACTAAAATGTACATGGAAAAAATTTGAAACCCCATTTTTCTACTCATTTAATTGTTATGTTGATGGTAAACAACCTTAATTGAACTCTAATGATGCATCTTGGTGTGAACTATTGAAACCTTGACTTTTATAAAGTGGTCATGGTTTTGGTGCATCTTGGTGTGAATTGTTGAAACCTTGAACCTTATAAGGTGGTAATGGTATTGGTCATCTTCCTTTATATTCTAGTGAAACAATCCCTAAACCCTTATATGTAGGTTATGATCATGATTTTGGTGCATCTTAGTGTGAATTGTTGAAACCTTGAACCTTATAAGGTGGTAATGGTCTTGGTCATCTTCCTTTATATTCTAGTGAAACGATCCCTAAACCCTTATATGTAGGTTATGATCATGGTTTTGGTGCTCTTGATTATGTTTTTTAATCATGATTTTGGTCATCTTCCTTTGGATTTCAATGACTCAATCCTTAAACCCTAAAATGCAATTAATGATCATGGTTTTAATGCTTTTGATTATGTTGTTTTAGATCATGGTTTTGGTCATTTTCTTCTTGATTTTGGTGAAATAATCTTTAAACCCACAAATGTAATTTGTGATCATGGTCTTGGTGCATTTGATTATGATTTGGCCATTGTTTTGGTTATCCTCCTTTAGAATCTACTATTGTAGTCCTTAAGCTTTAGAAAACAAGTGGTGATCAAATCTAATGTTCTTGAATTTGTTTTAGCCATTTACTTTTGGTCATCCACTTTTGGATTCTAATGAAATGGGTGAAAATGCACAAATGCAAGTTTAGTTCATGGGTTTAGTGCTCTTGACTATGCATTGATCATTGTTCTAATTCATCCACCTTTAAATTCAAATGAAATGATTTGTAACCCCACAAATGGGGTGGTGATCATGTTCTTGATGGTTTTCATTTATAGTTAGTAGACATTATTATTGGTCATCTTCTTTTGGATTCTAGTGAAATAGACCTTAACACCACAAATGAAGTGGTGATTATGGTCTTGATGGTTTTCATTTATAACCATTAGGTTTCGGTGGTGTTGATTATGAATAAGAAGTTGTTCTTGGTCCATCTTCCTTTAGATTTTGGTGAAATAGTCCAAAATTGCATAAGTGCAAGTGGTGATCATGGTTTCAATGGAATTGTCATTAGATTAAGGTGTGCTTCTAGTTATTATCTTTTATTTATATTATAATAGTCTGTAAAACCACAAATGCATGTGGTCTAGATGGCCATGGTGTTTTTCATGATGAATCATGCATTGTTCTTGGTGATCTTCCTTTGCATTGTTGTGAACAAACCCCTAGTCAACAAAATGGCCTTTAATTTTTAGAGTTTAATAACTAATTTCCAATAGTTAATTTGTAATGATTTTTTTGAGTGGTTGATTTTAAATGACTTTTTGGTGACTCCAACCTATGACATTCCAATGACTAATTTTTTAAGTCCCTTTGTAATTGTGATTGTTTTCCAATGGTTAAATTCCAATGATTTTTTCTTGTGACTATTTCCAAGGCTTTGATTTCCAATTATATTTCTAGGGCCTTGCTTTTCAATGATTACTTCCAACTTGCTTTGATTTTCAATGATTGTTTATAAGGCCTTGATTTTTAATGATTATTTTAATTTAAATGTGAGTGGTCTTTTTTTGTGTACGTTTCCAAGGATGGCAAAATTTTGGGCAAACACATAATTGGAAACAAATGCACAAGAGATGCAACAATCTGAATCTATTGTGTTGCATAAAGCTAAAATCTTTCAGAGAAAAAATGTACTTCCACAAATCCACCTTAACACCATGGTGGTTTTTTATCATTTGCATTTTGTGAGTTATAACATGGGTAAAAGTAGGTTACTTAACTCATTCTTGCTATTATGTGGAAGTAAGTTTACATAAATTACCAAACAATTTACCTTACTTTAATTTTTTTGGAGAAGATTTGAAGGATCCCCTATGCGACACCTTAGAGGAGTTAAAATTAAAAAATGACAATGAAGAGAGTTAAAAAATAGCAATATTGCAATGTGAACAAATGTTGGAACATTTAAAGGCCATAAAAGGGCATTGTGCAATAAGGAACCTCGTAAAGAAATGTCAAAGTTTGATATATGGGGCATTTATATTTAAACCATGAACACCATCATTTAGTTCTCTTGAACTTGTAACTTTTGTATCTAACCTTAATGTTTTTTCAAAATCTAGGCCATTTATAATTAATGGTGAGAACATAAATGTTACAAAGTCAACCCAAAAGCATGGTGACAATGGTATTTCATGTCTTCACAACCTTTGAGATCCAAGACACCTTCTTAGTTGGCAAGGTCAAGATCAATAATGTGAGGTTGACAAGGTGAAGATTAATAATTTGAAAACATTTTAGAAATTAGCTATCATCACAAAGGATGAGTTTATAATTGTGATTAAAACAATTTTGAACTTGTAACTAAAAGTCCGTAACCTAATTATGTGCAATTGGGTTAGCATTTTGATCATGAATGACCTTGGGGACGTCATTTCCATTTTATTCCAAACAATGAGCAAAAAAAAATGCAACTTATTAAAAATCCTATAATTGATCATTTATTTCAATGTAAACATGGTGCAGGCTTATAATTCATTATGAAAATATACTTAAAATATATGATTATTTCATAGCAAATTATAAGTTATTATTTTATCTTAGTTGTTCTTAAAATATTCAAAGATTGACTTCCTAAGCCAATACGTAAGGTCCATGTGTCTCTTGTGTAAGAAGTTAATAAGGAGAGATGTGGTTTAAAACAAATGCAAATATTTTGCATTTGTTGAATCAAACCTTTTCATGAAGCACCTTCATTTTGTCTTCAACCCACCTATGCCCCACTTTATTTGCACTTTAAAACTTGCATGCATTTTGTTGTGAGCTCACATTACTACATGGTTAAAATATGGTGCCAATTCCTATCACCTTATTTTACACATAATAAACATCTTTTCACCCATATTATAGCCCAACTTTCCTAAGAGGTATTTAATATATTTGTCCCCATGGGTGAAATATTGATAATATTTATACACACTTATTGTTGTAAGATGTTCACATCATAATAAAAGCCAAAGTAGTTAGTGTCTATGTAGGTGAACAACTTGTGATGGTCCAAAATGACTATGTTGTTTATTGCATATATATTTTTTTACCCATTAAGCCATGTATGATGTGCTTCATTCCACCATGGCTTTTAAATTTTGATCAAAGTGTCATCAATGAACCTAATACACCTTGGCAAGTTTTACAAATGTGTGCCCGAGGTAACCTTCTTTTCATTTGTGGGTCATTTCATTCACAAATGCATGGTCAATGCATGATGTAATGAACAATGCATCGTCACATAATGCAAATTTCGACTAGCTCCATATGAAAGTTCATACATAACAACATTCTTGTGCTTCACATGAAAAATGAAGTTGAAGAAATATTGTTTAGGTGTCAACTTTGATGACATGTTTAATACAATTGGAACTTCTCCTATTATGATGCAAGACAAAAATAGACTTGAAAACCTTAACCTTAACCTTAAAATATACCTAAAAAGATTAAATTTAAGCTTTAAACCCTAAAACCTTAAAAATCAAACTTGAAAAACCTAACCCAAAAACCCTACTATTTTTAAGCCCCAAAAATTAGACCTAAACCTTAAAAGTCAAACTTGAAAACCTTAACCCTAACCCTTAAACCATAAACCTTATTTTTAAACTTTAAAAATAAGACCTAAAACAACATCTTTAATAATGTTTTCATCACTAACCTTATTCCAAAGTTGTGTTTTTTAAATTTTAACTCTAATACAGTAAGGTTAATGATGAGAGCATTATTAACCCAAACATCAACCCTAAAAATCAAGTTTTACACCAATTTGGACCCTAAAATGCCCAAACCCAAAACCCAGAATTTCAAGTTTTAAACCTTAAACCCTAATTTTAAACTACAAACCCAAGAAATTTAACCATTAAAAAAATCCCAAACATAAACCTTAAAAATTAAGCCCTAAAACTTAAAAAGTTTAATCTTAATACTTAACCTTTGAAAGTTCAACCCCCAAACTCTAAAAATTCGACCCTAAAATAACCAATAATCAAAGAGGCCATAGGCAATGGCCAACAACTATAATCGATAGCTAATAACCAAAGGCACTAGCTAGTAGCCAATAGCCAATGGCCATAAACAATAGTCATAGCCAAAAACAATAACCATAGCCAATAATCAATAATCATAGCCCAATAACCAATATCCATAGCCATAATAACCCTAGTGTAAATATCCATAACGAAAAGCCAAAAGCCAATGGCCAATAACCATATCTACAAGAAATAGCCATAACCAATAGGCCCCTAGCACCTTAAATCCATAGCCCCGAACCGACCTAGCCCATCTACTTAGCAGCCATAGCATAGGCTGCAAATGGGCAGCCCGTGGGTGGAAAAAAAAAAGTTGATGTGCCCTCTCTGGGGATCCCATCCTGGGTTTTCCTGATTTGGACCCCAACCTTGAAATAGAAAGGATGACATGCAAAGAGGAGGTGAAAGTGGGGCCCAACTGGGCGGCACTTTATGAATAACTTTAATGTACATTTGGGTATAACGATTTGAGTCAAATAAGGCGGATATTAAAGAATGACCCAAACCGACAATTCTTTGATTCTGAAATAATTAATAAACCGAAACCAGAGGTTCTTTAAAAATTCAAATACCCGCACAACACTGGTATGCTCTCCAGTTGAGAAAGATTTGTTAATTGGCAGCAGCCACCCAGCCAGGTTTTTATTTGGAATTATTTTACTATATTATAGTTGTGTGTAAAGTCAGGCAATTAGGGGGTGAGAACGGCCAGTTTCGGCATAATAGGCCATCAAACGCGTGACTGGGGATGAAAGTTTACAAAAGGAAATAATTGGGACCCAAAACTAGTTTTTCCACCAATTTTGGTGGTAAACTGAGTTTCACCCTGTGTTTCCATTTTCCTGAGCGCCTCCACTGCTGCTACATACATTTTTACCATTTTTACTGCTCCTACCTCTACAACTACTATAATTACTCTCGAACCTTGTGCATTAAATGCTGAGTTTCAGCATTTCATACCCAGATTTAATAACATTTCCTTACTTTGCGAATACCACTGAAAGAGGGTATAGGGGGCGAAGGCAGATTAGATAGGGGGGGTGAAACAGAGGGTGACTTTATGGATAACTCTATTACATTTTTTAATTTCCTGGGTGTGTAATTTAGACAGAGGATTTCATCCATAAACGGTACATAATCATCCTCCACAGACTCTTGCTGTGAACGTAACCGTTGCGAGGAATTGCAGCCAAAATGCTAGAACAGAAAGTGTTTAAAAACACAGTAAATAAGTAATTAAGTAAGTAAGAAGTTATTAGCAATTAAAACGCGTCACTGTGGCTGCGCTTATATCATGTCTTTATTTTGTCAGTTACCTTTTGCAGACAATTTTTTTTTTCTTTTTTTTTACTTAACTGCAAAGAGAGACGTTGTAGAAGAAGACCATGCATTGTTGTCAGTGGTCACTCACTCATTGCCAACTGGTGATTCAGAAAATGTCACAGAGAGGCGCAGAGAGAGAGAGAGAGAGAGAGAGAGAGAAAGACAGAGATCTCAGTTGTGTCTGGATCTTCTCAGTGCTCCGTGATCTACTCAAGAGTTGACAAACAGAGATCCAACTTTAGTCTGGATCTTCTTCCCTCACAGATGCAATGATGTTCCTCTTGCACTAAACTGTAATTCTCAAGTGAGCCAGCAATATATAATGGGCCTTTCGGCTTGCAGGGATTTTGCAAAATGGGAATGCTTGCCATAGAGGTTCTTCTTGTGTAGAGTAACAGCCTTGATCACATGCGTTATTAGTACTGGAATCAGGCCTGCTTCAACTCTGAGGCCGTTACTGGTTCTCATCATCCTTCACCACTGGTTCTCAGAAATCATAGAACCAGTTTTGACCCTTATAACCCAAATTCTGATTCAATCAAAGAAACCTGTCAAAGGACCTACTGTAAACCAGTGGGTCTTCTTTTGTTCGGTTCTTTGATTGAAAACTGGCAGTTCTTTCAAGATTCTCATGAACTCAGAATGGGAGGTACATGCTTGTGACATGCTTAAAATTCACACAAAAGATTTAGATATTAGATGAAGAGTCACACAATAATAGCATTTATGAGAAAATGAAAAGAATGGTAGAGTTAGGCAAAAAGACTACTTAGATATCCAGGCCCATGCATCATCACCTGCATAAGAAAATTCATCCATTGGTGTCCATATTTGAACTCTCCACAAATGGGAACCCCCATAGACCATCAAAATGCCTCTAAAATGGTGAAAATATTACCCCCAATAGATTTAAAAGAAAATCTGTTAATGTGTGAATTTGTTAAGGGATTTTACCTCAAATTTTGAAAAGTATAAAATCATGTTTGAAGTGTGGGAGATGGGTCTACATTCTAAGGTATAGGGTTTAGGAGTGGCAGGAATCTACAAGTAGGTGTAGGATCTGTCCTCCTCTTAAGGGGTAGGCATAAGATCTCCTTTCTTTTCTAGGAGGGATATTCATGGAAATAAGGTGCCCTCCAAGTACACTAAATGTTTTTCTCCGAGTGCTTTGCTACTCCTAGTGAAGGCCACTTCCATCAGCCCACCCCCACGGTCTAAGCTTGAGCAAGGGGAATCTGCCCTCGAAGTATGTGATGGCTCAATAATCTAGGCACAAGTACTTCCACTTGGGCTTGTTCCAGAGAATGACTAGGGCTCAAAATCATAAACACAGAGGAAGTAAGAAAGATTCATTCATCCACTTTCATCCATTGGGAAGGGGTAGACACTAGACACTATCCCCCCAACAGTCTTGTTTCAGAGCGCATTTTGCTTTGCTGAAATTGTTGTTCTTGAAGTTCCTGTTACACTGTTGTTGTTGCTTGCGATTGCTTGTGGGGTGTAGAAGAAGGTGGAAGAAGAATTTGGACGAAAAGTAGAAGGAAAGCAAAAGGAAAGGAAAATCTAGAATAGAAGCAGCAAGCTGATTCAAGTTTCCATATTCAACGGTTCAAAACACATTTCTGGAAAGAAGGAAAGGAAAGGACAAGAATTCCTTCCTTGGGAGCTGCAGAAAGGAATTCTTCTTCTCACATGCATGCATGCATTTCTTTGGAGTTTGTTGGAGTTATCTGAGCTGTTGATGTACTCGCGAGCAGAAGGGAAAAAAAACACATCTGTTTTTGAAGAGTTGTTGTTGTACAGGTTCTTTACTTTGTGCGACTTGTTGCAGCATCGCCATCATCATCATCATGTTCTTTTCTTTGGAAGTTTTGATCTAAACCTCGTGCTGTGATGCGATGTTGTTGTTGTTGGAGATTCTTTCCAGATTTCTTGGCTGATACTAAAATTCCTCTGTCGCGATCAGCAACAGCATCTAGAGCAAAGGTTTATTGAGAGAGCTTTCGAGGATTGTACGCTCATCGTCTTGTCGCCGGTCTCTGCATTCTTCAACGGAACTGCTCTTCCGTCGTCCTTGGCATATATACAAACAATCAATGCAGAGCGTCCTTGACGGTTTTGTGCTGCGCATCTGACAGTCTCTCTTGAAGCTCTACACAGGTGTTCTTCCTGACTTTTGTTTTTTGCTCACAAGAAAACAAGTTTCCTGACGTTGTTTTTGTTGTTGTTGTTGCTGGGAGAACGATCCTGTTGTTAGGACAGGAAGGATTGATTCTGTGCCTTGCGAATCATCATCATCATGATGGAAGAGCAACCTTCTTTCATGAGACGACGATGCGGCAGTGCGGTGGCCCTCAGTGACGTGGTTTCGTTGATGCACCTACTCCTTTTTCTTGTATGCCTCCTTGTGTGTTGTTGTCATGTACGAGCCCAGCAGCAGCAGCAGCTTCTTCTGCACACGCAGGATTTCGAAGTTCTGGCATCAGTGAAGAACTCCATGGCCGATTTGCCTGGCGGTTGTTTCTTCTCCACTTGGGAGTTTGCAGCCGACATTGATCCTTGCAAGTCTTTCAATGGAGTGGAATGCATCACGGCACCGGATGGATCCAAGAGAGTAAGCTCTCTCTTCCTGGGACCACAATCAGCCGGAAGTCCAGGGCTTTCAGGAACCCTGACACCTGCCTTGGGAAGATTGATGTATCTGACACAACTGAGCATCTCTGCCGGCTCTGTACAAGGCGAGCTTCCTTCGTCTCTTGGTAACCTGCACAATCTGCAGATTTTGTCTTGTGATCAGAACCGAGTCTCTGGTCGCATCCCGGGAAGCTTTTCGAATCTGCGGAACCTTGAGATTCTTCAGCTGAGCCAGAATGCATTGGATGGATCAATTCCATGGGCAATTGGAGAGCTTCCTTCTCTCAAAATTCTGGTTCTCTCTGGTAACAAGCTCTCAGGATCAATTCCGAGCTTCTCAAGTCTATCTCTCATGCATCTGGATCTCAGAAACAATGAGCTATCAGGCAGGATTCCAAACCTTCCGTCCTCATTGCAGTTCTTATCTCTCACCAGGAATGCACTCTCCGGAGGGTTGGGAAGCTTGGTAATGTTGCATGGATTGAACTACTTGGATTGCAGCTTCAATCAATTCACAGGCAGCATTCCAAGTGTTCTCTTCTTACTGCAACTGTCATACTTGATGCTCAACCGCAACTCCTTGTCAGGGCAAGTCACTGTCACATCACCGATCAATATCAACTATGTGGATCTCAGTTACAATCATCTGGAAGGCACCATCTCTCCTTTCCTCTCTGGCGCACAAAGCTTGTTTCTGAACAATAACAACTTTGTTGGTGCTGTTCCTGAGGTCAGTTGCAAGTCTTGTTCCATCATCACATTCTTGAGTGCTCCATCATCACAGACACAAACACATGCAATTCTGTCTTCTGAGTTCCTGTCTTTGCATTTCTCTAGCAGATTCTTTCATTTCTGTTTCTTTGAAAGATTTCTGGCACAGGGCAGGAGTTTCTTCCTGCTGGTGTGGCTCTACTTTTGTGAAAGTTTTGGTTGGTGTCCCCTGGTATCTCCACCAGAGTCTATACTCCTTACAAACAACATCACCCTGTGAGATTCATCTGTGATTTTCTTTTTGCAGGTATTTGTGAGTCGGATGCAATCGGCTGACTTGCTGTCACTCTACCTGCAGCACAACTTCCTTAATGATTGGGGAGCGCTTGGAAATTCTTCTCTTCCTCCTAGTGTGGCAGTTTGTCTGCAGTACAACTGTTTGACACCACCCCTGCAATCTCTTTGCCCAAAAAATATTGCAGGCGCAGCTGCACGACCAGGGTATCAATGCCTCAAAGTATCAGGTACTCCAGGATGAGGCCAAACTTGAGCGATCTTGAAACTTCACCACTGCCATCATCTCTGTTGATATATAGGAGAAAAACTAGGGTTAGGAAAAACCAAATAGTGTAGTAGTAGTAGCTAGTTTAGTATTCTTCATGCACACCATTCTTTGCCCCTTGGCCCTCCACTCTCATACAAAAAATTACTAGGATGGGTTACACATTATCACACATTTTAGGTTAAGATAATTTCTCTCTGTTTCTGAAACAAAATTTATCACAAGAGATTTGAGTTGTGGAATTTCATTGTAGATCAACTTGAAAGCTTCCAGTTTTGGACTGTTAGTTAGGGAGGCAATTCTCTTTTAGCAATGGTTACATGGGTTTGTGTAGAGATTTAAAACTGTGTTGATCATCGTCATGCAACTGATGTTAATGTCTTCTCAGAGATATTAAGGAATGTTCAGGAATTGAAAGACCATTACAAATCTGATGTGCACCTTGTCTCCTTGAAGTGGATGATGATGTCATCTATGCATGATGAGCCTTGAATAAAACTGATGATGGTGGTATACTTTGCCTCTTCTGGAATGTTTTCTCTGCATCTGAGGAACTTGTGTTGTGAACACACATGCAACCTCCAGAGTGAGAAAAGGTTAGCTTTCATCAGCTAATTTTACAGTCATTGTCCTCTGGATTGCTTTGGACTTTGGACCTCCCTCAAGGACTTGAGGCTTTGTAAGTATGCAGAGGTGCCTTTGGTCTCTTGAAAGGTTTGGAAACAGAAAATTTGGTTGTGTTCTTATATGTTTGGCTCACTTCCACAAGTGTTTTTTCCCGGTTTCTGTAGTTGTTAGGTTTTGATGATTTTATCTTTGCATTTTATTTTCTGACAAGGACTTGCTGGTCCTTTTGTGCAAGTGTTTAGAGATGGTGAATGATTTGTCTCAAGAGCATCAGAAACAGTGAATTCTCTCATCTGAATTCAGTTCTTGTGATTGGTTTGTCCACACAACAAGGATGACAACATTCCAAAGCATTGTTTCAAAACAAAACAAAGCTTACACTTGGTGGTGAGCTTTACACTTGATGATGGTGTACACCAGATCCCTAGCTGCTGCTTCAGAGCCTCTGGACACAGCCATCTAGAACACAACATACAATACTGCAATCAAGGGAACCTCAAAACAGTTCTAGAAATCACAAGTGTGGGGACACAAATCATGGTTTACTTCTTCCCTGGTTGTGCACAGTCATGTTTCTCAAAGGATCCATCCCAAAAAATGGTGATTAATGCAGCTTACCTCAAAGCTAAGTATAAAGAGGTTGTTAGGTTAGTGATCTTTGATACGGAAGGACACAAGATTGCCTGCAGATATACTCTCAAAGAAACTCACACAGATGCTCCAAACATATATGTTCCTCTGATAATCAATGAAAGATACAGCATGCATGCTCCTTGGAGCTTGTGATACACAGTAATATGTTTTGGATCTTCCTAGTTCTAAAGAATTTTTCCTTGAATGGTGAAGAAACCAACAGTAGCTGTTGGAGAACCTGGGTGTCTATATCAACCTCCTTATATCTCAAAGCAAGATCAAGTCTAGCTGGAATCATGAGTTCTCTGTTCTAAGAGAAGTCCATGTCCCATTGCCATGCCAGAAACTTTAGGTCAGTAAGAGAAAGACCTGTTCGAATTTGCTCGGTATACAATGCATCAAGTAGCATCAAGTAGCTGGTGAAACTACAAAGAACATGATCACTTTTTTTGCAAAGGAACTCTATTATATTCCATGGCTGTTGAAAAGAATCCACTTATATCGAAGCAAAGTTTTCACCAACCAAGCCGAAGATTCTGACCCATCTCCTCAACTCCCCATACATCTTCCCGCTAGGACTCGCATGACTTGCAAGCAAAAAAAACTCCTCAGCGCTGCTCCTCCATATCACGCACTTTTCCTCAAGTTCCTGGAAAAAAAAAATTGAAACACCGGGTGCATCCTGAACGCAGATCAGCGAATACCATTCTGGTGGGCTGCGAATTATGATCGGACAAAGGACCACTGTACGCTGATTCAAGTCTCGGGCAACAGGACAACTCTGCTGGTCGTTCGCGCTGATCTCGGCGTCAGTGAAAGCGACTTCGACTCTCGTTTCTCTCCCTAAGAGATCCACAACACAATGTGTACATCATGTATATATCTCGGCGTGGAGGCAGGCCAGGTTTGTAAGCTCCGCATTCTGACAATAGGTTTAAGAGCTGCTGTTTGTGTCAAATCCTGTTGTACCTAGCTACCTCCACATCTACGTGAAATACCCATTTCGTTCATTCGTCGTACATCTCGTGTCTTGAAGCTTTACAATAGTATTTTCAGCTGCTGCTTTATCAGAATATGGAGTTGGGATTGCCGGATGTAGCAGTAGTTTCAGCACCAGAAGAAGCTGCAGAGGCTTCCAAGCCCATGTTTGATGTTTCCGTGGAAGAGGTGTTTGAGGCGTACAAGGGACGACGAGAGGGGTTGCTAGATGCTTTGACATGTGATATCGATGAGCTTATTCGGCAGTTAAAGTCGCGGAGGAACGAAGATCTGTACCTGATCGGGTTCCCTGATGGCGGCTGGGCGCTGAGAAGACCCGCTTATGAACTTCCAGTGCTTCGTCCTGAACCCACAATCGGAATCAACCGTCTGATGTTCAGAAGCAGCAGCAGCAGCAGCAGCTGCAAGAGTAGTAAGCAGGTGAAGAATGGCGAGCACCACGACGCGGAGCCGGTGGACCAGTCCTTATGGCTGCAGCTCATGGCCGTGCACAGCGACGCTTGGCTCGTCTCCTCCGCCTTTTACGACGGCTCCAATCTCAGCAAGCTCGAAAGGAGTCGACTGTTCGACCTCATCAACGAACTCGAGCCGTTGCAAGTTCTTGTTTCGAGGAGGAGATCCAGGAGGAAAAACAAAGGAAAGACCACCAAATTCAACAGCTAAAGAAGCTTCGTAAGTAAGTTTTTTTCTGCTTTTGTACTGCAGAAAGAATAGCACATTGCATGCAGACTGCAGACATTCGTCTTAGATTTCACACTTGCTGTAGAGACCCTTTCTGCAAATTATCACTCAGCACTCATGGGGCTGAGTCATGCACATTGTCCAACAATTCATCACTACAACAAAAACTATGCTGTAGGACATGCTGCAATTGTGCAATCCGCAACGAATGCAAATATTCTCGTGATTTTTAAAATTTTTCTCTTCTTTGCTAATCAGGAGACATTCTTGCCAATCAAATCTTTTTGTGAAATTCTTCTCTGCTTCCTAGCTCATCATTTTTTTTGTTGCACAAAATTATCGTGAACTCGGAGCTTGTCTCTTCCTTCTTCGTGCGGAGCCGAAGGCGACGTCGCTCTTGCAGATCGCCAGCCCGAAGAAGACGACGCAGAGCTGAGCTAATTAGGGGAGGGTAATCATGATTAGGCTGTAGTTAGAGAAGGGGTAATGAAGATGATGATTAGTGGGTGTCTGTAATTAGGCATCTTTTAATTGGGATGTACCTACCCTAATGAGCCACAAAAGTGGGTAGTGGCTTTCTTTGTAAGAATAAGGACCTCAAAAGTGGATTGGGGAAGGGATTCTAAAATTTGGTAATGTTTTTTTAGGGATGAAATTTGTTGGTTTTTCTATCAATTTTTTAAAAAAATTTAAGGATAATTTGTGTGTTTTTCTAGTGTAAATTCAACTATTTTTGCTAATGTTTTTGGAAGATTTTGTCATGTTTTCAGTGTCACAAAATTGGATGACTATACCTTATTCATACCCCTAATTTTGAGAAATGATGGGTATTTGAACCTCTTGGATATATATAGTATGTCTGCCAAAACCTTTATACACTTATGTAATTTGATGGCTCTAATAAGGTCTTATTTAGGTCTAATTATATTTTTAATAATAATTTATTCACATGTTGACATTAGTGGAGAAGATGATGCCTAAAATCCCATTGTTTTTTTTTGTCTTCTACTTTGGTGGGTGAATTGTTAGATCATAAGTCCATTTGACAAAAACCTGGCTTGAAATGTGTTTAGGTGGGTGGTGCAGGCCCTTATTTCGGTAAAGCTCCTTGTCTAGGGCCATTTCATGCATAAACACCCATCTCCATGGGTATCATGAGAAAAACTATTTTTGTTTGAAGACCTACACATGGCCTTTTCTTTTGATGCTATCATCTTGACACAGTTATGACAAGCTGTTTCTCCATTCAAAAATTAGTTTAGGTTTTGCACAGGAGAAGGGTCTATTTGTAGAATTTCTGTTTTTTTTCCTTTGCTTTCCTCCTCCTTTTTTCCTTGAAATGAAGTCCTGGAGGTTCACATCATCTATCTATAGACCCTTTCAGGATTTGAGAAGGGACATGTCCCGAGGTCGAGAGATGTCAAGTGCAAATAGCTGAAGATCATGGAATGGTCTAAAGATAAGACTTCTCCTTTGCATGAAGAAGTGCAAATCATTTTTCTTTCACAAACATGAAATGGGAAAGGGACAAGGATAAAGGTAGTAAAAAGAAAAGTGTCTTCCGTAGTTGAGATGGCCTCCCCCAAACATTTCCCTTACCCCTCCTTACTATCCCTACCCTTTTCATTCACATCTCCTTCTTCAAATTCACATATTGATAAATTCAAATATTTTCATAACCAATTCTCAGAGGTTAGGCTACTATCACTTGAAAACTCAACAAATACAACCTTTTCCTAAACATCATCTGTTCACAAGGATGGCAAGTTGAACTTTTCTTAGTCCTCTAGACTGATCAAAGAGGAGGATTGCTCTGGCAAACATCTTCCCCTTTACAAGCACAATTCCAAACCTTGCTTTAGGTGATGGCAGCAAGCACTAATAGGCATAACAAATGAAATGTGGCATTAGGCTTCACACAATTGCTGGACAATGCTCAACAGGAAAACAAAATTTGAGTTTTTAAAAATTATCCTTGAAGAATAAATAATTTTCTAATTTTCTTTAACAATGTTTCAAAGGAAAAAAATGTGATTGAATGATTAAAATCCCCCTTTCGATCTAAAGTTCAATCCTTTTTTTTTTTTTTAAATTTCAAAATGATATGTATAGAAAAAAAAAAACATCTAGACAACTTTTTCAAGCTAGTTGGCTTTGAAAAGCAACTTCTCTAACAAAAAGGGGATTAAGGGCCACTTTAGACAAGGGTCCAGGGACCAAAAACCAAGGACTAATTTGAAACAAATTGAACCTTGAATTGGACCCCTCTTCACATTAAAAAAGTGCTTTTTCCTTAAGGTAAAATGAGGGTGTCTAAATGAGATAATATGAGGCTTGGGGTCCAATTTGAAGAACTAATATAAAAAATGTGTGATTGACATATGAGAAAATTAGGCCAATTTTTTATTTTTCTTCTTTTTTTCATTTTTTCATGGTTTTTTTTTATGTTTGTTTTTTTTTCATTTTTTTCTGAAAATGCATTTCTTCTAGCAACCACCATGTGAAGATCCCAATCATGTCAACTTTCCAATTAATCAAGAATGGGAGAGCTGGTGTGCTCTCAACAATGTCCTCAATCTATAGCATGTCTTCCATTTTCACAGAATTTGAACAACATCGGTACCAAAAAAACAGTGAAAAAAGAAAACCCAAAAAATGAGCAACCTTGAATCCAAGCTTAGACTTTGGTTTTCCAAACCATGAGCTCTATTTTAAGCTCTTTTATTTGGTCTGGACCAAATGGTTTTCCCTCCAAAATGATGTCGTGTGAGCGAAATCACAATTTGATTTGTCTTTATCCTTCATCCTTGTCTAAAGGCCTTGGGATCAATTTAAAGCTCTTGACCAATAAGAATGCTCAATTTCATTGGACCTTGCTACTTGGACCCTTGTCTAAAATGGCCCTAAATGATAACCCCAACCAAGTTGCCTTGGGAAAGAAAGGGGATTAGAATACTCAACCAAGTTGCCTGAAGGAGAAAAGGACTTGGAAGTCCCAAATTAATTGCCTCTAGGTACCAACTTCCTCAAGGAAATAAGGATTAAGTGGTTGCCTGAAGAAAAACCAAGTTGCCTCAGGAAAACAAAAAGGACTTGTAATATTCAACCAAGTTGCCCCAAGGAGAATGGGAACATGGTGTCTCAACCATGTGTTGCTGGGAAACTAGAGCCTAAAACATGGTTCTTGAAGCAACTTGGGTTGGGTTCCATAGGCAACAACCCCAATCATGCATTCCTCTGCCCAAAACATGATTCCTTGGGCAACTTAGGCCCCCTTTGCACGAAGCATAAGGCTGAAAAAACTTGGGGCCAACTTTGAGCATGTTTGGATTGTTGTTTGGCCCCAAGTTACTAATAAATGCTAGAACATTGACATCAGAAAAATTAACAAGGGGTGTGTCACACTGTGGCCTTGCCATTTACATTGAAAAGTAGCATAAGGTGAAAGAAGAATTGTGGAAACTCAATTATTTCACCATGCAAAAATATAATCTTCAAAGAATCCTCTAAAAGAAACCAAAAACCTTCAATATATTATAACTCTATAACTAATTTCAAGTTTCAACACAAGCCAAAATATCATCTTTCAAAAATCCTCATATGAAAATAGACCTACTATTACCTAGGGGCCAAAATCCCATAAGCTACTATACTCTATAATGAATCTAAACACAATATCCTTGCCTTGGTAAGTAAGGCCAATAAATGTTGGGACATTGGCCCCAAGGGTTGCAAATTGGCTTCCCAAACATGATGGTATCCTTTTTTTTTCAGCCTTGGGGCCAGTACAAGGTCATAAAGTTCAGCATTTATTAGTAACTCGGGGCAGATCGAAAACAATTTCTGTGTTCAGCCCTGACTCCTAGTGTAAAGCCCTTGGGGCTGATTTCAACTTTCAACTACAGAAGGAATGCTTGATTTGAGTTGAACATTGGCCTTGACGCCTAAGTGTAAAGTGGGCCTTAGTTGGGGCTGTGAAATCCCTCCCTCCTCAAGGAACTTGTTCCCTGGGGCAACTTGCTTGGTTGGGACTACCAAATCCCTTCTCTCCAAAGCAACTTGGTTGAGTATCTCAAGTCCCCTCTCTCTCCCACTTAGACAACTTGGTTGAGGTTATCACTTAATCCCATTCTCCAAAAGAAAGTCTTTTTTTCCGAAGGAAAGTTGATCCGATGGACAACTAATTTGGGACTTCCAAGTCATTTTCATCCTGGGATAACTTGGTTGAGTATTTCAAATCCCCTTTCTCTCTCATGGGCAACTTGGTTAGAGCTAGGTTTAGGCCTTTTCTCCACAAGGAAGCTGCCCAAGGACTACTCTTTGTTCATGGAAAAGGAATGAAGCTTTGGACACTTGGGTTGAAAGGGGAGATTGTAAGCATTGCATCACTTTTCTTTTTCTTTGAAAAAATTATGCAAGAAAGATATTTAAAATGGTAATCATTGTTTGAGTACAATAATTTTTTTGAAATGTAAAAATTTCCTACTAGGCATTGTCCTACAATTGTGTTGAACCTAATGCCACATTTAATTCATTGCGCTTGTTTAGTGATTGCCCTACCTCCTCACATCATACATAAATTCAATTACACCAAAACACAATCATCCTCAAGAAACATAAACTTGAATCTTAGACTCCTTTAATTGCTAATTCACATGATGATTGTTGGACCCCCAAAAAATTTTCCCATCTTTTATTTCCTCATTATCCAATTATTTTGCTCACAATTGCCTTACATTGGATTAAATTTTATTGGAATGATTAGCATAAAGCCCACCCACCCTGACTAGGAGTAGTAGCCTCTTGGGGAAGCGACTCTTATTTACTAATGCAGTCGAATTCATTTATCTTTTTTTCTCTCTCTCTCTAACCAGAACAAAAATCATTTAAAAAAAAGGCAACTGAGTCTTTTTTTTATAATAAAAACCAAGAAGATCATAACAAAAAAAACTCTTTAACCTAACCACTATGGGCCTATTGTGTATAAGCTCAATCTAGCTTTGCTATCTAATTGTCTCTTTTATCTCATTGAATTTTTTGTCCAAGATTTCTTAGTGCCTAAACTTTGAATTCAAGGGTTGGGTTTGTAATCCTATTTATTGGTGAGTAAGATTAGACCAAATTAAATTTAAAATTGGCCACTAAATAATTCCAGTGACAATGATTTCATTGGAGCTGGTTTAGGTGGGATGGGCTATAGTCATAGGTCATATAAAAAGATAATTCCAAACTTCAAATTTATTGCAGGTTAATTTCAAATTGGAATTTTTTTAAAAACAAACATTTTACAAGTTGTAATGTTTCAAAATGTCCTTATGGATCTTTTTTTTTTTTCCCAATGTTCTTTGGAAGCTATGTGTTTTTTCAAAAAAAATTGAATCTTGGTGTCTTTCCAATTTCATACACAAGTTTACATGTAATTTCATGCAAATGTAAATATGTGTTATTTCATTTGAATATGTTGAGATTATTTCAAGAGATTAACATTTTTTTTTCTTTGAGATTAAGCTAGTTTTCAATAAAAATTTCCCCTTTAAATACCTAATTCAAGGATATAATCCCCACTTACTTAGCTGATTTAATGTTTATCCATCCTAATTGTTTCCAAAATTTCAATGAATTAAATAGGGGTGGTTGATTGAATCTCCCCTTGATGATAATTGGATATTTTGTACAATTTGGATCATATATATATCTGAAAATAACAAAGTCTTCAAATGTAAACCCTTTTTTTTTTTGGGTCATTTCATCGTCACTGATAATGTGTAGTAGTACAGAGCCCAAGTAATTAAAATTAAAATTAAATGTGCTACCTATTAAATATTTAAAAATTAAACTAATTGACTCAAGGTACTTTTTTAAAAATTTATTATTTTTTTTCGGTCAAATTTTTGCACTTTGGCTACCAAAAAGAAATCCAATGTGATTTTTACAAAGGATTTTTGCCAAACAAAAAAACAAAACAAAGTCACCAAATTTCGAGGAAATGTTTTTTGAAATCACCATATATTTAGACAATGGGTTACGGCAGGTTGTCATGATACCTTAGTATCTTGCCAATTCGACATTAATTGTATTATTTTTTGAAATGTTGAAATTTTCAAAAATCATTTCTTCCAAATCAAAAAATATTGTGAAGATAATAGTGAATATTTAAGAATATTCCATTTGTTCAAATGAGTTTTTCAAAATTAATTAATTAGTCAATGGACATCTGTTGAAATGGCCAAGGTACTATGGTATATCAGGATACTTTCCTCTCTGACCTGTAGCCAAATTTGGCTAATTTCTCTTGTGAATAATTACCAATGTGGCCACATCACGAAATAGAAAAAAGAAAAAAAAGAACAATGGAACCGACTACCTAGCTACCAAAATTCTTAAAATTTTGGACTTTGCTATATGACCTATAGCCAAATTTGGCTAATTTCTTTTGTGGATGATTGCCACATAATTTTTTTAAAAAAAAACAAAACAAATCCCTTGTACCTACTAGAGACCTACCTACCTACCTACCTATCTGTTACTTGATGAATGATCAACTCCGTGGTTTTGCAGACCATTGTTGATGTCCATTGAGGTCTGCAAACATAGGTCCTCAAATCCAGGTGCCGACAAAGAAAAGTACAAGAGGGGGATTGGGATGTCAGTGTTTTTTCAAGACCTGTATTTTGACGTCTCGATTTGAGACCTGAATGATTGCCAGTGTGGTTACATCACAAAATTGAACCCCAAAAAAAGCCCTACCTACCTACCTATCTACCTACCTAGCTGTCTGTCTACCTTAGGGGATGCTCAATCCCATGGTTACGCAGACCAGTTGATAGGTACCTATCGATCCAGGTCTGCAAATGCAGGTCCTCAAATCCAAGTGCTGATAAAGAAAAGTACAAGAAGAGGACGGGTATGTCAGTGTTTGTTTTAAGACCTATATTGAGACCTCGATCACGATAAGCTTCTTTCTCTCCGAGCGAGCGACCTCTCGAGGCCGATCCCATTCGCGAAGAGCTGGTTTGTGTGTGTTTTGCAAGATCTTCTGCTGCCAGATTGATCATTCGAGGAGCTTCTCGCGAGGATTTTGTGGCTCCGCGAAGGTTATTCACTACTGCTCCCTTCTCTGCTTTAGAAGGCAATGAAAAAACCGAAAAAAGCGATATCGATTTGGCTCTGTTTCATGATTTCTAAGCTTAGTTTTCTCATGTGCTTCATTGTATTTTATTTGTCCTTTGTGTTCACCGTTTTGTAAGTCCTTTGCTGGAAGTCTTTCTTTGGCTTAAAGACGAAGAAGAAGTTTTAACTTGTTGTTCTGGCTTCCTTATTCGTCGTGAGAATGGAAATTTCTCGATCCTCGTGACTAGAGATACTTTCTGTGATTTTCAGTTTACACAGAGAGAGCTGGGGAGTCCTTAGTCTCTATGGTCTGCAGCAGAGCTTCGCATTTGTGCATTGGTCTGACTTCTTGAACCCTGGCGGAACGGAATAGAGCTTTTCAGGGTTTCTGGTTGTGTTCCGAAGCTGATCTTTCAGTCCGATAATACGCGGTTAGGCGTCAAAGATAGAGCTCTGTGTTTTGTGTTGTGCGGCCGTTGCATTATGTTTGCCGCCGCAGAGATATATAGTCTCCTGCTCCATGGTCTGCAGTAGAGCTTCGCATTTAGGTGTGCATTGGTCTGAATTGATCTTGGGGGAATAGAGCTTTTCGGGGTTTCGTTCTGACATTGATCAGTAGCACTGTCCAGTTTTACATGTACGTGAGCAGCAGCAGTGTTTGGATCCTCGAGGAAAAGCAGCTGGAGGAAAGCTTGTCAGCCTGGCTTGCTGTGATATTTCTTGTATCAAATGAAGCAAGAACTAACTTGTTTGTTCATCTCTTGCTTTTGTGTTCATCACTGTTTTGAGGGAGTGAAGATGCATGGATCAAGCTTGCCTGAATTGTTCCTTCTGATTGTTCTTCTGTCAGAATGGGATGCAGCTTTTGTATCTCTATCTATGTCAATGCTTGCTTTTGATGATGTCTTGTCATTTGTGTCACTGTTTGTTTGCAGAGGTTGTTCAGATCCAAACACCCAAGCAACAGATCAGCTGTGTGGGCAAGATGTCAGCATATGCAGGCAAGTATGCCGAAGAGCTTGTTGCTACAGCAAAGTACATCTCAACTCCTGGGAAGGGCATTCTAGCAGCCGATGAAAGCACAGGAACTATTGGGAAACGCCTGGCCAGCATCAAGGTCGAGAATGTTGAATCCAACAGACAGGCTCTCAGAGAGCTGCTGTTTACAGCTCCCGATGTGTCCCAATACCTGAGTGGAGTGATTCTGTTCGAGGAAACTCTGTACCAGAAGACATTGGAAGGGAAACCCTTTGTTGAAGTCCTCAAAGAAGGAGGAGTGGTCCCTGGCATCAAAGTTGACAAAGGCACAGTCGATCTGGCTGGAACCAATGGGGAGACCACCACCCAGGGTCATGATGGTCTTGCTCAGCGGTGCCAGCAGTTCTATCAGGCTGGTGCACGGTTTGCCAAGTGGAGAGCTGTGTTGAAGATTGGTGTCACTGAGCCCTCAGAGCTTGCTATTCAGCAGAATGCACAGGGTCTGGCTCGCTATGCCATTATCTGCCAAGAGAATGGGTAAGATTTTGACTGTGCCCTCACTTCTGATTGCTTTCTCCTGCCTTCTGTGGATTCATGTTATTGATCCTCAGGTCACCTCAGGCTTTTCTCTGAAGTGTCACAGTTGTCTCAGAAACCCTAGGTGCTTCATGGTACTGAAAAGGCTTTCCCTTTTGTCTCAGAAAACCCTAGGTGCTCTATGGTTCTGAGAAGTCTTTCTTTTTGTCATCTTTTGCAGGCTAGTGCCAATTGTTGAGCCTGAGATTCTTGTGGATGGTAGTCACTCCATTGAGAAGTGTGCCGATGTCACTGAAAGGGTATTGGCTGCATGCTACAAGGCACTGAATGATCAGAAAGTTCTTTTGGAGGGAAGCCTATTGAAACCCAACATGGTCACTCCAGGGTCTGACGCACCCAAGGTGTCTGCTGAAGAAATTGCCAAGTTCACTGTGCGGGCTCTTCAGAGGACTGTTCCCCCAGCAGTTCCTGGCATTGTCTTTCTTTCTGGAGGCCAAAGTGAGGAAGAAGCAACTCTAAATCTGAATGCAATGAATGCCCTGAACACTGTGAAGCCATGGACACTTTCGTTCTCCTTTGGTCGTGCATTGCAAGCAACCGTACTTAAGACATGGGCAGGAAAGAAAGAGAATGTAGAGGCTGCACAGAAGGCTTTATATGTCCGTGCCAAAGCCAACTCAGAGGCTACTTTGGGCAAGTATGGTGGCAGTGCAGGGGCATCAGGTGTTGGAACTGAAAGTCTTCACGTGAAGGACTACAAGTACTAGACAAGTGCAGAACCCAGTACTTTCATCCATAGAGAAAACTTTTTGCTCCAAGAGACTGTGTCTGTGCCCTTCATCTAGTACAATGTTCTTTTTTCCTAATCACAGTAGTGCAACATTCAAACAGAATTTCATGTGTAAGCTTTGAGACAATAAACACTTATTTTCAATATCCTTGACCATGAACCTGGATGCAAGTATTAAACATAGAATGAGTGAAAGTTTTGCCATTCTCTGGATACAAGCATTAATACAATGAGTGAGTTTGCTGTTCTTTCAATGCAAATCTTCATAGAATGAGCAAAAGTCTTGTCATTCTTTGGTTGTACTGCAGATCATGTATCTCTCAAATATCTTTTCTTCTGTTCTAGTCATCACCTGGTTTCACAGACTTTGCTGGTTCTGTTGCTCCTCATGAGATTTGAAATTTGTGTCTCATTTCCTGTGTTTCTTTCTCCTTCAAACCCAATAGAACTTTTGAGAGAGAAGAGAGAGAGTCTATTGTTGGGGAAGTTTGCCTGTAAAAAAAGTTTGCAAGGATCTCCAGGACATTTCACTATTGAGAAGACATACTCTACTGGTTGCTAACCCCCACCCCCTCCCCTGCTCACCTCTGGTGTGCTAGAGGGTTGCATTCTGCCTCCTAGTGATAGACTACACCATCGTCTACAAAGGAATATAAGGTAGCAGAATGTGTTGTAGAGGTGCATTTCTTGGCATAAAGCAACTTCTCCAGCAAATACCCATTCAAAATCATAAACCCCTACCTCCCCCCCCACGATTTTGCTGTTGTGCTGCTCAGCAGAATCAGCCTTTTCTTTCCAAGCGCAGAATTCGCACTCAACGCTAAGTGACCTATTCTGCAAATATAAATTACCCAGACAATGGCAAGTAACCCTAACCCTAAACCCTAAACAAAATTAACCAATTTAAACACTGAACTGTTTATATTCTCTTTTGTTCCCATCCTACTCGTCAATCGTAACTGTGGTTCGTGGTAGACTAACTGGGTAAGTAGTAGTAGGTCTAGCGTTCGAGTCCGGTAGTGGAAAGGGCTATGATGAATGCTTGGCACAGTTGAAAGGCAGACCTGCCCTTCGAATCTCTGACTACAGATGAGAAATGTGCCTGCTGAGCCCAAAATATATGGTTTTTGTTGTTGTCCACTCCTTCCAAGCATTGTTTGGTGCAACAAAGATCCCTCCTATGTGTGGGTTTTGCTAGTTGCTAGTTGCTAGTTGCTACCTACTAACTACTACGTTGCGTTGTTGTCGTTCTTACTTATTTCATTTGTCTGTCTTAAAAAGTTGACAAAGTGAATGATGCAGAATCTGGTCTCTTGAAGGGTTTGCTTTTTCTACTCTTTTTCTGTGGGTTGAATCATCTTCCCTGCTCGCAGACAAAACATGAGTGCGTTCTTGGAATTTTCCTGTCCAATATATTGAACAAAATGCATTTTCTCTTTGCATTTTTTTTGGTTTCTTTTTTGCTTTGAGATATGTGGGTTGTTGGCGTTTTATGCATTGCATTCAGATATATACAATGAGGGTTCTTGGTGTTTTGTCCATGGATTAATGCAAGCGGCTGTTGGGGGGGGTATGCTCCCGTGGTTTTGTTTGTCCATTGTACTAACATGTGTGTTCGTTGGTTCTTCCTTTGGTCTATGGCGTTGAAATGCGTGTTGTCTGTTACCGTCTTGTGATTGTGATTTGCGTTGATCAACAAAAATCTGGAGAGTACGAGGTTACGAGAATTCAGATTGTTGGACTGAAGTTTTGAGAAAATTTTCCAAGGATCAAAGTTTTTCTAATGGCTTATGAGAACCTTCATGAGGAGCTAGAGTTGGACAAAATAAGGGTTGATATTTGCAAGCAGCTACAGAGGGACCGAATGAGGATTGGTGTTTGCAAGCAAATTATTTGGTCCTTTTGTTCTGCTACAGAGGGATGAAATTAGGTTCATTTGAAGAAGAGTTTCCTGACACCCATTACAGCAATGTCCAAGTTAGAGCTGCAATATACATGTTTTCCATGTTCTCCATTTCCCAAAATTGCTCGCTGCTCAAGAGGCCCATCTATCAAATCAACATCAAAGTGGGTATAACTTACAGAAGGAGACTCAGATTTTGAATCCATGTGAATGGACTTGGGCTCAATATGAAAACAAACAAGTCCAAAAGGTTCTCCATGTTCCAATAAACAAAACAACTGACCTTGAATTCTTGAATTGCAACCACCAGAGCTGTATGCAGGGTTCTTGAATTGCAATTGAAATCATCAAGGGTAAAATCTTGTGTTCATGGGACAGTTAAATCAGGTGAGCACCAAGAACCTGAATCTTCTCATCTGAAAATTGCAACTGTCATCCACAATCAGTCAGAGGTGCCTGCAGTTCCACTATGGAATTCTCACAAGTACCACCACCTCCAAGCTAACTGTGATAACTGGGCATTCAGTTATGGTGAGTATATGAGGAACTATCCAAAATCTCAGCTCTCACAAATCAGTTAACAAAGGTCTGTGCATGCATTGAACAAAATGGCTTTTCACAGTAGTTGACAAGAAATGTTGCAACAAAATTCAGGCATAACATCCCACCAACCATTAACTAAAGAAAGCTGCCACCAATTCGGTGGTTCTTTAAACTAAAGGCTCTTAGAACCAGCAATAGAAAGTCTGAAGCATTACTTTGGTAGTTCATGTCAAGACATGGTGCAGGCATATGGGCTGGTGGTCCAGGTAGAACCACAGGAAGAAAACACACAATGTACTCATGGGTCCCATCCAAATACCCAATCACAGCCCTACCTATAGGAATGAGAGAGACTCTTGTCATCTAAAAATGAAAAGAAAAAAGAAGAGATGCATCTTACTGCTGAATATGCAACTGGTAAGAACTGCCCAAGTAAGGGTCAAGCAAACTATCAATTATATAAGATATCTACAGTGATTATGAAAATGTAACTGCAAATATGGTACATGGGTACAACTCCGTAAGAATTTTATAGATCAATTCAAATCTTGCCTTCTGGAAATAACAGCTCTTTTCATCTCCTGGAGGGCATCAGCCATACATTGACACAGGGTACCTGGGTCTGGAATGAGGTCTCTGGCTGTCATGGCAACCAAGCATGCCTTTCCAACATAGCTCTGAAAGAGAATGGATAGTGACTGCAGCCACATGAACACATATCATCAGTACTATCTATCATACAGAAAATGCCATGCCCTTGCAGGCATGGTAACATTGTTCAGTTTCAGAAACCCGCTCCACAAACCAAAAGGTTTCAAAGTGGATGGATAGTGTGAAGCTATACTCACAGATGGCTGTCCAGCTGCAGTAGGGTAGATAAGGACAATGGGGTTCCCACCAAACATGACAGGCTCCATGGGTCCTGGCACATTTGAGACAGCCATTGTGGTCTGTAATGTTGTATGCTCTGTAAGCCTTGCTACTTGCTGCAAACAGGTACTTCAAAGGCATCAACACCATTATCTTCCTAACCATTAGTGAGAACATTTGTCTGTAGAATAGTATTACCAAACTGACCACCAAACCACACATCTCATATGAACAGAAAGTTGCTAGAACTGCACAAACGACTTAGTCATCCACAGAGACAAGATTACTTTTACATGCTGAAACAATTGCAACATAGAAACCCATTGAACCCCATAGAGAGAAACAGAAAATATTGATAGATGGAGGCTGTACAGGTGGCCCAGTCATTGCCATCAGGAGTGCCCCACTCCAGTAAGTGAATGCGCCTTCAAGAGATGCCTTCATCCGGTCACTGGTTCTCTTGGCTGCTCGTACATGATCAAGTGGATCACTAAAATGCTTGACAGAAATTGGAAAGATCAAGTATCCCAGGCGGTTTCCCCACTGTTTCTGAGATCCACCCTCCATCATTGTTACAAGCTCCTGTTGCAAGCCCCAAAACAGAAGTGAGAAGAATGCAACCTTTTGTTTCAATAAACTACATGCACAATTCAAAAAGCATTTCTCCAGGAGCTACCTCCTGCCCGATGCCCTACCTGAAGGCCTGGTGTCATCCTGGTGTTCTGTAACGCTGTTGCACGTATTCGTAGGTGGTTTAGATTCAATGTGGTTTTCCTGTGACTGGAAACCCCATTTTGCATCGTTGGTTGGATTTGGGTTACACCATCAGTCTTTGTGTTCTTCCCTCTGGATTCTGGTTCATCTGCAAAAGTTGCTCATACAAATTTCTCCAGTTAGCTATCTACCATACTAACTTACTCAACAGACCTGAGGGACAGTGATCAATTCTGTTTCGCATGGTCTCATGACAACAAGTACGTATCAGTTCTGTTGTGCTCAGTCTCATGAGAACAAGTATAGGCTCGCATGTTGCGCTATAACTCACAAATTTACTCAATAAAACAACAGTGAGAAAATTACCATCAGCATTAGCAACATCTTTGTGGTGACCCTCCAGGTACTGATGGAGGCCTGCTCCAATGATGCCCATGAGGACATCATTTATTGTCTGCAATAAAATGATGCAGAGCTCATCAATACCAAAATCACCATCCATGACATATACACTCTTGTTGCAGTCTTTCTTTCTGAAATAAAAGGATACACTGACCAGGATGTCAGGCATGAAACAATAAATCGGAACTTACCCCATTAACAGCATCCTTCACTAAGCGCATATCATCAATGTCTATCACAGTATACATAAGACTCTTTGGGGCCCTTTCCACACCTTGATGACCCTTGATCTTTGTGTCACTATCTTTTATCCACAAAATTGTTGCAAAATAATAGGAAAGGCCAATCATGGTATTTCGCACAAGAATGAGAGTCTTCCACAATGAGCTCAGTAGCGAAAAAGGTGGATCAGCCTTCAGGTTCTTCCGCTTGGCTGGAACTGAGGGCAGCATGTTAGGTTGATCAACACGCCGTGTACATGCCAGTAAGAGAGACATGAGAGAAGTCCCATCACCTAAAGAATGATGCACACGAACAACCATGTGTGCAGCTGCATCTCCTGATGTCCCATTCAATATATGGCACGCCCATAGGGGGCGGGAGAAGCTCATGGGTGGTGCACTTGCAAGATCCGCAACATAGGCTTCAACAAAATGCGGAGCTGCCAAGTCTTCCTCCAAGAAACCAGATGGCTCAAAAACATGAGCATCAATGTCTACCTCTGTGGCCACCCAGACATCTATACCTTTCGCATTTTTTGTCTGCACCATCACAACCATCCCACTTGTTTCACCAACAGGTGGACATATCCTCAAGAACATCTATAAGCTTGTAAACCCTAAAGTCTAATGAGTAACGATTTGCAGAAAACAGGCAAAAAGGATAGCTCCCTGCAACTACTACTAGAGACATATCTATGAGATTGCAGAGAAAACTCCAGAATGACACTTTGAAGGTAATCCATGTGTCAGTACCAGCAAATCCAAAACTAACATGAAATGCACAAGTTTGGTCATCAGATCCTCATGAGTGGGATCACACACAAAGCATGAGACCATCACCTTCGATGAATAGCAGTGACTAGCTGCCATGATTCCACCTCTGAGATCTTCACCTGCTATGGGTCAGAGTATTAAGAAGGCAATCTGGGAGATACTACTCCGGAACCGCAATCTCATGCAAAACATTTATGCAAAAAGTTTCTGGATCCTGAGTTTTGGTTGCAGTAGTTCTTCTGGATGCAATGTGAAATCATGACTGAGTCACAATGATGTTGGTGAGTACTCAAGACAATGAAATTCAACAAAGAAGAAGAGAAAATCAGAGAAGACACACAAGCATCGTTTCTGTTGCAGTTCTTCTGGATGCAATGTGAAAGACTCAGATACTACCCATGTTGGCAAGCAATCAAGAGACAATGGAAGAATGCCATACTCAATCAATGGAGTCAAAGCAATGGGATCCACTCCTGGAAAACAAACAACAACAACAACAACAACAACAACAACAAAAGGGATTGAAGAATGCTGCTAACCATGACACTGTGGAAGCGCTTGTGTTTCACCAGTGTTTCTTTCAGTGCCTGCTTAAACTCAGGCAAATTGATGAGATTCTTGAATCCAAGGATGCACATGATGTAGCAGCTCATATTAGGTTCACAGAATAGTCGACCGCATGGTGTTACAGGCTCCTCTTCTGGTGGTTCTTCTGCTGCTTCTTCGGTTGCACTGGAGAAGTTAGTGGAAGAAACTGCAGTGGCGGCATCTGGTTTTGTTGTTGCAATTCGTCGCAACCTCAACAACGAGCTAACCTCGTCTGCTGCTGACTCCATCTTCTTGTTCACCTTCAATGGACCTTCATTGTCCCCCATCTCACTGTCTTCTTCTTCTTCTTGCTCTTCCTTTCCTTGAAGCAAAAAGCTATCTATGCTGGATTATTCACCGCATGCAGGATCGAAAGCTTATGATCCTCCGGCTCTTCTTCATGCGTCAGATCAAACCTGTTTGATCGATCTGAACAAGCAAGCAAGCACGTGTCCGCAGTCAATCCCTCCTCACAAAATCGCTGCTTCAAAGAGAGAGAGAGAGAGAAACGATTCCAGTCAAGAATTTTCCTCCCGACTTTCAACGTGTTCTCACGCTTGTCGTGATCTTCTAGCTCTTCTTTCCTCCCCTCAAACTCTCTCTCTCCCTCTCTCTCTCTCTCGGAAGTTCTCTTTCTTCACCACCTCTGCAAGCATCCGATTGTCAAATTGCGGTTCAAAAGACAGACACCGACACAGACACAGAGAAACATAACAAGGCATTCTTCAACTCACGATCTTCTATCTTCACACTATCTCCACATCCTGACTACTGCATTTTCCTCTTCTTGTTCTTGTTGTTGTTGTTCTCCTTCTTCTACTTCTTGCTCTCGCTCTTCTTTACCAGCAAATCAAAGCCACTCGATTCACAAGACACAGAAACCACAGGACACACACAGGTTTCCCTCTCCACCTCCTCTTGCTCCTACAACTTCTACTTCAAAAGACACCTAACATTTGACGCATAGATAACAGCCTTCGCTTCCGATCCCAGAAAACTTCATAGCATAGCAAAAACAGAGCCACGCTATCATTCCTATTGCTTCCTCTTCTCCACACCACAAACAAAACAAGGGACCAAAAAGAACACAAAACCTTATTAGTGTTGTTCCTGTTCTTCTTGTCGTTCAGCTTTTTCTTGTCAGGTTCTTCCTCTTCTTCTTCTTCTTCTTCACTCGCTCACAAGACACTTCACGAATCGCACAATTACTGGCGCTAGCGACATTGCAGGCCTGGTTTTTTTTTTTTTGTTGGTTTACTGTTGTTCTTCCTGAGCACGATGAGTGGCTGCTGCAACAGTGGTAGTAGTTACAGAGAGCAGCAGCACGGACGCAAATATCTTACTTCACGCACGCACAACACTGCTGCTGCTGCTGCTGCTGCAATAGATGTATTGCAACTGTTCCATTACGAAACCAGAAGAAGAAGAAGCAGCGACAGCGGCAACCACAAAGCAAATGCAACAGCAACTGGCAAGTGCGCTGAATGGATGAATGAATGAACGAACGAACGAACGGATCCATTTGGCCAACTGGCTATTTCCTTCCTATTGCTTCACTCCAACATGGCACCTCGTTTTGGATCCCATGAAGCGTTTTTATTTCCCTGGCGAAATTTCGCCAAAAAACAGAAAATTAAAAATTAAAACTTAAAACACATTTTTAAAAATTATTGTGCTATATGTAGGGGAAGGGGAGGGTCTAAACTTAGACCCTTCTCCTCACCTAAAAACCTGTTTCCATTGTGCCTTAGGGCAAGTGTAGGGCAGAACTTTGCTCAATCTTGAGCACTGCCTGTAAGGAAGCATTAGCCTCCCAAATCAATCCAAGAATTTTTCTTTGGTATTTGCAGGGTACCTTGTATGCATTGGTATTCCTCTTTTCTAAGAGGAGGGATATTATGCCTTCTCCTTAAGAGTGAGAGAGAAGGAAATTAGGGAAACTATAGGTATAAGATTCCTCGAACTTTTAAGGAATAGGTTTAAGAACCCTCCTTTTCTTTTGTCTCGTGATTTATACATGCTTAAAGGCCATATACCTTTTGCCTCATGCTTTATGAATGATAGAGAGCCCAGGGGTGAGAGACATTTCCAAAATGTGGAGCTGGACTCAACTATCGCCTCATACTAGGCCCCTTATTTTTGAGAATGCTATCAACCTAGGCCTTTACCCTACACCATAAGGCCCCTATTTGTGAGACCTTACACTTATGAGGCTCCTTGACAACTAGAGTTTCCTATGTTTTATTAGTTTAAAAGGTTTTTTTTACCAAGGGTAAGGCTTGCATGGAAGGCATTATGGTTATAAATTGCTCCTTACACTCTGGGTCAGCCCTCAATGGGGTGCCTTACTCTGAACCTAAAGCATTAACTATACTAATTCATAAAGCATGGAGAAATTTCCCACTGAATTTGGAGGGCACCTTACATTTGTGAATATGCTTCTTAGAAAAGAGAAAGGATCTAATGCTTGATATTTAAGAGTGATAGGGATCTTCTTATGCCTAGGAAATAGAGCTACCTTACACCTAAATACCTAGTAGACTAGGTAGGTGTAATGTCCCTCTTGCTTTAAATAGTGTGCAAAAGAGCCCTTGGACTGCTCATGATCTACGTATATCTAGGCTTCATTATGAGAAGGTTTGCTTGTGCTTTAAGGTGGGTAAGACTCATGGACAACAGACGTTCTTAAAATGCAATAGGTGTAAGGTTTTTCTTGCTCTCAATTGGTAGGTGTAAGGTCTCTCGTGCTCCTAAGGATAACATACATCTCAATCCCCTAACGATATGTGCCTGTTTAGGCTTGTGATAAGGTTCACCTTGTGATTTCCCATGGACAGAGGTCAACAACATAAACAAGGCATATTTAGAAGATGAAAAAGGGTGTGGATTTCCATTCCCATCCCCACTTCAAAAAAATCACTTGGGTTTTATGAAACTAGAATTTTTCGTTCCTTTTTCCCCCATTTCTGGGGCTTGAAGGATGCAAAATAGGTAGTCACATAGTCACTCATCCATGGCATTCCAATTTGGTGCTTACTCTAAGTATGCTATAATTTCTTTTATCCTTTTGTTGTGGGGGTCTTTTTGGGTTTCTTTTTGGAATGTGCACCTAATCTTGGTGGGGAGGGGAGCTTGGGAAAGAACCTTGAGTTTGAAGGCCAAAATCCAACTCCCAACCCCCTCCCAAAGTTCCAAGTTCCAATCCCCCTTTGGACCCTTCCTTGCTTCAAAATTCCAAGGTGCCCAAGAACATAAGGATGTTTAGGAAACACTTGAAACCAAGGGTCCACCTAAGTCCCAGATGTCCCGAAACAAAATCGACTCTGAGAAACTCTCTAATGTACTTGGAAGTCACCTCATATCCACAAATATCCCTCTTACAAAAGTGGAAGGATATTCCCATAGTACCTAGCCTAGGCAGGCATTAATTAATTATTTCCCAATTTCCAAAAAATCCTGAAAAATACCTGCCTGCAATGCTGAAATCTAAAAGAAACTCACAAGCACACTAGCTTCATTATAATAAATTTTAATTATTATTTTAGCTGCCACATGTCAAGGGCTCCAAAATAAAAAATAAAAATAGGTATCTTGTTGTCCAACTAGGCTAGGTACTACTACGGTACTTAAGCCTACTCATTAAGAGTGGGAAGGAGGGATCTTAGATCTTAGTCCCTTGGACTCTTATTGTACTTTGGAACTGGGCGGCTAAGTCATGATAACGTTGGTGGTGGTCACAAGTTTCACCCGTACACGTGAAATAACTGCGCTAAAAGTGGAAACTGGAGGTATGAAATCAGTTGAAACAGATGTAAAAATTGGTGTTGGTATGTTGATACTTTTTTGGGCCTTGCCTACCAAGGCAAGGATCTCATGTTTAGATTCATTATAGAGTATAGTAGCTTAAGGGATTTTTATAGGCCCCTAGGTAATAATAATAGGTCTATTTTCATATGAGGATTTTTGAAAGATGATATTTTGGTTTTTAATAATTGGCTGATTCAGTTCTTTAATGGATGGTTTGCAAGCACTAATGGATGGACCTTTGAAGGAGCTTGTGAATGCTGATCCCTTTTGATTAGTGTGTTTAATTTTCAATGCTTAAAACCTGTAATAATGCAAGTTTTCACTCATTCTTCTCTTCCTTTAAAAAAAAATAAAATAGACCATGTTATATAATTTTTTTGCAAATTTGCTTGGTATATTTGATGGAAACATATGTTAATTGTCTAGATTCTTGGTTTAGCAATTGCATATTGACAAGAGTTTGAGAAGGCATGTTTAAAACATATGCCTTAAGAACTTTTCATTTCACCTAAAGTTTCACAATTGATTGTTGATTTCAAAGAAATTGTTATGTTATTCAAATTTAACTTTTCTTCTTTCACATAAGTAGAGATCTTTTTTATTAATTTATAATATTCTAAAAGATCTTGTGAATTTCTTGCCAATGTTTGACCTAAAGCTTCAAATGTTTCAAGGAAGCCAATTGTAATTCTTTTTGTGTGACTCAATGTTTTCTTAAAAAATTCACAACCAATGTAAAAATGTCATGTTCTCCTTTGGATATCCAAAGATCAAAACTTGTAATACCAACAACATGATTTGTTAAAACTAATAAGATGTATGTTTGTTTTGTCTTCTCAATTGGGTCTAATAACATGTTTTGACTAAATGTTTTCCTAGAAAAAAAACATGAAAACATAATTGCATTGCCAAATACTTCAACTAAATATTCTCAATAGATTAAATGTGTAGATAGTTTTTAACAAGAAGACACCAAGTTTTCCACAAAAAAAAATTTGTGCACATTATCCTTTTTCTAAAGATCTATGACCCCAAAAAAGTTAAAGATTGCACTCTGATTTGCTACAAGCATTTTCTTTGCAAGTTGTATTTCCAATATTAGATTTTTCATGTTGTTGTTCACTTGTTTGCATCATTTGTTTTTGCAATTAATCCATGGTCTACATCCACATGTTTCCTCAATGTAATTATACCATCACTCTTGAATAAAACACCATGTCTTTCTCAATCTTGTCCTTTGGTTAAAAATTGTAGAAGAAACTAAACTATCATAAAAAATTGCAAAACGCATGTGGGACATTAACATTCACTTTAGACCCATCATTAACATAGTAAAATGCCCAACACAAAATTTATACCATGAAGTTTCTAATTAATTTTTTGCTTGTGTAATTTTTTCATGATTAAATGCAATGTCTCATCATCTTCTGATTGTGAACTTGGTAATGTCTCAAACATCAAACAAACCTTTTCTCTTCAATTCCCTCCCCCAATGCAAACTCACTTTCATTCATGATAATTTCATAATCCTCCTCCACATGGATTGGTTCCATATTTTCAAGATTTGCTTACATACCAAGGTTGAAAAACCCAAACAATCTATTTTTTTCTAGTTTTGATAGTTATGATTATTTAGTTCCAATAAACCATACAATGCAAACAATGGAAGCAATTACAAGCATTTACAAGTTCATTGTTCATTCTTTTCAAAATAGTGCATAATGCAAGAAAAATATGCCGATGAATATATGCAATTGCAAATGAAAGTCAAATGTTGTGCTTGTTTACAAAGATGAGCTTAAGGAGTGCAAGTTGAAATTATTTTTTCACTTCAAATCAAAATGCAATTTGCAATAAATGACCTTGCACAAACAAATACAATAAAAATTCAACGAACTTTGATTTACCCTAAACTTAAAACCTAAACAAAACAAAACATGCAAACAAACCCTTGCAAATAATAAAAAAACCATACAACAAAAGCAAAAGCAAAACCCAACAAACAAACCAAAAATAAAACAAATTAACCTAAGTGCAAAGGTTACCATCATCATAGCATCCACAATATTCCAATTGCGAGCAACGTACACATTAAAAGGGGAAGTACTATCATCACAAAAATAGGTAAGTAAAATGAACAACAATGTAATGATAAATAGCAACAAGGTGACAAGCAGAACTCATCCTTGGGCTCATAATCAAGGCTAAAGCAAGACAAAATGAAAGGGTTGAAAGTCAAATCAGCAATTTGACTCCTAAACACAAAAATTCATGAAAAAAAAGTTAAATAACCTCTAATGGGGGCGTATGACATGGTGTTGGAAAGCTCTTAAAGCTACTACAAGATAGAATGATTGCATGTCCAAAAACACTTGAAGCAAAGGAAATAGGTGGCCTCAAAATGCAAAATAACAAGAGTCCCACCTTTGGGAGATTTAAATGTAGCCTTCATGGAAAAGCACAAAAAATACCATAGGGAGCAAGGTAATGGCCTCCTCCCAAGTCTACTCCATGAAAATGTAACAAATCCAAACTAAATTCATGATCCAAAAGTGATTCCACTTGCATTAACCACCTATATTGTCTTGCTTGTGCAAATGACATGCATGTGAGGTGTTCATAACCTTTTCATCTCATCTTGGTCCCCATCTCTAAGCTCCTACATGCCTACCTAACCCCCAAAGTGCATGAAGTTAAAGAGGGCACATTAGTTGTATTTTGCTATAACTTTGGGGATTGGCAAGGCAATTACCTTGATACCATCTTGACAAGCCTAAGGACACATCAAATATGGCAATGACAAACAATGTAATGCAACAACAAACAATGCAAGGTGACAATGAATAATTACAAAACAATGATGACAATAACATAAGGTGACAATGAACAACATCAAGCGACAACCAACAACAAAAAGGTGATGACATTAACACAAGGTGTAATTACAAGGTGAAAACAAACAATTACAAGGTGACAAGGTGATGACAAGTAGTGCAAAACAACAACCAACAACTACAAGCCAACAACAATAACATAGTGTTACAATCAATAATTACAAAATAATGACAAGCAATGCAAAGCAACGATGAACAACTACAAAACAACCACAAGTACTGTAAAGCAACAATTACAAGGCAATGAATAAAAAATAACAAGAAGACTAGGTGAACAATTACAAAACAATGATAAGGAATGCAAAAGAAAAACAAGGTGGCAATGTTCAACAAAAACAAAAACAAAACAACAAAACACACAAGAAAACAAGTAAAAAAAACAAGAAACATTGTGGGCCTAATAAGGATCTTATTTTTTATATATAAATAATCTTTCTTCCTATTATGTAATGTGACAACAATTGCCTTCAACCTTAAAATTAACCCTAATGAACAATAATTAACCTATTGAATAAATAAAAACTAGACCCAAGGAGTTGTATTATAATTTACTTGATGTTCAAGTTTTGAAAAAACCTCAAAATAATTTTGTTCTTATTGAACAAAATAGATACCATGTTAAGCAACTATCAATCCAATTGATACTTATTGGTTCTTTTGCAAATAACCTAGCTGAAAATCGGCTTGAGTTTAAATTTTTATTCAATATTTGGCCAACACAGGCAAAAACCATGCCTCTTTTACACATAGTGATTTACGTATGCTGATCTACATATAGTGATTTACATATGTGTAAGGGGGTGAATGCAAGGTATGTTGGCTCACTTTTGGTGTCACAATGGTGTTTTTTGTTAGGTAACCCTTGTTCAAAGGCATATGGTGAGTAGTATATTTTTAAATATATTAATTGAAAGTTGAATCTAAACTAACAACTTTATTATGAAGATATTTGTGTAGTGTTTTATTGATAAAAAGTTCATATGCTAGTAGTAATGGACTTTTGAAGTTCAAAATTATGGACTAGTTGGTTGACTAGAATGATAGAAAATTGAAAAGTTCATCTTAAATTTTATTCAAAATTATTTATAGTGACTTAACATATGAATCATAATGAAATAATACACTTTTCTGTAAAAACTTTCCTTAAGAATCATAGCCAAATTATACTTATGAACTTTTCATTATTCTAAATTAACTCATATTTTCATAAGTCCATAACATCGTTATTTTTCATTCATTTTCAATTTTTTTTTTTCAAAGGTGCATATATTTGGAATCTCTACTTGGGCTCTTATTAATATGGACTTTATTGATTTTAATACATGGAATTTATTGCCATTTAACCAATGGTACCACAAAAAATTTAAAATTTAACATTAAAATGTGGACTTTTGTGGAATACGATTATTTTAAAAAATGAGCCACCATATTGTGCATTTACCCAAGGGTAAAGCCCTATGATGAAGGAATTACCAAAATAAAGGGCCCGTTCAAGGTGGTAGTTGAAAATGCATGTTTTGAATTTTGGCAATGCATTCATTTGAAATTTTTACTCAACATAAAGTGCACACCAATTTACAGGTTGGATGAAAAAATGTAACATCACAATGAAAAAACAAAAGAACCCACAAAACAAAATGAAAAACCAAAAAGTCCATATGAAAGTTGAAATTTCCTTCTAAGATAGTGAAAGGGAAATTATGGATTGTAGTACCCACCTTAATGAGTATTTCTTTTATGCCAGTGCTTTACATTCACTTAAACTTTTTCTTAGTGTTTTTATTAAGGGTGGGGGAGATTTCCAAAATCAAACCCGAATTCCATTATAACATAATCCTACGCTATTTATTTTGAAAATAAAATCTTTAATCTTACCCTAGATAAAATATCCTTTAACGATGTTATACTAGGTAGTCAAATTAAAACAATTTTATGGTTTATCCTATTGTTGGTTAATTGTTCAAAAAATTATTCATTATCAACTAGGGTTCAATAATAGGTTATCCATAATCAACATGCCAAGAATGGTCAAGAATTGAACATAAATCTTACCTCTCATGTATATATTCTATATAGATCGCACATTGAAACATGTGTAGACTAAGTACTACATTGATGAAAACCAAAAATTGACATGTATCGATCCACGTTTCTTGCTAAATTTTAAATCCTTAAAGTGTTAGTTTTTAGTTACTTCTCCAATTTCAATTGAACATTCAATTTAAACATGATAGGTGTGAGTTATCAATTGTGAAGATGTATGCAATGCGAAATTATTTCAATAAAAATTTTAGATTAAAATGCCTACCTTGTCATTAACCCTTAAGAGCCTAAACCTATTTTGCAACCACTTAACCTTTATTTGAACCTTAGTTAAGATTTTGATCCAATATATTCACCCACAAATCAAATTACAAATTTGATCATTAGATTCAAAATTTACAAATTCATAGTTTTTTTATTGGAAAAAGTTTCCAAAATCAAGCAAAAGATGAAAAATTAACAAAATTAAATGGAGCTCATTCAAGATCGGGCAAGTGCTACCCAAGGTTGGATTTAAAGCTTTACCCAAAAAAAAAAAACTTTTGACATGGATTAATGCATGACTTTTAGTATGGCACTTACAATGACTAAATTAGATATCCATAAAAAAAACAATTCAAGGCAAAATGTGGTTATTCAAATAAGAATGAAAACTTGTAAGTTTTAGACTAAAAATGTGAATGTGAGGATCTTTGAAGTGGAGCAACAAATTCAAAAAGGTCTCACTATTGGATATATTGGGTCAGCTTTTGAATGAGTTTTCGAATTTGGCCCAACTAGCCTAAAAAGGTTAATTTGTGGTAGGTTTTGCCCCTTGGGCAATCCCCCCTCACACATAGGAAAGTGGCTACATTTGTTTGCTTGACAAACCCCAAGGTCCCTAAATATGCTTGGATGGTTATATTTACTTTTAAAAGCATTCCAATCTTGTTTCAATTTGACCCTCTTTTTGTTCTTTCATTCCCAATCTTCTAATACATTTAAGTCAATCACACTATGATGAAATTCTAGACTTAAGGATGAACACAAGCAAGAAGAAAGTTAAAGTGACGAAGTAGCTCCACCATCTCTAAGCTATCAATAATGTGGATGGTAGGATACCATTGCATTGATGATGATAATGATATGGTCTTCCAAACAATTGAACATAATTTTTCTAACAGTGAAGTTATATCATGCAAGAAAAATTTCATGCAACTAACTAATTAAAACAAAAATTTCCCCTATAAAAGTATGAATTGATGAACTAAACAATTAGGGTGTGAGTTTTACCTCTTCTTCTTGGTTTTCTTTGATGGCGTATAAAGTCTCCTTTTCTTTCTGCAAAATGTAATAGCAACCTTTTCTAAACCCTAGAATATTACTGACTTTAAAGTAGTTTCTATTGAAATTTTTTTTTAAAAAGCTTTGTAAAGAATTATGTAAAACCTTGAAAACTTTTTTTACATCTTCATTCACAAATGTTTCCACAAATTCAACCATTATGTGATTATTGAACATTATGGTTTGTTGATGCTATTGTACTTGCTTGTATTTTTGTTGTGTTGCATATTATTGCTACTATGCTTAAAACCCACCATAAAAACAAAAAGTTTTAGCAAAAAATGAAGTATAGTTGCAACAACTCCTCCTCCTATTAAAGATTTTTTACCCATTTTGTCCATCTTTTTTTAAGAAAACTCAAGCAAGTGAACAAAAATTGTCAATAATTCCCAAAATCACGTAAATAAGACGAATAATATCTTTTTTAAATCACTCAAACAACAATTAACTATGAAGTTTTTGAAACATTTGAAATTGTGAAGGACCTAAAAACTACAAACTTGCAAAAATCTTAAAACTTGCAAACTTTGTTTTAAAGATTTGCAATCGGTTGAAAAAGAAACCATGAAATATTCACAAACATGATCCCTCACATCCAACACATAATATTAAATTTACAATGGGTTAGAACTTATATCACTTTGAATTTTGGTGCAAAATTCAATTTGATACCCCATTACATTCCTTAGTTTAGTTTTGTCCCACATTACGGTCTTCAACCTTACATAAATATGTTGTGTAAGATTTGGTATGTTCAAATTATTTACACTTACCTTGCTTGTAATGTGAATATTTTTAAATACTTACACAGTTGCTTGTAAATGTTTTTAGAGGTGAAAGCACACTAAACCCCCCCAAAATTGTAGTCACACGTATAATCTTTTTGCAATTAATTTTTTTGGTAATGTATGGACATCACATCTTGAATTAATTTTGCTTGTTTTAAGTATATTTGATTATCATTAGACTTCATCTAATCAATTATTTTGAAAAATTCAATAAACATTGAAGATTTTGAACATATGGAGTATGTTCATGACAAAATAATATTTGTCACATAATTTGAAAATTTGAATATATACTTCAAAACTAGGGTTGTGGATGGAATTCTTGGGTGAATTTTTTTATGGTGTATGATATTGATATACATCAATTAAATCTAGGAAAATTTAAAAGTTTAAAGTTTTTGGATGAGATTCCATTCAAAAAATGTGTTTTTTTGCATTTGTTTAATAATGAATGCATAATAATATCCCTTTTAGGAAAAAAACCACTACCATATCAAAGAGGAGGAGATTTTATAGATGGGCATTGCATTATTTTTTCAATTTTCTTTTGTTTGGTAATGTTTCATGAATCATAAACATGAGACTTTATGGTTGTTGAAAAACTATAAGTTATATATTTTATGCACATTAATTTTATCTAATCCTCCTCATCTAACCATTGGATCAAAATTAATTTTGACTCAAAATGAATTTTGAATTCAAAAATGTTGTTGTGCAAATTTTAAAGTTTTTTACTTGTGTTTAGGATAACCAAAGGATGCCATCAAGATTTTAGTTTACTATGTACTATAATACTTGTTATACATAACCTTTTTTGAGCAAATGTGGCTCACCCTTAGTTTGTTTTCACCCTTGGCAAGGTAAATGTAATTATATATTTCATGTACCTTTGATAACAAAACTTATTTGTAATCCATATTAATTAGTTACGGGTGCATCCCAAAGTTCAATGTTTTATTTTGCAATGGGCCACTTTGATTGATTCTTCACAAAAAAACTTAATGTTTTTAGTGCTCCCCAAATCAAAGCTTTTATTATCAATATAAAACTATGGAAACTTGTTTAGGTTTTTATCACCTATATACAATATAAGCTCACACTTTAAAGGAAAGGATATGAAACAAACTATGGTGTTATTGGGGAATATCTTATATGCACATTCTTGGGTGCATTTTCAATTCATGTTTCTAAATTTTTTTTTCAAATTGTTGTGTATAATGTTAATAGCCTAGACATACCTAATGTTAAATGTTCATAATGTTAATTCCTTTACACTAACCTTTATGCTAATTATTAGTGATAATTTTTTGCACATATTAATTAACAAATCATAAAATTTTCAATGCATTATATCACTACTAGGTTCTTGTCTTACTCGGTTAGTGTGGATACCATGTATATAACAAACTAAGACATACTTCAACAAGAAATCTTACAACATATAGAGCATAAATGAGGAAAACCTAGAACATTATTTTGAATTCATTTCACTTCTTTTCATGATTCCATTACTTTTTTTCCATACAACCTTATATTCTTTCCTAATCACATGTAATAACCTTCACACACCTTACTTAAATAAAGAGAATACATTCAGATATGTCGTTAGTGTTTAATAGAATAACAATCTATTTACTTTATTGATTCATGCCTTCAATAGTACATAGGTGGTTATAATTGTCTCATTGTTTTTACAAATCAACATGCTTTGACAAATCAACTTGTTACAAAAAAATAGGTTTTTAATTTTAAACATTTTCAAATTTCACAAATTTCAAATTGTGAGTATTTTTTTAATGTGGGTAATCAATTAACATCATTTCAAAAAAAATCTCATAAAAATTCCTTTATAAAGAGAATCTTTAACTTAATATTTTACAAAATTGACTGCTTTTGATGTAATTATTGTTCAAATTCAAAGGTCCTTTATTAAAACCAAAACCCAAAATAATTTTTTTGAATTTTTATTTTGAATTCTTCAACACTATATTAATCATTTGGCACAACATTCCATGATTAAGATGACATTAAAATGACACCACAAAAATATATCTAACAAAATTACAATTTTGACAAAACTTTGTGGTCACCCGACGTGTTTTTTAGCTTGTTTGATTATGATTGTACCCATGTATAGTTCCTCCTCCTCTTGTGTAGAGAGCCCTTCCTTCCAATTAAATTCATTATCCAAATTTTTGGGTCTTTGTGATGATTTAATGTTTACATGCTTAATAATGCTACATATTATAATTTTATCTTCAAAAATAATAGTTAGAGTACTATCACCTTAGTTATGATGTGCTTTTGTTTGTTTCAACCATAGTCTTCCTAGAAACATGGAATATGCCTCAAATGGACATGTTCAGTGTTGTCACTAAGATTTATAAATGTAGCCTCCCAAATTGATTTTCTAATTTCTAATCAAGCCCAACGACTATACCTTCCTTTAGTCAACCATTCTTACTACAGCTGGTTGAAGTTTCCTCAACCCAAGTTTCTTCCTTACATTCTTCAAAATAATATTTACACTGCACCCACCATCCAATAATATATCTTGGACTCCAAATTTCCCCATTCAAACTTGAACTACTAGCACTATTTCATCAATTACTTTACATACATTAGTCACTTAGGGTTCTTTCATCTTCAACAAATACTTATCCATTATCAATCTTGTTTATGGACAAATCTTCAGTAATTGTCCTAGTTCAGTTTCCAATTTTAAATTCATCATCAATTCTAATAATTCTTTAATATTTCCTAATTCACAATAGTTCTCAACTCCATCCTTCTCCATGAGTGATTTCTTTTCCAACTTTTGTGGAAAATTTATTCTATTCTTCTTCAACCATATTGGTCTTTCCTTAGAGGTTTTCCTGATTGTATCAATAATTTTTTCGAGCCTCTCCACTTGTCTTGCGGATTTAGTAATGCCTTTCCTCTAGGTATTAGTAATTGGCATAACAATATTTTCAATCATCTTGAACTATTTGTTCATATCATTTTTCCATATCAACTTGTAATCTCTAGTGCTATCAACTAGACTTGATGAGTTTTTTTCATCCATCATGTCAATTTGGTTTTCTTGATCATGTCAACCTCACTTATTGACTTATGTTTTTATGGCATGTTGACTTCATTTGTTGACTTGTTTTTTTAGTGTCATGTCAACTTCACTTGTTGACTTCATGACATTTGTCATTTTAACACAATTTGTTGGTTTATCCTCTGCCATGATTGATCGTGTCATCTTGGCATGGTTTCCTAGGTATTCTCCTTATTTAGTCATCTTTGCTGACCAACTACCACTTGGCGTCGAATCATCTTGGAAGAAAGACATTCCCAATGGTGCATCTTTGTTTAGCCCATATGGTTGCAACTTGGTGGGCTACAAGTTATTATGTTTTGATAACTCCAACAATTTATCCTCAAATTTTCATTTGGATTGTAGTTCTTTTACTACATCTTGGAGAACATTATTTTCTTGTTCCCATTTAGTTCATCGTTGTCTCATAGGACTTAACTTTTTTTCATGGATTTCTTCTTCAGGCATATGAGCCTTCTAACCTCTTGTGGTCACAAAAACATACAATATTGGTTGGTCCCAATTGACCATGACCACATTCACTCTAACTTTTGGTTTGGACTTCTTTTCTTCTTCTTCCATAACTTTTTTCTAAATAAAACAATCCTTCTTTACATGTCCTTCTTTACAACAATGAAAACATCTTATGTTTTTTTGTTGAAATCCATTATTTTGGTTATAACCATGTTGGTTATATTGATTGTTTTGATCAGCTATCCATGCCAGTTTTGTCCATCATATTGTTGATTACCAAATTGATTATGTTGTGGTGGTGCTTCATAACTTTGTTGTTGTTGTTCTTGAATTACTGGTACTTCAGCTTGCATTATTTGTACTGGTACAATTTCCTTTGATGGACATCTTCCACTTACTATATTACTTGGGCAATGATTTGTATTATGTTGATTTCTTTTATGTACTCGACAAAACTTATCTAAGAATTTACACTCTTTTGTAAAATGTCTTTCATTATAACAATTATGACAATAACATTTTTTCTAATAATGTCAAACTATATCTTAATATCCTTCTTTTTCATTTTATGGTGAATTTCTTTATCCAAATCATCTTATCCTTCACTATCCGAATTAGCTTGATGATATCTTGCTATATTTTTGCATCTTATTGGTAATTCTCCTTCCATAATTATCACAAATTCTAATTTCTACCAATTCTCTTTGTGGCATATTAATGATAGCCATTTGTATTTTGGTTCATAATCCTTCTCTAAATGCTTCACATAGATAAATATCATTAGGTTGTTGTGGAATGACTACACATGGTCGTAGGAATTGATTGTAATAATCTTTCATTGACTCATAATTCTTTTGTTTTGCATAATGCAAAGCTATAGCAACTTGCTCTTCACTTGCAATTTTCACTAGATTATGTAATGAATGTTTGTTGTACTTGATTCCATGTTGCTGCGAGATGTGTAGTTTCATATTTAACAAACTAGTTGGCAACTCTTCCTTTCAAAGAATTTAGAAAATATTGTATTTTATGATCATCTATATCCTTACTGTTTATAATAGATTTGATGTGTAATATTGGATCATCATTATCATGATACTTTGGTAATTGGATTTTCAAGACATTAGTAGGTATGACATCCATGATGGGAGGTATGTTCATAGTCGGTATGTTAGTCAATTTTGTCAATGTTGTTTCAACATTTGGTCAAATACTTGTTCTAACAAAATTAACGCTTTAAATGAATAACTTACAGATTCCACTATATTGTTTCATCGCTACCAGCTTCTACTAATGGTTTGTCATTAATTTTGCACATTTGGCTAAATATTTGTTTTAACAAAATTAACACTTTGAATGAATAACTTGAACAAATTCTTCTCTATTGTTTCACTGCTACTAGTTTCTTTTGGTGGGTTGTCATTAACTTTTTGCTTGGATACTAACTGCCATCATTCTTTTGCCACCCAATTTAAAAATCCAAACACAATGAAAGTTGAATCCAATGTAATCAATTCTAGTACATTAGTTGCAATTGATAGCTTTTCCTTTTTCGTAATCAATAAACCAAATTGAATAGACTATTTAGTTTTTTCATTAGGTGATGACAAAGTTTCTTCAACAATGGCTTGAGCTATTGATACTATAGGTTTTTGTCGCTAGAAGTTCGAGTGCTTGATAAATATTTGTTGGACTAAAAATAATTCTTAATGCTTTCCATTTAGTGGATTTATTGGCTTGTTGAGTTAAAATGACTATTTCTTTAGCTTCCTCTTGATTTTGTTTTCTCCAATCTTCCAATTTGTTTTGTTTTTCTCATTCTCAATCTTTGTTCATCATAAGCTTTGAAAATAGTTTTTTGTTTCTTCTTTACAACCATTTCTTCTATTGTTTTCAACGTAATTTTTTTTCTCATGTGGATTTGGTATTAGTAAATTTAATTAGAATTATTTTGACACCATTTCTTCAAAGCAATACTCTTCATTGCCTTTCAATCTCATCACATATCTAGAATTAGTGCATGTAGGAACCCATAGTAAATTAGAGGGCATCCATTTTTCTATTAAAACATTGATGTTTGGTCTTGTAAACTCTCTTCTATTGACAAAAATAATATTGTCATAAGTTGTTATTTTTTTGATTGGTATCAAAATAAGTAAGCATACCATTACTGACAACCATCTCTTGTATTTAATTAGTTTTGTTCAACATCAATTATCAATGTTCTATGTTGAATATGCCAAACTTTAGTACCCCCATGTAGTTTATTTAATATTAATTCTTGAACATTCTTTGGTAATTGTTTAAATCTTTCCACAAAATAGCTCGATTCACCACACCTTGGTTTATTTCTTGGTGTATGTAAGTAGTCTACCAAAGTCCAACCATACTTATTATGTTGTTTTAACTTTACTTGTTTCTTTTCGATTGATATTGGTTTTTTTAACCATTTTTTTTCTCTTTTGATGGCATCATTTGATCTACTATCACTCATACCATCTTTCATACACATTGTGATAATATTTTAAAAATATAACAAACTTAGCCATGTCTTGTTCATATTGAATGGACAAATTTGGGTATGTTACCACATATTTTACTTCGAATTTGGTCATTTTTGTAATTTGATTATCTTGTTTCTTAAGTTTGTATACTTTTAATACGTTTGAGAGTTCGCATGGTAAAAATACAATAAACACGTGAAATAAAAAAATCCTAAGTCTATTTCATCCACTTCTACTTTCCTTTGTTCCATTTACTTTCTTCAATCTCTCTTAATTCCAAAGAAGTTTTCCATGTTGAAGAATTTTAGTTCCTTAGCATGGTTACCAAATGTTAACAATAATTTTTTGTAGAAATTAATTAACGAATAATTAATTTATTTCAATGCATTATATCGTTGCTAGGTTCTTGTTTTATTCGGTTAAGGTGGATACCATGTATCTAACTAACTAAAACATATTTCAACAAGGAATCTTACAACATACATAACATAAATGAGGAAAACCAAGAACACTGAATTCATCTTCATTGCTTTTCATGATTCCATTATTATTTTTCCATACAACTTTATATTCTTTCCTAATCACCTTTAATAGGCTTCACACACCTTATTTAGATAGTGAAAGTACATTTAGATATGCCATCAACGTTTAACAAAATAACAACCTTTTAAATTTCTTGATTTGTGTCTTAAATAATACACATGCGATTATACTTATTTCACTATTTTTACAAATTGACATGCTTCAACAAATCAATATGTTGCACAAAATTGTCTTGTGTGCTTATCAATAGACTATTGTAGGTTGAAATGTTTGTAACAAGTCAACATACTAATTGATTTGTCTTGTCTTTCATTTTTGCTATCTTTTCCTTTAAGTAACTAGTATGCCAAATTACATTACATTAATATGTACCTAATTGAACATTAAACCAACCTTAAAATTAAAATAAACAACCATATTTACACACAAAGTATCACACCAAGTTTCAATGTTATGTAATGGTATTTTCACCTTGTCCATTTACTACCCTTGCATCTTCATCTATTGGATGATGATAATTTATCACTAAATTGGGTCTACAATAATTTTTTTTATGTCACCACAATTATGTATGTAGGTTCTTTGATTTCTTGTTCATGTTTTATGTTCTTGCTTTTTTGTGTGCTTGTTTTGGGAACATGAACTTTGTGAATGAGTTCATGATGAGTGAAGTTTGAATGCAAGTTGAGTGTGAATGAGTTTGAATTGAAATAAGTGAAATTTGTTCCTTGAATATTTCATATTCACAATGCCTACAAATGATGAGTTCAAGCTTATGACCAACATGGTGGTCTTCCATACAATGTATATGCAAGGGGTTTTCAATTTTCATGACCATGTTAACTTGTCTATAATTGAGACAAATTCCTTTATTGGGAGATCAAGTGCTCAAATGATCCTCACTTCTACCCTTTTGCATTCCTTTAGGGTATAGGGCTTGCAATCTTGGGTGTTAAACTTGATTGCTAAGTAGAACCCAAAAGCACAATGTGGTTTTCTATTTTTTTCATAACCAAGTTCAATGACAAGTGTTGGAAGAATAATTTTTGAATGTCTAAACACATGTTATTTGATAGAACGCACCAATTTAATATTCATATCGAGAAAGAAGATACAACATATAGGTTGGTCATACATGTAGAAGTGTGGGTGGCATGCACCATATACAAATTGGAATTTGGCACAAGGTGCAAATTTATTTTATGTTGCAAATTATTTGTAACATGAAAATATGTTGTTGGTTTCATTGTACACAAGGTGATCAAAAGTATAAACATAATGTTCAATTGACTTAGCCATTGGCCAATTGGCGAGGAAATGAATGTTTTCATGAAAGGATTTAAGAATGTGTGGATTGTTCTGTGTCCATGGAACATTTGATGCTACCTGCTTAAAAAATTTGCAAATCTTCTGGTGCATTTGCGAAAGATTACTTTTATCATAAGACTAGGGGTTATTATGTTGTTCTTTAAGCTATTGTTGATTTGTGGCGCTACCAAGTTCAATCAACGATTCTTGTGGATTAAGAAAGTTGGCCTTGTATAATAAAGCCCAATGCCATAATCTATTTAGTCCTAATAAAGGTGTAGAAGGAATTCCACCATATGTGATTATTGTAACACTGACCAAAATGTGTCTGTGGACATGATACTTTTTTGCTTAAAATTGTTGAAGCTGCCACCCCAGATCTTAATGCCATGGAATTGGCCTCACCCTTGCCCAGTATGTTGGGGGTGCATAGCCTAGCTCAGTTTAATGGGCTCACTTGCCGCCTTCTTGAACATATTGGGCAGGGGTTTGAGCATTCCATTGTGCACAATTAGAAGTGAACCTAGTTTACTTATTCCTAAGAGCATCTCCAGCATGGCTCAGTATGTGATACTGCACGGTACTAAAATTGGATAAAGAAAAGTCAAACGATGCTGGTTTGGGTCCGGAAAACGGTTTTGGCTCAGCATAATTGTACAATTTGAGGTGGCTGGTAAAAGGCCCACAACGCTGTGCACCTGCAGAAAGAAGCGTAATAAATACGATCTGACTTGTATCATAATGATTGGTCCAGGTGGTTTGCTAGTAATAGTCCCCCACCTATTTGCTGTCCCAGTTTCAGTTTTATAGGCGAGGTTCAAGAAAAGTAAGTAATGGCTGGAGTGAATTAGCACCCACCAATGCACCAGTTGCGGATGAGCCCGTTGAGGCCGTTTTCTAGATGGACGAAAATCCCATCCTCC
>Ga0116231_10000747_pt1 | contig 60825 bp, 48 predicted proteins | sample S1TSphgellanicum_2_FD_89695 | JGI IMG/M metagenome (GOLD analysis project Ga0116231, IMG submission 89695) | Host-associated microbial communities from peat moss isolated from Minnesota, USA - S1T2_Fd - Sphagnum magellanicum MG | ecosystem: Host-associated > Plants > Peat moss > Unclassified...
CGCCGCCCCGCCCTGCCCCTGCCCTGCACTGTTTTGGCCACCTCGGTTCAGGTCCTCGAAGGTTTTGAGGACCTCGCTCGTTTCAGGACCTCGTCTTGTTTTTGTCGCCACAGACAGACGGACACCATGTTTGCTTTTATATATAAGATAAATCAAAATTCGGTCCTTGATTTTTTTAAACCATGGTTATGAATACTAAGAAGCGCACTGATAACCCTCCGCGGTCTGTTTCTAATAAACCTCCAACACTAGTTCAAACCTGCCTTGATGTAAAAATGTAACTATATTAAAGTTTTCCGTAAAGTCAGGCATACACAACATCGAAAGCCTGTGTTGGCCCATTTAGAGGACATAACTTCAAAGACTGATACCAAAAAATTGCACACAGCCCCAAAAGGGCTTGAAACTCAGATTTCTTTAGGACTCAGCATGACCTGAGTTTCATGCCGAGTTTCTTGGCCATGCATTACCCGGAGAAGCCCGCGTCTCATCACATTCTCATATCTATGCTTGCACCTTCATTTGTCATCACATGTTTACCTCTACGCTTGCAATGGTTCTGGCTTGCATAGCTCTAGAAGTTCTAATAGTCTCCTACCATGCATCGCCCTGCAACCTCCCATGTTTCAGTGCCCTACATCTATGCTTACAAGAGCTTCATTGGTTTTGGCTTGCATAGCTCTGGAAGTTTTAATAGTCTCCTGCCCTACATTGCCTTGCAACCTTCCATGTTTCAACACCTTACATCTACACTTGACAAAGCTTAAGGAGGGAGTTTTAAGGAGTATCGTCTCATGCCAAGTTCAGCAACAACAAGGAGAACTTGAAGCAATATCTTTTAAGGGGAGGTTTACCCCAACATTACTCACAAAGATGGCTTTGGTAGCTCAGGGTACAAAAGAAAAGGAAGAATATTTTGATTGTCTTGCTTAGAATCTTTCTTTTGACAAGCATTTCTCCTATTGCTATGGTCATTCTTCGCATGTTGCCATAAGAGTTGCGATTTTTTCCAAACCTTAATTAGTGGTTGGCTGAAATAATCATTAAAGCAAACCAATTTTGAACCTCCAAGACTCAAAACAAAACACCTTGTCTTGTCTCCAAAAACTAAAGACCTTTTCTCATCTCCACAAACTCCAAAAATAGTGCCTTGTACTCCAAACCTAAACCCTCAAAATGGCCCCATAACCATGAAAAACCCAAAGACTTCCCAAAACATATATTGCCTCCTTTAATGGATGCATTCATGATTGAACATATCCTCCCAAAATTGCCCTTGGACCCATCTATGATGTGCCAGCTTCATTGAATAAACCATGTGTGCCATAAAATTGTGAGTGAGTCCCTTGAAAGGCATGCCTTAAATATTGTGACGCATCACAATGTGTTTTACTACCACACTATTGCTACCAAGGACTTCCAAGGCGCTCTTTGAAATAATGTTTACAATTTGAAGTTCATTGTTTGAAACTTTGCTTCCTAGATGATACAAAGATTTGAAACTTTGGTTTTAAGGTGGCTTTGAAACTTCATGTGTTTTTGGACCTTTCCACATATGCAATTAACTTTCATATGTATGGGCATTCAAACCCACCCTTAATCCCTATTTTTAGTTTTGCAATTCAATAAACTTGGAAATTTTAGGTGATTTGATGTCCATGGGTATTTACATATTCCTGCAACCCTAACATTTGGTCTATAGCCGAAATGACTTCAAGTTTTTTGATACCTTAAATGCGTGTGGTGACTTTGAATATGGAACCCCTGAAACCTTACCCTAAGTTTTGTAACTGTAAATGGGTAATAATTCAACTTCATTTTGGAAAATAGGGATTTTTAAATAACATAAAAACTTGTTCATATGGTATATAGCTCAATTAAATACCCTCATTTGTTGGACTTGAAAACTCTAATACATAAAAGACACATGAACCTATCTTCTTGGCTTTTAAGCTTTCCAACTTACATTGATTATTGGATTGCCTATGTATGGGTATTTTTTGACCCTGAAACCTATCTTGTTCCCTCCAACCAAAAGATATTCAAATCTTCAGATATCTTGGATGCGTCTGGTCATTATAAGTACGGCCTTAAATATATTTTTATTTTAAGCTTTGCAAATGTATAAAGGTGGTAATTCAACTTCAGTTTGGAAACTAGTCTGGGTCTTTAGATGAAATAGACATTTGTTTGGATGGTTTGTAGCATAATGATATACCTTAATTTGTCGGCCTTGTTAAACATGGTATTCAAAGACACCTAAAACTCGTATTCTTGGCTTTGATTCTTTCCAACTTACATCGTCTACTTGAATGCTTATGTTTGAATTCTTATGTACCTTTGAAAGTTATCTTGTTCACTCCAACCAAAAGGACTTCAAATGTTTTGATACCTTGGATGTGTGTGATGACCCTAAGTATGGTCCTGAATTGTTACCTTAAGTTCTACAAATGTATACAAATGGTAATTCAACTTTAATTTGGAAACTAAGGGTCTCTAAATGAAATAGACACTTGTTTAAATGGTCTACAGTTCAATGATATACATTAATTTGTTGGTCTTGTTAAATACAATAATCAAAGGCACTTGAAACTCGTCTTCCTAACTTTGAAACTTTCCAACTTACATCATCTACTAGAATGATGTGTATGGGTTCTTATGTACCCCTAAAACCTATTTTGTTCACTCCAACCAAAAGGTATTCGAACCTTCTTGGATGTTTCTGGTCATTATGAGTATGGCCTTAAATATGTCCTAACCTTAAGCTCTACACAACGACACTAGCAAGCAAATGAGCGAACATGAATAGGTGAGCTTGCTTAGGTGAACAAGAAAAGAATCTTAAAGCATATTCCATGCCACGTCATGGAATATTTTTAGTATATTATTTTTTCCACATGGATTTTATTAAATGATGTTGCGGAATATTTTACCACATCATGGAATATTCTTTGACAAGCCTTGGAATATTTTGCCATGTCACATCCATGGTTTGTTATGAAATGAACAATGGCTTATTAACTCAGCACATGGGTTTGGCCAAGAAAGTTGTTAACAGTAGCATCATGTGAATGTTTGAAAGCATTTTTGTTAATTTAACATGATGCATTTTATCATCCCTCGGGCAAACAATGTCCAAATGTCTAATGCTCTTTGACAATAATTATAATATTTTTTTAAATGTTGAAATGGGTGGGAATTGCATACTTGAAAAATATTTTGATAAAAATTAACTTCTCAAAACATATTAAACATTTGCAAACATGTGTTGAAATGGCCAAAATATTATACATACATAAACATCACTCTATAATTATTCAAAAGCTACACAATGGAGAACATAATGAATGGGCCAAAACTAATATCTAAACTTCCTACATAGTCTAGCCAACTAGAGAGTGGTTTTTGAATGAAATTATGATGTACTATTACAAGAGTTCAAAAACTTTGGAGCACTTCAACAAACATTGAATTTCATCCCAACTCCATGTGTAATGATGAATGAACTTTTCCATGAACCCACAGAACATGATCATTTACAAGATGTGATACACATGTTTACAATGCACATACACCCCATGAACACCTAAGAAACCTACCAACATTTTGACAAAATAAACACATGAACATCTAGGGAAATTTCCAATAGTCACATCATATCTTTGGTCATCTGAAAGATATTATAAATTCATCCATACCTAGGTGACGAGACATCAATAGGGGGGGAAATAGTGCATTGGGTAAATAAGATGCCAACCTCCCAATTGTTGGTGTGATGTTATGTTATTTTGAAGACAGAAGATTATTTCACCTTCTTGCCACCACGAATTGTGAACCAATAACTTGCATCAACTAACTGCACAATGTTGTGAGCATTCATAGTAGGCACATGCAAACTGCTTGGACTAAACGATTGGCAACCAAATAAACTTCGAACATGATTACGATGAAAAGAAAATCCCACTTCTTTTAGAATTATTACCTCCTTTTGAGTTAAATTAATACCTTCTTGGATGAACCATATAGTTGGAACTAAAGGCCTAGCAATTGTATATTTTCGCGTTATTCCACAAACACAATAACTCAAATCATCGGAACAAAACTAGTGTATATGTTGCTCTAATGATCCAATATGAAATTGTACCCAAAACCTCGAATAACATGGAGCAAGAGTTTTATTTACACATTTGTAAATATTGATATTTGTTTTACATTTAAGCCCCAAGGTTTTCTAGAGCACAAAATGTCGAACTACAGAATTGTGTGGGTAACTTTTAATCTACCACTAGCCATGAACACAAAAAAATTCTTGTAACTCCAAGCCACCTCAAGATATTAAAGGTGAACAAGCACTGGAACCACAAGGTCATTGCTACATGCCTACATTCCCAATAACATTGGGTTGAGCAATAGGAATTGTTACTCATGGATGAAAGAAATTCACACGGTCAAAACGATGAAAATTATTGTTTGCACTAGGAGGACAATTAACAAATTGCTTGGCAAACCCAAAAACCTCTTACCCCTCGAAGTGCGAAATGCGATAAGAAAAGGAAAACCCAGACGTGTAATTTGCCATAACAACCACTAATCTAATAGGATCATTAGACTATTGGGCCCTCCTCAACAAAAATTCATTCCTATCAAGTCCACGACCAAATGGACCCCCTAGCAAATATTGTTTATACAATGTAGATTGTTTGAAAGCTCGAACACAATCATTAGATGTCATTGTGTACAAATAAATGTTGTGATTCCCTGATTACTGCAACTAAATGTTATGTATAATTTTGGCTAAATTACAAATGGGCATGTTTGCCCATTCTTCATCGTTAAACTTCTACATATCAAAGGAAAGGAATCATTAGAAAAATTTGAAATCTTGCAATGGAGGAGTAGATAGATTACAAATGAAAGTTCAATGAAAATGGACATTATATAATTTTGAATGCACAAAAGAGAAGGGAAGACATAGGAAGTTCAAAAAAGAAATATTCACATGGACCATGAAACCTCCCCATCATTTGACACAAAAATGCCAAAAGCTAAGCTAATTATTAAACTTGTGGACACTTGCCTTAAAAATAGCCTTAGATGATAGCCACTAGGAACGAATGAAAGCATAATGACTGTCAACATCCCCAAGTGATTTGGCGTTCTTATTAATGGTGGCAAAAAACCTTGTGCTCATCTTGCAAATCAGGTCTGATCAGTTGTTTGGTATGTTTATCAAATGAATGACTCTAATGGAATAAACAGGTGCATTCCTTATCAACCATCTTAACAAAGGGGTCCTTGGAACCATAAACAATTATGACAACGTTCCAATCAGTTTGTGCAATGTCAACCATGAATCCCTTGAAATTGGGTTTTAGAAACCCATGTTTTAGCATCATTTCATTAAGCTTTGTCCACATAAGTTGTTGAGCTTTGGTGTCTCCAGACTGCATATCACAAACAACTATGGCCAACACTTTACAATAGACAAGGTTGTACACATGACAAGCCATAGTTCACTACTAGAATTTTTATTTTTTCAAATTAACTAAGTTGATTAGACGGGTTTTTTTTACTAGAAGACATGTATTTTTGACTAGAGGCCAAGGGTTTGAATGAGAACGGGTATTTTTTGACTAATTAATTTGACTAGAGTGACCAATTTGACAATTAGTCAAATTGGACTTTAAAATACCACCTAGTCAAATTGGTTGATGGCCTAGTCAATAAGACCACCCAATCTAGTCAAATTGGCAAGTGCCCTAATTAATAAGGACACCTATTATATTCAATCAATAGGGCTAACTAAGTAGGCCTAATCAAAGTGGCCAATGGCCTAATAAAAAAGGCCAGTTAGAAATTCCAATACTAGTTGGGCATCTTGGGACTACATTTAACATTTTGACTATGTTTGACCAATTAGAAAAAAGTTGAAAAATGTAAAAGTTAACTAATCATAACTAAATGAATCATGACCAAATTAATTATGATTAAACTAATTATATATATATGGTTATTTAACTATGGTTAAATTGACTATATTGAATTTAGTTATGGCTCAACTACTTATGAAAAAACTAATTAAAATTAAAACTAACCATAATTAATCTAACCATGGTTATTATAAGCATAATTAAATTAGCTATATTTATTTTTAACATATTATTTTACCTTAATAAATTTACCCATAATCAATAGACCCATAATTAATTTAAAATTATTGTTAATTTAGCCATGGTTGGTTTTGCCATAATTTTTTTTTCATTAGTTAGTTTAGCCATATTAACTTTCTTAATAACTAGTTTATTTATTCATGGTTAATTTAACCATTTCTAGTTTAACCATATTTAATTTTTCCATAATTATTTTATTCATTTTTATTTTGACCATAATTATTTCATTCATGTTTATTTTAGTCATAATTAATTTTTACATAATCAGTTTTGTCATAAAATATTTACTCATTAGTTAATTTAGCCTTATTAATTTTATTAATCGTTAATTTAGCCAAATTTATTTACTCATGATTAATTTTACCATTTTTTGTTTAGCCATGTTTAACTTTTCCATAAATATTTTAACCATAATTATTTCATTCATGTTTATTTTAGGCATAATTAATTTTTTCATAATCAATTTTGCCATAAAATATTTATTCATTAGTTAAATTAACCATATTAACTTTATTAGTGGTTAGTTTGACCAAATTTATTTACTCATGGTTAGTTTAACCATTTTTAATTTAGCAATGTTTAATTTTTTCATAATTATTTCATTCATGTTTATTTAAGCCATAATTAATTTTTTCATAATTGGTTTTGCCATAAAATATTTATTCATTAGTTAGATTAACCATATTAACTTTATTAATGGTTAATTTAGCCAAACTTATTTACTCATGGTTAGTTTAACCATTTAAAATTTAACCATGGTTAATTTTGCCATAATTATTTTGCTCATTTTGATTTTAGCCATAATTAATTCATTCATGTTTATTTTAACCAAAATTAATTTTTTCATAATTAATTTTTCCATAAAATATATATTCATTAGTAAGTTTAGCCATATTAATTTTATTAATAGTTAGTCTAACCAAATTTTTTTACTCATGCTTAGTTTAACCATGGTTATTTTTGCCAATATTTTAACCTTTTTTATTTTAGCCATAATTATTTCATTCATATTTATTTTAGGCATAATTAATTTATGCATAGTTGGCTTAGCCATAAAATATTTATTCATTGGTTAGTTTAGCCATATTAACTTTATTCATGGTTAGTTTAGCCACAATTGGTTTAACCATAAATTATTTATTTTTTGGTTAGTTTGGCCATATTTATTTTACTCATGGTTAGTCCAATCATTTTTAATTTAATCATAAAATATTTATTCTTTTGTTAATCTGGCCATATTTATTTTACTTATGGTTAGTTTAATCATATTTATTCATTGGTTAGCTTGGCCTTATTTACTTTATTCATGGTTAGTTTCATCATATTGATTTATATATGGTTAATTGAACCATAATTAGTTTAGTCATGGTTATTTTTCCATAATTACTTTTAGTTTTTGGTTGGTTTAACCATTATTAGTCTAATAATCACTAATTTTGCCATAATTACTTTGATTGTGATTGGTTTAAACATTATTTTACCAATCATTAGTTTTGCCATAATTAAATTTTCCAAGGTTAAATTAGCCACCTATTTAATTTATTTGATGTAAGTATGTGGCTAAATAACCTAAATACAATTAACTTATATGTAGATGTATTTATTTATACATACCCTATCTATATTCCACCTATTTACCTATAGTTTAGCCTATAGGTAACCTAGTTATATAAGCTAGGGCAGGCCATTTATACACCTATGATAAATTATTAATTGGTTAACTAGTTATTTACCTAAAATACACTAATGAATGTGTAATTAAATAGTTAAATATTAATTACTGCAAATACATTGTTGATAATATATAATGAATTAATTGTCGAATTTGTAAGGATTAGTTATAATTTGGTTGTAATTATTAATTATAACTAAATAACTAAACATTAACTATTACTAATTTTTATTTTAACTTAATTAACATACATATTTACCTACCTCTTTATTTATTTATTTACTTAATTAATGTATCTTACCTAGTTATTTAGAAATAATGTTGTGTGAACTAAAAGGCTCTAGTGTAATGTGGACATGAAAATGTTTTTCCCTCCCAAAAGTTTGTCCCATATTGGTTGTCGTCCTTTCCAAATGATGAACAATATAAATAGATGCACCATAAGCATCTTAAACATAAGAAATATTTTTAAAAAAAGGGCTACTTTGGATGAGCCAATTGAAAAGGTTCAACCTTAAAAGCCAAATTCAAAATGAAATAGGATTTTCCTACTTCGGTCATCTAGGTGTAGGTTTAATCTAGGTGGTGTACATTTAAGCCTAGTAAAGGTCATAACTTAAGTTACCCTAACCTACTTTAAGCTTCTATACCTAGTTGCTAATTATAAGCTCCTAGACCTAGGCCTAAAAGTTTAGGTTGTAGGTTCCTAGACATAAGGACCTTAGGAATATGTATTTAATTTTAGGTCTAACCTAGGTTATTTAGGTTTTATCCATGTGGCGTAGCCTAGTGGCCAATGTTTAAATGCCACATGGCATAACCTAATGACCAATGTTTAAACACCATGTGGCATAGCCTAAAATGCCAATGTTTAGATGCAACATTGTTTAATTCGGGTGGGCATTATTTGAATGCCACATGGCATGGTGTTCAACCAATCAAAAAATCATTTGATTGTTATATTGATTAATCAAAATGATTAGTCAAAAATGCCAACTTAGGCTTGGTCAAAAAGTACATGGCCTACTCACAATGGATAGGTTCAAAATAACTTGTCCAAAATGACTGGGAAGTTTTTTTGACACCTATGCAAAATGGGTCTTTTTTGACCAAAATTTCTATTAAAAAAATAAATAGGAATTTTAGTAGTGGTTGTCCAACTAGCAACATGTTTCACATGATCAAACATGATCTAAGCACTCCTCAAATCCCCCACATGTTACATTCATGTGACGAGGCTAACTCCACTCTCGACACCATTTATCAACATCTTGAAAATGAACACCTTTTGTCCATGAACTTGTCCTAAGAAGCAACACTCCTATATGTAATCATACTAACTCTTGGACTTCAATTGAAATATGCTATCAATATAACCACCTCCTAAATTTCGCTTGAAAGAAGTAACAAGGTTACAAACATTGGGAGAGCTAAATTCACAAAACTTGTCTTGGATGTGTTCTAGCTATTCGCCCTTGAAGAATTCTATTGTGCCATCACTAGAATCATCAAGCAAGTAACTTGCCAAGAAGGTCTTGCTAGCATTAAGGGAAATCGAAAAGATCTTTGCATAACATAATATATTCGCTCGCTACAATCGGTGACATAGAAGGGGGGGGGATGACAAAATTTGCATCAAAGTGAAGAAGAAGATGGAATCATTGTCATTTGACCTAAAATTGGAATATGAGTGCATTCACCACACCAAAATGTTTCATTGAGAGTGGTAGAGTGCACGAAGTTCTCATAATCATCTTACACACATTGCAAGTGACCCAAGCAACATGCATTCCTAAAGCTAAGCCCAAACGAATTTTTTATATTGGTTGTGACCAGCTTACTCCAAGCATGGCCATTGTACTTTCTATCCATGCCTTGCATTTGGGAAAAGTTATAAGCATTCGAATGGATGGGTGGCAATTTAAACAAGACGTCCCCCTAAAAAATAATCAATTAGAATTGGACTTTTCGTAGAAGGATATTGTCATAATCCAAAGTCTTCAACTCATTGGAAATTTGTTTGGGTAGCACCATCGCGCATAAGCAAGAAATAATAAATTGAATACTCCCCACATGGGTGGATGGCTCTAATGACAAAGAGGCTCTAGATTGAAAAATGCCTTTTGATGATTTTGTCAATGAAAGAGGTGGTGTCAAATCCTCACCAACCAAAGAACCAAACAATTGGATGAAAATAGAGGACATAAGAGCATTAGAACATTGAGGGAGAATATCGTCAACTTTGAGTTCTTGCTTCACAATCTTGACCACAAAACTTGCGATTCTTGGCGTTATGATGGTCTCCTGAGAACTATGGGCCAAGCTATCATCAACATCGCAACAACAACCATAACCAACCACACATTATTTCCCCTACATGGAGGTCATAGGAATCTGGTACATACAACTTGAAACAAAGTTATTAGAATCATATGAAATGTCCTTAAATATATGTAAAGAACTTGCTTAAAAAGCAAACATAGTACAGAGACAATGTTCAAAGACAATGGTCGTCCCTAATTTGTCTACCATGATGGTGAGGTCTGAACATCTAGTGGCATGAAATGTCGCCATGTTACAAAGGACACAAGAGTAGTAGTGAAAGAACTTTGACGGATTTGAATCAACAAATGCATAATCAAACACCACAATAAATTTTGAAGGGTTTTGTGGAAAGGACGAGGAATCGGGGAAATATAATCCAAGCAAGGAACAAGTCGAATATGAAATTGGACAAAAAAAAATAACAATGAAAACCACAAATAAAAAAGTCAAGGAGTGTAATAACAAACATCAAATTAAAATTGTAAAACTTTTGTGCTTGTAGCCAAACATAATTTTTGTTGATGGAATATGGTGCAAAGAATAAAATTTAGGATGGAATGATCACTTTGAAAGTTGTTTAAGTGGAGACCCAACCTATAAATTTTACAACCTCCGATGTAATATGTCAATTACATAAATGTGGTGTAGGCTTATAAATAAACAAAAAAGAGAATGAAAATATAGAAAGCGATTAAAAAACAAAAGTATGTGTCATTTGAGAAAAAACAACTTTTGGAAGGACAAAGCAACGTGAAAAAGGAATGTGCAGAAACCAAAAAGCTTTAACAAATTGGTGGCAACAAGACATTAAAACCATCGGAATATCATATAGAAATTAACATTTAGGTTAACCTAAACAAGGTTTCTATCTATGCAATGTGCAAAAATCCAAATTTTTTTTGCAAAAGACTAGGTGGAAGAATGCATAATATGATAGGGTAATAGCCTCATGCAAATAGGTGGAGGATAGCAATTACATCCTAGGTCAAAAGAAGCAAACTCGAACATGGGATTAAGTGTCAGATCAATGATAAGGTATGTAGTCTATTGGTAGATGTGAAACTTAATTCCTGTAAAATACTTCACACTACTATAACAATAAATTTGCATTTCATATGCATACATTCACTATTCATTTTTTAATTCTTAACATTATTAACATTGTCATTCCTTAAAACACCATATTCATGGTTATTTCATATAACTAAAATTTGCACTTCAAAATACATTGTAAAAAATTCCAAAAACAAGATTACATTTCATTTGAACATATTTTCATACTAAACAATTCACACAACAATATGAACATAAAATTTATTGTAGAAGTTTGTGCTTCTCTATGTTACTGTAAACATGAATCAAAATTACAACAAAATCCCAAGTTTTGTTGAAAAAATTCCCAAAACAACAATTAAAATTTGTGGTATATCAAAACAAAGTCTATGGTTTTTTATTACAAGTACTTATAGCTCCTCTCTCTCTTCTCTCCCAAATTTTGTGTCTAAGAGATCTCACTATTTTCTAAAACTTTCCCCCTTTCAACCATCCCAAGTCACATCACCATGATCAAAACCAACAAGAATTCAAAATTCAAACTAACAAAGTTCCCTTATCAATCCCTATCCTAAATACCTTGTTCATCCAAAATCATGTACTCATCCTACCCCCTTAACATTACCCCCTCTGTGCTTTGGATTCTATCCCCGAAATCCTTGTAAAGTGACAAAATTGAAATGAAAGTATTCTACAATTTTGTTTTCCTCCCCCACTAATTTAGTCTGTGGTTTTATTTCCAGATGTTATATCTTGGATACTTCTTCTTCTAGCGTTGGAATAGCCTCCACCTTTTCTTGTTCTTGAATTCTTGATGGTGTTGTTTCTTCCTAACCCCCTCCTTTAAGTCATATGGTTTTTTTGGTTGTACCTCCTCCTCTTGAGTTGTTCCACTTTTGAGGTCTTGTGGTTCCTTAGTCTTCACTTCCTTTTCTTGAGCTATTCCATTGGGCCCTGCTTCTTTCCTTTCATTATGGCCCGATGCTTCTATATTTGTTGGATTGCCATAGATGAAATCTGGAAAATTCTGTTGATAAGCTTCCAACTTGTACTTAAGAATATTTTCATCAGTTTTATGTTGAGCCAAATTCTTTTCCATTTCCTTTGTAAAATATTCTTCAACCACCTCCCACCATTCCTCAAATTTTACCTCAAAATCTTTCATCTTATTCTTCATCCTCATTAAAATATAATATTGTAGCATTTATTCATAATCCTCTAGTCTTTTCTTGACACCAACTGAATCCAGACTCTTCCTCTATTCATGTGCCATCTCCAATTGTGCTTATAGGAGCTGAAATTTCTCCAATACTCCTTATCTTCCATCAACTTCTTCCTTTCTACCTCTACTCTCTTTCTTCAATCTCTTCAAACTGTAACAAAGGCACATTCTTTAGATTTATCAATTCTAAATCTATCAAAACATTCTCCTACTCGTTCTTTTCGTTAGTCAGTGCTTTGACCTAACTATCCAAAGCCTCTTGTTATTTCTTATGAAGAAACAATGCCTCTATCCACTTTCTTTTTGTGATTTCCCAAATTTCAGCCTTCTTCTTTAAATCCTATATTTTTTCCCCCCTACGACTTCAACCATGTTATGCTACTTTTGAGTTCTCATTCTCATCCTGTAGTTTTTTAATGGACATTTTAATATTTTGCTCAACCTTTACCATGCTCTTCCTCCAAATTTCCACATTATGTTTATACCCCTTCTGGATGTCTCTCTCCTTATCCAATTCCTCTTGTAACATTGCCTTCTCCTTCTCCCCTACAACCAATTTGTTATTCAGAGTGTTTACCTCCATAGTCAAATTCCCCATATTTAGACTCACAATTACCATGGTCTAAAATAACTCAACTACCTTATCTGCTTTCATTACTTCTATAGCTACCTCCTCCATAGACTTTGGTGTACTTGTCTATGTCATAGGATCTATAGATCCTTTTGTAGATGATCCCAACTCATGCACCATTCTTCTCCCCTGTTCAAATTTAAATGGGAATCCTTCTATAGATTTTGGTCTATTAAGTGGTAATTCTAGTTCTACCGATCTGAACTCTTCAAAAGTAAGTTGTTTTGCTACTCTTTCCATTTGCAATTTAGTATATAGTAGACTTTCTTGTGTTTGTTGTTGTTATTGCTATAAATGTTGTTCCAAATGTTGTAAATGTTATGGACTTGTCATTGTCTCCATCCAATTTTCATATACATTTGTATCAAAGTGAAGATGTTCTTCACCCTTTGGAAACCTTGTGTCATGTTTCCTCTTACCTACCTTAACCTAACCTAGTATATCCTACCTTACCTACCTTAGCCCCTTAAGCATGTACATAGGTTATAATGTTAAAAATTGAACCCTTAACCTCCCCAATGATAAATCAAGTCTTTAACCAATGGACCACACCATCAAAAGGTGTTCCACTTTTATCAATTTTTTATTTCACATGTTTATTTTGACACCACTACAAGACTATGAAATATGAAAGTAGGTAGGTTGTAAGAGATAGGTGGGTGGGTGGGTATGTAGGTAGTACATGTATGTAAATAGGCACATGTGGGTAGGTAGGTAGGTTGTATATTCATGTAGGTGGGTAGTTAGGTAGTTAATGTGTAAGTAGGTTATAAGTGGGTGGATAAGTAGATAAGTAGGTACGTAATACATTTAGGTAGGTGGGTGGGTGGGTGGGTGGGTAGTAGGGTAGGGGTTAATATGTAGGTAGGTATAGGTGGGTGGATAGGTAGGTAGTACATCTAGGTACATCTAGGTATGTGGGTCAGTTGGTAGGTAGGTATTATATATAGGTAGCTAGTGCGTAGGTAGGTCAATAGGTATGTAATAGGCATAAGATATTCCATTTGGTTAGAATACAATGGCCATTTTGACTAATGATATTAATTTCTTATGTTCAATTTGATTAGATGTCCCATTTGATTAAAACCCATTGACCATTTTGACTAGGGTTGTTTAATTTGATTAGATATATTGGTCAAATAAATCAATGTAGTCAAGTTGATTGGTCAAAAAATACATGTTTTGGGCTTTTAATCAAAATGGACATGTCCATTAGTAAAAAAAGACAAGTTAGTCAACTTGAACCGTTTGAAAAACCATTTTTTCTAATAATGTGTGTTTCATGAAGCTCTAATTAATTAAAATTATGGGAAAAAATTATCCATAAATTTTTTATGATAAAATAAAACATTCATCCATAATTTTAATGGAAGTTCCATTTATTAAAAACATGTAAATGCAATTATTTTTTCATTCACACATTAGATGAATGAAAAAAATCATTTGTCCATAACGAGGATGAATGTTTACATTCATCCCCATGTTTGTTTTTTAGGTTTATATATACAACATTCATTCTATGGTTAAATTTTTGGGTTTTACTTGCATGTGTATGAGAGAAAAGACATTTTACCATCCCAAGTTCCAACTTTAGGCTTTAGGCTCAGGCTTTAGGTTCATGTAGTAGTTTGCCTCCTTAATTAGCCCCCATGTTGTTTAACATTCTAAAGTCCACATAAATTATTTTGTCTTCCTTGTGAGTTTGGTAATTGGGGCCATTATGAATGCAAAATTCTTGATCAAACATCTATAGAATTGAGCCATTCCATTAAACATATGAATCTGTTATGGATTCATGGGTATATGCATTTGAACTATGGTTTGGATTTTCTAAAGATCTAGTAGTTTACTTTTTTTGGAAATAATAAACCTTATAATCATCCCTGAAAATACCATAAAGGCACACTTATTTGGGTTTAGACTAATCCCAAACTCCTTGCACTTATGACAACACAGTCTGAGTTTTTGTAAATGAGTGTCCATATCACTAATGATAGTGAAATCATCTAGAAAGATTTTCATGAATTTGTTTAAATAATTTCTAAAGGCTCTACTAACTACCTTGTGATAAGTTGGAGGTCCATTCTTCACTCGAAAAGGCATTACTACCCAAGTAAAAGCTCCCCAATATGTTACAAGGTTGTTTTGTATTTGTCCTTTTGTACTATAAATATTTGGTGATATCCTGAGTGTCCATTTAAAAAGGAATAAACGTCATGCCTTATAATTATATTCAAAATTTCATCTGTGAAAGGTAAAGGGTATGGATCTTTCTTTGTAGTTACATTCAGTTTTCTAAAATCTACATAAATTCTGAATTTTCCATTCTTTTTGGGTACCACCACACTTGGTGATAATCGGGTGGCTTCTTCTACAAGCTATATAAATCATATTGCTAACATTTTATCTATATCTTGCTTAAAAACTACAACATAGTTTGGATTCATTCTATTTAGCATGATGTGCTAGTGGAATTAATGTATCCAATTCAATACGATGTTGTGCCAATTTGGATGTATACCTTTTAGGTCCTTATAAGTCCATGCAAACACATCCTTGTACTCCAACAATAGCTTTAGAGAATTCATACTCTCTTAAGTCAATCAAACATTCACCTTGATTGTTTGCGGATTTTTTGTGGCTCCTTGATCTATAACAATTGTTGTTCTTTAGTTAATGTCCAGCCCATGATTTGTAGTTCTTGTATTCAAACCTTTGTTGGTGTCTTATTAATTTGCACTTGACTTAGCATGTGATGATAATAGGTCTTAGGATACACCTTGCCCTCTAGGCTAACCTTAGGTTTCTTATTAAGAGTGTCGAGGTTTCTATACTACTTTTGAAATTGTGAAAAGGTTGTATTTTGGAATTTGTAATTTCTATAGTTCTCTCAGGTTGTACTATATTAATTACAACTATTTCAAGAGTTTTTAATGGTATACTAATTATAACAATAGAAAATAATTTAGGTTCATTAGCAAACATCAGATCTTCTTCCTCATTTGTGATGCCATTCTGATAATCAAAGCATAGTAAGACCTCTAGTCTTTTCAAGTTAGTGCCTAGGTGTTAAAAGTCACAACTATGGTTTGGATTGTACCATTTCCTTGTGTGGTGATCATGTTATTCCCCCATTAATGTGTTATTTTAACATCTTTGAGGCAAGGTCTACCAAACAACATGGAATAATTAGAGTCTACAATAATGTTATGTAGGATTAGAAATGTAGCTATGTATTGTATACCATGGACATAAATCCTCGAATCTTTGATCAATCCCACTAGTTTGGTTGTGGTTTGATCTAACATTTGCAATTATAAGGAGCAGGTTTTGGCTTAGATAATCCTAATATAGTTTTTAATTATTCTAGGATAATATTTACATGTCAAATCCCCCATTTCGGAGTACATCATCAATTGTGCTTTTACTATTTGTATTTGGATTATAGCCATGTGATTGTCTATGACATCTATAATTGTGTTAAAGTCAAGTACTACAAACGTGGTCGCTTTCTCATTCACTGACCTGATATTAATATGTGGTCTATCAGCCTTCAGTTTTTGCCATGGGTATTTTTTCAGATCTTGAACTATCTTAATCAATTGGCTAAGATTCAGGGTATAATTAATTTCTAGCATTTGCCTATTTATATCCTGAAAAATCTCTTCCATAGAAATGGTTTTACTTGGAAAAGTAAAAGGAACTTTTTGAAGTTTTGTTGGTTCTAAAGGTTCTGAGGAGCTTGGCATGCTAGCCCAACTAGTGGTCCATTTTCATGTTGAAGGATTTTGTAAGTCAGGTGGCAAATTAGTTGCCTACATCTATTGTATGGTTTCCACCATAGACCTCTTCAACCTTTCTTTGACTTCCCAATCTATTGTAAATTTGTTCTTCTTTGGTTTTTGGTCTTTGAACACTTGTTCTTCACTTGCCTTACTCTAAATGGTAACATTGACATCCACCATATTAACCAATGCAATAATAGCTTTGACTTCATCAACTAGTTTGGATTCTATGGTTTGACCTCCTTTATCTTTCAACATGTTTTGCATTTCACCAAATCTTGGGTAGTTCATTAGTTTATGACCCACTATTCCATAAATGCAACAAGGGTAGTTTAATGGTCTTGGAGGTTTACCAACTTGGGTAGTGGCTTCAGTAGCAGCTATAGTGGGTTCCTCCCTCTTCTTGCTTCTACAAATCCCACATTGTGATTTGTGTGATGATAGTTAGTACAATACATATTCGGCTTTGTAGATGTCTAGTTCCTCATCCCTATGGTTTGTGGTATAGAATGTACTTTGTGCTTCAAGCACAAAAATACCTTCTTCATAGAGTAATGTCGACCCTTTGTGTTGTTACAAAGTTTCTTGTTTCATGCTCGTAGTAGCAATATGTAAATAAAATTGTAGTTCAAATCGAAACACTAAGGTTAGGAAACTATTAGTAGTTGGTGTTTATTTTAAACTATTGGCCAATTTCAATAATCTTTCATAATACACATCTATTCTTTTTGTGGATTCTTGTTTCAAGTTTTCTTGTTGTAGATATACCTGTTAATCATTTTACATTATCCGATATTATTTACAAAAAACTTGTTTTAAATCAGCAAATCTACAGTTGGGATTATTTCACATATAATTGTTACATTAATTATATGCGTCATCTTTCAATGTAAAATTGAATAGGTTAGTTATTTTTTCATCTATTGTTTCATTGTTAGCTTTGATATCGGCTTTGAATACTTGTACATGAACATTTAGCTTAAAGTTTTTCTTATACTCAGGATAATTCAATGGTTTTCTAAAAGGCCTAGAATAAGGTATTATAGGTTGCACAGATGCTATGGTAGCACCTCTCCAGGGTTCTAGAGGATCTTTTCCTAGGTTTGGTGGTATAGATTTAATAGTAACTACACCGTGGAATGGTGTTTTCAGTAGGAAGTTCATTAACATTTTTGCATCAAGGTCTACCACTACATATTTTCGAGCACTAGAACTAACAAATATTAGTTTAAAGCCACTAGAATGATGTCTTATAGTTTCACTAGGTTTTATACAAACTTTATTGTGAAAAAAACTATTCTCCATTAACATTGTAGGAATTTCATCATTCCTTACAAATACTGGATGTTCAATTGTAGTTGTAGGCACATATTTAGTTGGGTATGTAATCGTCATAGGAACTCCTTGCATCCCATCGGTATCCATTTCGAGAAACTATGATACTCATCCTCCATGAATTGGTATGCCACTACTTTTAAACACTATAATATCTGGTAGTGCTCCATTTATTAGTCCAAACACAAACTCTGTTCTTCGGAAAATTACAAGTCTTATGTTGCTTAAAGTAGAATGGTTGACAATCGTTATAACTCTCTTTACTGCATAATGATGTGATCTGGTAATTCGAGGTATTGTGCCTTCAAAAGGTGTCTTTTGTACATCACCTTTTTCAGTAGTGCTACATATGTTTATATAGTTCTATAGTTGTGTTGTTGTTACCATGTTTTGTGGAATAACCAACAAGTTATCATCATCTTTTGGATTTTAATGGGTTTATGTTATAATATGGAAATGACTGATCATTACATTTCACACATCTTGCTTAATGACCAAACAATCCACAAGTGAATGATCTTCTTGTCTACAGAAACTACAACAAATGTTTGTGAGTTTGTACTATCGATTTGCCAAGTTAACTTGTTCTACTCCAAACTTGTTATCTTGGTAGTAATACATGTTAACGATTGTGTTCAATCTTAGATTTGTTGGTTTGCATCACATTAACCTTATCTGCTTGTCATATTTTGATGTTAATTATCGTCATTGGAGGAGTGTTGTGTTCAACTTTATTCTCCATCTTGGTTTGATACATTGCTTCAATTACAAAAGCCTGTTATTCCAGATCCTCAATTTGTAATAAAGTTTCAACATACTATGATAATATCTGTTCAACTTCATCATTGTGCAGATCTTTATCTTACTTTTCATGATGGTGATGGTATTAAGCTAAAGTAGATTGCTAAGCAAAACTTATGGCAGTGGATCTTGTTTCCATACCTCTTTTGTACTTCTTGATGCATATGTAGTATCTCTTTGGATTTGTACAAATTACCATGTCTTTGGGTGGACATACTCATCTTTATTCTTCCCCATTCCCTATGTTGTAGATTTGCAAGGGTCCTTGATTGCATTGCCTCCCCATCCCTTTGGTTTGACTTTTGGAGGTTTTGCCTTCATTGTAGGTAGCCTCACTCGGACATTGGGTCTCCTCATTACTTTGTTGCTTTCCGAGGTTCCATAACTGTTGCAAATGGTGCCTTATACCTTGCAAGTCACTCCTTTGTCATGGGTATTCTTCAATTATATATTGTATTCTTTTTAGAGTATGGAATTATGTTGCATCATTTGTAAATTATAGTTTTTTTTCTACTACATTTTCTTCTTCATTATGTTGCATGGTTACTTGATTTAATTGTCTTTGCAAACTTCAGGTTACTACTTGATACATGTTTGTTGCCATTCTACCATTCTACCTTAGAAAGAAAATTTGTCCACAAATTAAAATCCTTACAACAGCTGCTTGCTCAAATCTAATTTTTAACAAATTTTCCTCACCAATTTGACCAAAAAAAAAATCCTCATAATAACCTTTCTGTTCTTATTGCCAAACAATAAAACCAAAGCAATTCATACAATTAGAGATTCTAACCCCAAATTCATCCTAGGGGTGGTCGCCAAATGGTAAATTTTAATATTTTAACACCATTTTATTGCAATTTCTATTCTTGTACATTTTCAATTTTAGTTATACAAAATCTGTGCTAGAAATCCATACATAATCCAAAATGTATCAATAACCATACTTCCCATAGTTTAAGTATTTGCACAATTATGAATTTGTTATAATTTTGCCACAATTTTATTTTTCATACTGATATAAAAGGAAAGAAACATAGATCATGGAAAAGTACAAGAAAACAAAAGATAAAAAATCATAGTTCAACAACTCTTTATGTATCATCAAAAATTGTTTTATTTCCAAAAAACTACTGCTTTGCTCTCTCTCTACTATGTGTTCCAAAATTAAAAAAAAATAAAAATAGAAAAAGAACTCCCACAAAATTTTCTAGAGTTTCTTTAATCCTTAATTCTCCCACCTTAAACTAATTTGAATTCAACCTTAATAGTCCTAATCTCACTTGCCCTGTTTATACTAAATTTGCTTTGTCCAACTTGTCCAGAATAGACGGGTTACAATACTTTTTCCTTATCCTCATACGTTCCTATCTACTTGATTACTACATCACAATCTTACCCTTAACAATAGGAATTGGGCTTCTTCATTTTACTTTGAATTGCCATTGAAGATTTGTTCTCCTTATTGTCATTTTATTTGTGTGTGTTGCCCCCATTGAAATATAATTGGTCTTTGGAGTTCCAACTTGGGTTGAATGGTCACAAGTTTTTTCATGTAAAACCAAAACATCCTTAGTAGTCTCTTTATCAATCATGATTTGCAATTTTTCATCCAACATGTATATTCTAGTTTCTTTAGAGTGGGTAAAGAGTCTTTGTTGGTCATGCTTTTGACAAACATGTTGTATTGACTTGAAAGGGAATTGGGAATTAAGAAAACTATCAATTTTGCAAAAATTGAAAAATCTATCCCTTCTAGTTGTTCAAGATTTCTTTTACATCTTTGAAATATTCATTCATGCTAGTACTTTCATCTCTCTTCATGGTCATCTTTTTTCAACATCAATAACTAGGATATTGTCTTAGACTTGTATTTTTCCTTGAGATATTCCCAACTTTTGTTGGGGTTAGTAAACTTTCTAATGAATGGAATAATTGTGTCCTTGACTAATAGGTTTATTGCATTTATGGCCTTGGACCTAATCTCTTTTTGCAATTGTGGCAAAAACATCTTGTGGACTTTCTACAAACTTCTAGAGATTCACCTTTTGTAGCAAATTCATCATCCTAAAGGTCTATATGAAATAGTTTTGACTTCTTTCAAGATGACTAGACTTGGGTATGGAAATACCAAAATTGAATGTAGATCCATGAGATAATTGAAGAGGGCTTTGAGTGGTGGGAACTTCCTTTGCATGGTGATGGTGGTCTCCAATATCCCCCACTCCCTCATCTTTTTTTTCTCGTTTGATTCCTCCTATGATATTTTCCTTGACTCCATCTCTTTTTGTCATTTGATTCCTCTTGTGATGTTCTTGTTTCTCTTGTTCTCTTTATCAAATCCCTTAGCTATCATACCATGTTGAGATCTAATCTCTTTTATGCATAGAGGATCTAATTGTTGGATAAATTGTAGAATAACAAAGACAATGTAGGAACTCAAAGAAAGATTACGAAAGGGAAGAGAAAAACATTGAAATAAGGGTGGAGCCAGCAAAGCTCGACTGATCTAGAAAGTTCTAAACTAATCATAGACTACTCCTAACATTGTTCATTAAGGGGATGAACTAAGATGAAAGATCTTCATTAGTTTTCATCCAACAAAAATTGCCAACAATGTTGTCCACATGCACCAAGCTTCTAGAATCTTAGGAGCTCCTATAGATTGTAGGGGTCAATGTTGTATGAATTCTTTCTCAACCTTAATGTGTTCTTTTGCCCTTGAGTATTGTTTTGTCTCAACCTAGACAATTGAGCTTTTTAGTGTCATAGTTCAAATGAGTAATCAATGAGTAATCTAGCAACATGAAGTTGTGCCATTCTTCTCAATATTGGTATGAAGTGCACATTAGGTACAAAGGTGACCTCATGACACTCTAGTGACGGTTTTTAACTAATCATTGTTGAGTATAAATGAAGTTCCGCACATTCTTGTCACCATGCATAACCAATCCCCATCTTGGAATTTTTTTGAAATCTTAGGGCCACTTTAGATGAGGGTCCAAGGTCCAATGAAATGGAGCAATCCTCTTGGTTCAGAGCCATCAATTGGAGCCATGGCTTTTAGATGAGGGTCCAAAACCAAAAAGTGGCAAATCAAGGCCAAACCTACTGGCACCATTTTGGAGGGAAAATCAATTGGTTCAGACCTAAATTAAGAGCTCAAAGAAGAGCTCATGATTTTGAGAACCAAGATGCAAGCTAGGGTCCAAGGCAGGGTGGATTCGATTTGCTTCAAATGGGACCAAATTGGTTCCTAGGAATTTGAACCCTGGACCCCATCTAAAGTGGTCCTTAGTGTGATGGAGTGAAATGTTTCTGCATTCACAATTAATTTGTCCATGTGCCAAGAATGTACTATAGAAACACTTATGCTGAAGAAAAAACCCAATTGGTACATAAATACAGGAGAAATTCACAGATATTGTGAGCAAGTGACAAGTGAAAATATCAATTGTTAGCCTGTGGAATTACTCAGCTACAGATTTTATGACACAAGGAAAAATCCACTCCCTCTCATGTTCAGTAAGAGCAAATGAATTATGCAGCTGTGACATTTCCAGCGTTCTACAACAAATGGTGGAACTCAAAATTTCAACCTACTAGGCACATGGGTTCACCACAATTTACCCAATCACCTCTGAACATGAGCTTATTTTATCAGCTTCTGCATTGAGAATTTCCACTGCAAATTCCTCGGCAAAAGCCATCACAAGCTCCACTGTGTCTAAGCTGTCAAGCCCAAGATCTTGAAAGCTTGCTGATTCTGTCACCTGCATGAGACAGATATCGGCCAGATACAACCACAGTGTTACAAAGTGCAAGGAACGGAAAAACTACACAATTGGTAACTCTGAAGAGTCCATACCAAAACATCAAATGTCTAGTACCCCAATTCACTATACCACTTACCTAAAGGAAACTACAAATGCACACTTGTTGAGATGAATGCATCTGGTTACAAGAGATATGTAACATATGGGACAAGATGCCCAATGTAAATAGCCTTTGACCTCCTAGAAAAACTCCTTTCATGCAAATTGTAACACAATTTCACACATGAGATATTCCATACATACATTCATGAGAAATCCTTTAGAAAAAACTGCACTTTTGAGACTTTGGCTGTTGCAAACATATCTTACCCCACTCCCACCTCACACATAATTCTCTTTTCTCAGGATCACTGGAATTCAGGATTGCCTGAATTCCAATGATCTTCTTGAATACAACACAATGAAATGCTCACATTGTCAAACCACTGCAGTTTAGACAAAACCTCCCAGTGTCTCTGTTACAGACAATCGTATAAGGACATGAACTTATCTATGAACTCCACAACACTTTGGGATAACAAGACAATTGAGTGCTGTCATAACTCATAACCTAAAGAGTGGTCACTCAACAAGTGTCAGAATATCACCTTGTTCATCAAGAACAGCAATGACACGCTGCCATGACTCCCCACTGAAATCATCAGCTCCCAACGTTGGGGTGTAGAAAAGTATCAGAACACGGTACCCAAAACAGCAGGCACCCCATTATATAAACATCTTCATCCTGACGCATTTCAACTGTCTGCTGCATTTCTGAAAGGAATGTGGAGACTTGAGTCAAGATGTTGGCTAGCAATCGAAGATACATTGCAACTCATAGAAGGAGAGCAACAATGTGTGTTCACATAAAGGATTAGCTATGTCAGATTCCTGCCATGTTCATGCATTGAGATGCTTCAATGCCAGCAAGTTCCTCTTGTTCTGGCTCTAAAAATTTGTCTACAGTGAACTCTCAACATCTAAATGCACAAAAACATTTTTTTCCACAGGAGACACAAGATGCATCTGTGTTAAGAAGTCACAGGAACTTGCAGATTGCAAAAGGCTAAGGAAAGCAGTTTGCATCTGTGCCTTTGCTAAAAGGAAGCTTTCAGATGGGATCATGGCAATGGCCTGCTGTTTGTCAGTTTCAAAGCTAGCCTAATGCCACACCGAGTATGCAGGATGCTGCTTCTGCTATGCTACAAGCTGGCATTATCCAATGCTAAAATTTCGTCTTGACATTTCTTTGCACAGGAGCCACGACTTTGTTCCTGCCCAGATGCATGCTGGAGGCATGGGCTTCGTCTGCAGACATTCACCTGCGCTATTGCGTAGCAGGGGCAAAGCTGGCTTTCACATGCGGATCCAAGAGCACGTACACCCGCAGTGGTTGCCGGATGCACCGCCCCCACGGCATGCCTCATCATCTTGTTCGCTCGATCTCTTTCCCTTTTACTCATTCTCTCCTAAATCCCTGAAATCCAGTACAGGAAAACACATATTCTAAAGACTTCTAAACTTTATTCTCTCTATTACTTACCACACATGACTCTCTCTCCTCCAAAAAGGTCACGCCACATACAGAAATCGAGCAGACAGGAAAAGGTCGAATGAGCTTGCATTAGGGGTTACTGTTGCAACACATGGTAGACAGGCATAGGTATCAGCAAAATTCTTTTGTGGGTAACGTCGCTTGACGAAGTCGACTTCGTTGATCCCACCAGTCTCTGGATCTGGGCACGACTCCCCACCAAATTTGTCGAACCGGCGACTGTCCCTGCACTCCAGCCTGCGATCACTATTCAAAGTTACCTTGAAAATCACTTGAGATCTACGACGTGTTGTGCTCTAGAGTGGGGTTCAAAGGTAGAGGAGTTAAGTTAGTATCCGAATTCTCTCAAGTATTTAGCAGATTATGAGATGATTGCAGAGAGCTGTGACTCATCGTCAAATGAGCAGAATTTGGACCCAGTCTATGAGAAAGATCAGGAGGCATCTTGGCAATCCGATGCACATTTTCCAAGGTTTGCAATCAGTCAATCAGTGCTAGCCATTTGAGGGCTGGATTCTCCATCTTTTTGCTGAACAGCTTCCATTTGCACAAAGCTTCATAGAAGAAGCATGAAAAACTGACATTGATGGATCTAAGATTTAATGGAGTGAGACGTGCTTGGTTGAGCAGATTTTGTTTTTGTGTGAAAGAAAGCAGATTTTCACTCTGTTATGTGGTTACAGCAGATCAGGTATTGAGTTCGATTGAATGTGAAGTTGCTTCTTTAATTTAGATTCAATAACAAGTTGTGAACTCCGAATTTCCTTCAGGAAGTGTGAGAGCTCAGTCTGCAGATCTTGGTTTGCCCTTTCTCTTAATTTAGACTTTGTGACTAGTTTTGCACTCAAACTTTCCTGTGGGGGGGAGAGAGAGAGTGGGCTCACAATACAGATTCTTTTTCTTGGGTGGATACAGAATTGAGATCTAGGGTTTCAGGGAGGGGGAAGAAGATCATGGATCCGCCAAAGAATCTGATCACAAATCCAACATTCATATGGGGGTCTGACCATGGCTGGCAACCAATGTGCTGCTCACTCTCCATCTGTGACCAGCCTCCTCTCTGTGGCCCACCTCCTAGTGGACACCAGTTCTATTGTGTTGCTCACAATCGGACACAAGCATGGCAAGGAATTGCTCAAGATCTTACTGGCCAAATCAAGGTAATGATGGTGCCTCTCCTTCTTTTTCACAGATGCTCTTTTGCTGGTTGTGGTGTGACCAGTTCTGACATTGAATGTCTCATCTTACATATGCTTGTGTGTTGCACATTGACCAATTCAGTGTTGGCATCATCATGCATTGCAACCTGTGTCAGTATCTCTGGCATGCCATCAGTTTGTTTTTGGATCAATATGCAAATTGAGTATTCTAAACTTGCTTTCAACAGGCAGGGTTGGAGTACACAGTGGAAGCCTGTGTTTCTATTGCAGGCCCAACAGACTATTCTGATGTGCAGGCTACTTTAAAGCTTGAAAATGTGGAAGGACAGGTCAACTACAGTGCTTTAGCCAGGTCCAGTTCTGTCACTGGTCCTTCTGTGTATTTGTGTGTTCTCCATTTTGTATCTGCACTTGAAGCACTCTGTGAAGACATCTGCATTCAGAACTTAAGGATGAACAATTCATGCATATAGTCATGGCACAAGAATATCTTAGAAAACAATTAGGCCTTGATGAGCTTGTTCTGTGACATGTTCCTGCCTTTATGAAATGTGATCTTTACCCTCACTAGTTTGTTGCAGCTTTAACGAGGATTACTCTTTTTTTAATTTAGCTATGTCCCCTGAAGTGCTAGCAAACATCATGACTGAGTCTTCCCATTTCTTCTGGAAATGCAACAGAAACTAAGATGTTTGTTATATACTTTTCTACACCCATCATCTGGAGCCGATGAAATCACTGGGGAGTCAGAGCAGCTTGTCACTGGTATTCATGATGAAGGTGATGGTCTGACACTTTTTGAGTGACACTCATAAGGTTATGACTGCACTTTTTGCCATGTTATCTCAATCTGTTGTTGTGCAGTTTTCTCTGTCATCTCATAGATATGTGACATCTGTCTGATGATCAGCTAGACTTTTCCAAAATCATTAGATGTTTGATTTCTACATAATGAAGGGTTCTTGTGTTGCTATTACAGTGGAAGGGCATCAAAGAACAAGTGGACGGTGCTGAAGGGCAAGCTCAGTGTGAGCACATCACCAGCAAAAGTGCTGGTCTATCTGGAAGGTCCACCAGAAGGCATTGATATTCTGGCCAGTTACTTCTCAATCATCCCTTTGACGGCAGAGCGTGTAACATTTCCCTTATCTGCCGCCCTTCTCTTCCCTACACTGTTGGTAAATGACTGATCTTGACTTTGTGTCCATGTGTCCATTGAGTGGTGCAGCTAAATATTTCAACTGAATATTGGCAGGAATCCACCTCCAAACAAGTGAAAGATGAGCAGGAAGATCTGGCAACCAATGTACTTTTGAACCCAACTTTTGACAATGGATTGCAAGGATGGTCAGGCCATTGCTGCAAGATTGCACATTCAGGAGCACATGGATGGAAAGGGGTCTATGGACGATGTGGAACATCCTTTGCCATTGCTACAGATAGAAGAGAAGGGTGGCAAGGAATTGAGCAAGATATCACTGCCTTAGTGCAGGAAAATGTGACATATGATGTGAGTGCTGTTGTTCGGACTTCAGGACTTCCTTGCACAGGAACAGAAATTATAGCATCAGTGCGTTTGGAGATTGCATTTTCGACTCCACGATATCTGACCATTGGAAGGTATTTCATCTTTTTGCATGATCTTATCCAAGTGAACTGTTTGATAGGTTCTACTCTTCAACAATCTTGTCATTTCCTGTGTTTGTATGGGAGGAATCCTATTTCTCCATTGTCAGTTCTGTGCATTTCTTGATTTGATTGCTTGTGTTAAGACTGATGCTTCCCATGTGTGAATCCTTTCTTCCAGTTTTGATTCCTGCAGTATCTCAGTCTGCTGAATATGTCTCATTGCAGATAGGTTCACGACTTGAGGCCAAGTCTGAGTCATTTGTTATGTCATCCTGAGAAAAGTACCTTCCCTTTTGGTCTTTGCAATTGAATTGATTCATACTTGAAGAATTGCTTGATGTAGATGCAAGTGAAGATTGGCATTTTCTGTCAATTATGCTTGAAGAGGGGGATGTGGGGGTGAATGTATTTGTTGGAGGTGAAGGTGGAAAAGGAGTTCAGAGAGAAGATCATACTCCAATCAGAGACATGTAAAGACCGTTTCTGTCCTTGCAGGGTGAAGGCATCAAGCACAGACTGGGTTAGAGTCGAAGGTAAACTGCACTTGGAATCAGGTTATCAAAGAGCTGTTTTCTATCTGGAAGGACCTCCATGTGGCATGGATCTACTAGTTGATAGTGTGACTATCAAGCCCGTCAATTCCCCTGACTCCCAAAGACCAGCTGCTAAGAAACAGGCAAGCAATTATGTATTGTCCACTTTTCTTGAGATAGACATGTTGTATGTCTCAGTGATGACACTTTTGAAACCCTGTTGCTTATTTTAATGCTCTGTTGTTCTGAAAGGCAAGTATTAAAACTTGCTACATGGCAAGATAATTGGAAGCTGGGAATCTACAACTGGTCATATTCTAGGCTTCACAGATGACTGTTATGTGTTGCTGAAATGTTCATAATTTTTTTGGTCTGGAACTTGGTCTAGGGAGAAGTTTGTTTGTTTGTCCTCTCATCCTTTCCTTTTGTACACCATTCATCAGCCCTGCCCAAGCACAGTACATAGGTATCCCAATAATGTGTGAGGTAAACATTGCCACCCATCCTGCAGTTTTATCTCCATGCAAGGAGGCATGAAGATGCTCTGGTCATGGTTGTGCATCTGATTCCATGTGCCTTTGTTATATATGGAGATCAGAATTCAAATTCATGCCCTAACTCTGCCTCATCTGTCTTTGCTAGAAGACACAAGCAGGCAGTAGTGAGGGACCATCTTCTACAAACATTCTTATCAACTCAAGTTTTGCCAATGGGCTACAGAATTGGACTGTCAAAGGCTGCAAAGGCTCTGTATGTCAGTTCATGGAGAATCATAAAGTTTCTCCGTACACTGGAAAGAACTTTGTTGTGGCATCAGAAAGAACTCATCTCTGGTCAGGCATTGAGCAAAACATCTTTGGCCGAATTGAACTGGAGACCATGTACAATGTGGTGGCATTTGTTCGTATCAATGGATCTGAGCCAAAGGCAGATGTCAGGGCAACACTCAACATTCAAGAAGCTGACAACAGGGATCGTTATGTGACTATGGGAAGGTATCAATGACCTTCACTTCATCTTCTTTTCCCCCTTCCCCAGACTGAATTCTGCTGTTCAGTATTTCAGACCTGTGCATGCTTACAATTGTTCTATTTTGTAATTGCTCAGATGTAGGTTGGGACTGGGAAACATGCTTGAGCAACCATGTTTTCTCATATTCTGTCCCCATTACTAAAGGGAAGGTATTCAAATTGAAACTGTTTGTTGATTGGGATTAACAACAGTTGGTAGTCCACCATTGCAAATATCGTTGATGTTCTTGTAACTGTCCTGATGCATAGTTCATTTTTTGCAGTGTGGAGGCAAACAATGAAGAATGGAAACAGCTGCAAGGGAGATTGATCCTAATCAAAGCTCCAAAAAGGGCTTCTGTGTATTTAGAAGGTCCCTCACCTGGAACAGATCTCCTTATTGATAGCTTCTCCATAACTCAAGCACCAGGAACTGTCCCTGCAGGACCCCCCATCATTGAGGTCAGTTTCATTTCTAAAACTGTGAAATGCAAGCAGAATATGCATGCATGTGCTTGCACAATATTAGGGACAACATTGATGAGACAATTTTGACAGGCTCCCAGGTCAATGCCATGTCATGTAGAACTGTTGGCATGTAAAGCTGGTGGAGCCATTCAGCCCAGAAAAGGACTTGAAGCAGATACAATGCAAAAGAGACGCTCTGTCTTGTCAAGTTTTGGAAAATGCTATTTTCCTTGAAATTGTATATAAGTTTTGCTTCTCCTCTCTTATGGGGGAAAGGTGCCCATATTGGACATCCTTTCCAATATAAGATGTAAAATAGATCAAAACAGCAAAGAATGTGCCACTCCAGAAACAAGGGGGTGTGAGGAAGACCCAAATCTATGTGAGTCCCCCAAAGAGCCCTTGTTGACACAGTGACCCTCCCATCCATCCCTGAGGAGTGGAAACTGTGTGTCCACTGCACCATGTGAGAGTCTAAGATGTTTATCTTGGTTGAGGGTACTTGCCACTGGTTATTGCATGTAGTCAAGGGCTGCCATGCAATGATAAACCAGGCTACTAAACAAGCTCAAAAATGGATCTGCTTCTGACAGGAGTTGACCATCTCTACATATCACTTCAACTTTTTGAGAACAAGTGCTCTCATCTCCTTATGGAAGTTGCATTTCTGATGTACTGTCAATGTTGACAACTGGTACTTGCATGTGGTGGGACAGGACCCAAAATTTGGCATCAATATCATAGAGAATTCTGATCTATTGCAGGGACTGAAGGGCTGGTATGGCCAAGGATCAGCACGTCTCTCTATTGCAAAAGGGGCTCCAATCCATGTTCCACCTACAGCAGCTGCATCTCTCCCATACCCTCCACCTCGATTGAGTGGTAACTGCATAATTGCTTCAAACCGCACACAAGGTTGGGAAGGCCCCACTCAGACAATCACAGACAAGATTCAACTGTTTCTTCCCTACCAGGTCTCAGCTTGGGTGCGTGTAAAAAGTCATCATGGTAAAACAGGCCCACAGAAAGTAAATGTAGCATTGGGTGTGGATGGAAATTGGGTGACTGGTGGTGAGGTAGAAGCTGATGATCATTCCTGGAAAGAAACAGTGGGTTCTTTTCGATTGGAAAATAAGCCAGACAATGTAATTGTGTATGCTCAAGGACCAGACCCAGGGGTGGACATCATGATTGCAGGTGAGCTCTCCATGCTAGTTCATAAATTTTTTCTCAAATTTGACATGTAAATAGCCCAACAATGGATTCTTAAGTAATACTGCACTCCCAGTGAAGATTGTGATTCATATCAAAGTATTATAGTGAATATGTAACAAATTTGTTTAATGCAGTCTAGAATCTTGTTAAATAGCATCCTGGCAGCTGAGATGCATTGTAATGAATTGACAATGAAGGCACTGTTGTGGAAACCTTCTTATACTTAAGTTGGATTTTTGGATGCTGCTCAACTGACAAGGATCTGAACCAGCAGAAACTTTGATACGGACTCTCCTAAATTGAACTATGGGTTTGAGCTACAGAAATTATTCTTCATTTCCAGTATTTGAGTGTGCAGAAGCATAGCTATGTGATTTTGTCAACTTGCAGCTCAATCTGTTGCCACCTCATTTGGAAACTTGCAGGTTTGCAGATTTTTGCAGTGGATCGAAGTGCACGTTTCACAAGGCTGAGATCTCAAACAGACAAGGTATTGTTTATTGTGTTCTAAAGCCCATCGCAGCTGATTTGCAATTAGAATATTCTCTTCACGTGATGTCATACACATGTTTTGTAGCAATTCACTTGGTTAGCACATGCAGCAATTGTCAGGCTGACTTTGCAATTGCAAAGCGAAGGAGAAGTTATCAATGAATGTTTGTAATTGTGCAGATGAAGAAGTCACATAGGAATGATATCAGTTGTACTTCTGTTGATCTGTGATGTATTGAGATGATTTTTGGTTGACATTGTCTGTCTAGCTCGTCTGAATTCTTGCATACATACAATTGTAGATACGCAGACGGGATGTAGTGCTCCAGCTCACAGGTGGCAAGAAACATCCATTGCCAGGCAATATTCATGTGAGAGTCCAACAGACAAGAAGGAGTTTTCCATTGGGCGCTTGTATCAACCGCTGGAATCTGGACAACAGCAACTATGTTAAATTCTTTCTGGAAAATTTCAACTGGGCTGTGTTTGAGAATGAGATCAAGTGGGCATGGACTGAACCTGATCAGGGCAAGGTATGATTGAGATTTGTCCCCGTATGACAGAAATGCTCCAAAGTTTCAGAACTTCATGTCTTAACAGTTTGCCAAAGGTTTTGAAGGTTGTGTAAGATGTGTCTTGGAAGTTGCATGTCTTTTGGCCATCTATAGGACATGGATCTCATGCCTTGTAACTCTCTTTTTTCAGTTCAACTACAAAGATGCTGATGAGATGGTGGAATTTTGCCTCCAAAATAAAATCCCTATGCGGGGCCACTGCATCTTTTGGGAAGTGGAAGGCTATAACCAAGGATGGCTCAAGACATTGAGTTCCCAGGAACTTACAGAGGCTGTTCAGAACCGTGTTGTAGATCTCCTATCTCGTTACCGAGGCAAATTTCTTCACTATGATGTCAACAATGAGATGCTACATGGGAGTTTCTTCCATGACCGATTAGGGCCTGACATTTGGGCCTACATGTTTAATTTGGCTCGCCAGTTTGATCCACAAGCAACACTGTTTGTCAATGATTATCATGTTGAAGATGGAGAAGACTGGAAATCTTCACCACAGAAGTATTTGGCACAGATTCAAGGATTGTTGAAACAAGATGCCTCCATTGGGGGTATCGGAGTCCAAGGTCATGCTCGCACTCCAATTGGTGCCATTCTGTGTGACGCATTTGACAAGCTGTCTAGTGTAAACATTCCAATTTGGCTGACTGAAATTGATGTTGCTTCATCCAATGAGCATGTCCGTGGTGATGATTTGGAGGTAATGTATTCTTGATGTAGATACTCTTCCTACACTCAAGCATGAACATAGAGTTGCTATGTTGCACTGTAAAGATGCTCAATGACTCACATTTAATAGTGGCTGTCAAGTTTTTCATCTCTGTGCAAGATTTTCCTACTCCTACCTCTGCCATCAACAGAGTTCACCATCAAATTGTCAATGGTTCTTCTCAAGAGTTTGTTGGTGGGTGGGTAGGTAATTCTGCGGGAGGGCTTTGCACATCCAGGCGTTGAGGGGATGATGCTGTGGGGATTCTGGGAGGGGGTGGTGTCAAGGGAGCATGGTCACCTTGTCGACTACAACAAACGGGTCAATGCTGCAGGACAGCGTCTTATTGCCTTACAAGAGGAATGGACAACAAGTCTCACAGGCCATGCCAGAGAGGATGGTTGCTTCCAATTTCGTGGATTTCTTGGTGACTATGATGCCTTTATAGATATGGGGCAGGGTGAGGTTCCACTCCACTTCAAGGTGCTGAAAGGTGATGGCCCTCTTGTCATCAACCTACATGTATGAATATGAGCACAATTGATACAAGAACAGTCAATGATAAACTTGTGAAGGTTACAAAAAAGGTAATTCTCCCAAATGTGCAAACAGGTAATTGTTACCAGAATGTTAGAACACATCAAAATCTTTGCAGATGCTAGCTACTTGTTGCAACAAACAGATTTGAGATTCACTTCAGAAGTAGGTTGTCAGCACCCATCTCTTTTATTGAATTCAAACAAAGCATCCTAACATAGCTGATCACATTTATTTGCCTAATCCTTTGTGCTCAAATGTCACTGGTCTATGCAGTGACCTTAAGTATGGCTCAGCTGACTATTTCACAGTAAACCATTGTAGTAGCATTGCAGTGAGCCTGGAGATTTTTCTATAGAGCTCATAAAATCAAATTGCTAGGCTGTTTGATGCACTGTATAGCAACCAGTTTTCTTGAATCATTCTTAAGCAGGGCAATATGAATGGCTAATCAAGAAGCAGTTCTGACTTTGCACTTTTTGATAGAGAAAAGAGTCTCCTATGTAAGGAAGTGCTTAAGACTTGCACAAGACAGGATTACTACATTTTTACCAAATGAACAATTGACACAAAAGGTCCATATGCATCCCCCTTGTCAACATTTTTCACACTTCACTACTCCAGTTACTAGAGCAAAAGCTTGTGGAGTTTTCTTATCAACAGAGGTCTTGAAGGGCACCAATATAGGTTGGTGATCCAGTTAGTTAGCATGTTGGCTTTGGTTAGTTGAGAATAGTTAGGTTCTTTTATCATCACAGACACCACGAGAATACAACTCTTTTGTCAATAGATTCACATGGTAACGGAGTGGGTTACTGTTTTATGTAGACCTGGGAGATAGAAATGTGTGAGCTCTGGCTTGACACCTAAGAAGTCAGAGTTGTGAGCACACCTCCATAGAATAGCAGATAAAAATCTGTGAGCCAGGCTCTAGAAGTAAACTATTCTTCTTTAGACATTAGCAATGGCACTATAATTCATAGCAGGCATCCAAAAGGCTTTTCTCCTTGACACTAGCATGTTCGCTGAGTTAAGCAAATACCATCACTGGAAGACAAGAGTAACCCTATTTCACAATTATCATGCATATCATTTTCAAGTTTCCCCCTTTTCCCACATTTTATTTATATTTATATCATGCCTTCAAAGTGTACAAGTATGCTTTCTACTCATTGTTTACACTTGTCTCCAAGGTAACATGCAACTTGAGGGCAGAGACCATAACTTAGAGGAGCAAGATTCCATTGATAGACAAGGGTCTAAAAATTTATTTTTTTGTAATGTACTAGCAAAGAGAAAGTCAAGCAAGGCGAGGGTGAGTTTGGCATCATTGTAAAAAGACATCCAAGGAGATTTCATATTTTTTACACATTGAGAAAAACAATCCTCAACCTAGTTGCCTTTTGGAAAGCAAATATTTTTACTCTATACCATGCATAAGTGGCAGTTCAACTAAGTACTAGAAGATGAGAGATCCCTCCACAAAGTTTCACTCTTCTACCATATTCTAAACTACTCTTAATCATCACTCTAATCTTTCCTTCACATTTGCTATAGATGTCCATGAGAGTTATGAGGATTTTGGGAGAAGAGGGAGAAATGCAAGAAAGAGAAGGCAAAAAAAACTTTCTTCACAAGAAATCTTTAACAATGTCAAGGAGGTGAAAATCCTAAATTCAAATGGTGTAGAGGTGACACCTCACTAAAGTGAATCCATGACTTCAAAAATGACACATGTTGCAATATGTTGTGGATCCAACGCAACATGTTGTTGTATGATATTGAGCTATTGATTCATGGTACAAAAGTATGCGATGGTGTGTCTTGTGTTCCTTTTGTGCAATGAATCCACAACACAAAATAAATGTAAGACATGCCATGGTATATGTCTGTGTCATGACTAAACTTAAGTGGTAGAATTAGGTTGCAACTAAAGTGGGGAGATAAATTTAAGATGTCAGCATTAGCTTTCTAGGAGATTGATCAAAGGTTATAAACGAAGGTGATTATTTCAAATAAGGCTCGAAACCAAAAAAAGCTAAGTCTAGTATTAGATGTTGAAGGGGTCAATTATATAAAGTACAATTATTGATACTGGGGTAGGGTATTTTGGAGAATGAGTAGTTTGACAAATGAAATTAAAATGAATTAATGTTGTTTATGTGACATTAAGTGTGAAGATTATAATTAACAATTACTTGAAATGTGTACTATCATTGGTGAAGATTTCAATGTAGATAATCATTAATAAGGCATCATTATCTTGGGTTTTGGAAAGGAGAACATAATGAATGTTTCATTAATTTTGGAATATGATTTAAATTTTTTAAAAAACATGTCCAATGTCATGATGTCTTTTTTTTGTCAAACACTTTTTAAATTCATGATTAATTACTTGGTTACTAAATTTCAAATAAAAATAGCTAATAAATAAAACTACAATACAACCTTACAATGTAACTTTTTTCATAGATTCATTTAAATTTGATTTCAAGACATTTGAATCCATTTTTACAAATGTGGTTTTTGGAAAATCTACCTTACACATCTTTTAGTGGAGTAAGCTGACAATCAATTACCTACCAAGCCTTATAATTCACCACCTAGTAGACTAGTCAATTAAAGGTTAGGTTCTAATTGTCATTGTTACCTTTAGGCTTCATACCCATTCATTTAAACTTCAATATATAAGTTATGTGACTACTTGTATCCATGAATGATGACCTTGACATGCATAGCATGTTTCTCCTTCCTTTCAATGAGCTTTGAGCCAAGTTGCAACACATTTGCTTTGTAAGTTATCATTCATTATTCATGCTACAATGTTATTAATTTAGTTTGGAAAGGTAGAGCTTGGAGACACTTGAGATGATAACCAAGCTTCAAGAGCTTCAACTTGGGTCCATTTACAATTGGGGTACCAAAAAAGAATGTATAATGTTTAAAGGACTTCAAAGGAAAACTTTGAATTTTTTTTCTATTTGCATCATTATAATTATAACAAATTGATGTCATGTTAAATTAATAGAAAATATTTTTAAATAGTTTGGAAATTATACAAATGTCCTTTTGAGTCTTTTAAACTAATTATATTAAATGTCCAAAACTTTTTAGGGGAGCAATTAAGGGATGCGATGACCCCATCAAATATTGCTACTCTAATGGCAAATTTGAGGCCAAGTTCAATGTTATGGTAAATCTTTATCCTAATGGAAAACAAATCAAGTTCATTCGCAAGTAAGACCTATTTTCATCATCTATGACCCCGATGGAAAAATCATAATAGAGAAGGTATTTAGGGTGACAAATGTTACCATCAAATTGCTTCATCACTTCAATGGTCCTCATTATGCCATTTCCTTCAAATGTGATGTGGTCGTTTCCCCAATCATGAAAGACCTTGGCATCCTGTGACTAAGGAAGCCCCAACAACATAGGGTAGCTTGGATCGATCTCGTTGCCTTTCATGATAGAGAATGTGACAAAATACAAAATGCAATGTATGTCAATCTTTATTTTCTTTATCAATTTGGTTGGTTTCATCATTGAATGATCGACCATGTGCAAGTTGTAACGAACTAGTTTAAAATAAGACAACCCCAACCTCTTTTGTGATAATATTCATCCTAGATCCCGTATCTAATAGTACATTTGACACAAGATTTCATCTTACTTCAAAACAAGAAATCTTATCCTTTTCCACCACTATCCCATGCAACTAATGTTTAATTCTACTACAATTTGACCAATTTAAAATGTTTTTCGACAAATAGTAAAACTTTACACTAATTGATATAAACAAATTAGTAGTGTCACAATGTTCACTATGTGGTTCATTAGCATGAGAATTATAATCCTTACTTTGTTTTGATAATCCAAAAAGTTAATTAAAAGTTGCATCTTAGTTCACAAAAATGCTCTAGTTGTTTTTTCACCTTTTGTCCCTTGTCAATGTCATTCCATATGTGTACCTAGCCACACAAAATAAATAATTCTCATTACCAATAGTTAATTCTTCTTATGGATGATTGCCATTTGAACAACATCACAAAAGTGAAAAAAAAAACTTTGTACTTAATCATGTTGGGGAAATAAAAACTTGCAAGTCCTAAAAAAATGAAAATATATTTTACATAATCAAAAGAACATTGTTAAAGACTTAATGAAAGCTTCATTGAATTCACATTATATTGAATCACATTTACAAAGATTATAGATCAATTTAAATTTTTAAAAATCGTAGATTTGCAAATTTATTCATAACATCCTATATTAAGTTACTTTTTAAAACCCTTTAAATTGAATAAGCTTCAAGATCATGTTTTCATTTGAAACATTTGAATCAATTTTGAAAAAAAAAACATATGTTGAAATTTGAATTTTCTCAATAGTTTCATGCCAAACATAATAAATTTAAAAACTTTATTGTGTTATTAAAGTTTTGAAATGATTTGGTGGGTAAGACCTTCATGCATTTCCATGAGGTTTTGGCTTCAACCATTGGATGAATGCATGCATTAATGTATATAATGTGTGCATACATTGATGTACCATGTACAAATATAATATATAACCATATACATATAATGGTGGTGAATGGCATCCTATTTTTTCATGGCATGTATTTTTGTCATTACATGCCATGAAAGAAATACAATCTATGACTCCATGACTCAAAAAAAAAATAGAATTAAAAATTAAAAAATTGTATGATGACATGGCATCATGCTATGAAAAGATATAGTTCGTAATTATTCCATGAACCCCCCAAAAAAAAACTTGTATGATGATGTGGCAAGTTATTATTTGTTATATCAACTTCGGACCTCACAATATCCATATAAAATTTTTAAATTAGAAACTTTTTAGTGCAACATGTCACTATGCAAAACAACAAAACTTTTTCACTAAATTTTTTTAATCAACTGTTTTTTTTTTAATCACAATCAAGCAATTTTCATATTAGTTCATTTTTTCCCATTTCATTGAGAACCTAATGAATTTGAGTAGTTGAAAATCTCATAATTCTTTTTGTGATTGGGGTTCCAAAAAAAGGAAAAAGGATATCATGACTTTTTTAACCTAATTTCTACAAATAACATTTACACAAGACAAATTTAAGTGAATTTTTAAAAATAGTCCAAACTAAGATAATTCATTTGGTGATGATGATTTTTCACATGTGTACATCAATGTGCATATAAACTTTGGTTCAAAATCAAAAATTAGAAAATGTTTCAATAGATTTAAATTTGATTTTTTTTACATGATTTTTTTTTGCACATGTGACCTACATTTCAAGCTACAAAATTTTAAGCTGGTGAGTACAAAAAATCAACCAATGGACCTTTTAACTAGTTTTCCTTGTAACCCCAAAGATCGAATTATGTTGCCTTCAAAATTTTCATATGGTTTATTATGTAATCAAATGCATTCAATGAACATGGCCAAACTTAGATGTAAGCAATATTTATCCATAAAAGAAAATTAACATCATTGCATTATTTTATGCATTCATCATATGGACATCACCCTAGCTCACATGGGCATATTCACATGTATATTGTCCTTTTAAATAATTTGAATCCTTGACTTAACTATAATTTTCATTTAAAGGAATTAAATAAAATGTATTAAATAATGCAATTGATTTTAATTTTCTTTCATGGATAAATAATGCATACATCTATGTTTGGCAATGTTCATATAATGCATTTGATTAAATAATATACGACATAAGAAATTTGAAAACTATAGGATCCATTTTGAAAGGGCAGTAAGGAAAATGATTCATTTTTTTTGCCATTTGGTTGATTTTTTATATATTCGCTACCTTGTTTACAATTTGTGGCCCCAAATGTCAACAACATGCACAAGAAATTTTCATGCAAGAAAGCATGTTAAGTTGTTTTAAAAAATGTATGTATTCATTTTCTGCATTTTTGTTGTTTACCAAAATATTTATGTATAATTACATACCCATGTGAAAAATCACCACCACCATGAAAATGATCATAATTTGAATTATCTAGTATTTTTCACTTACATTTATTCCATGTAGATTTTTTATTTGGAACATAACAAAAACAAAGTCCTTGAGTCTTGTGTCCAAAAAGGGGTACCTTAATTGTGAATATGACCCATGTATGGGGTTTAGGATCCTATTAAAATCATTAAGTGGACCTTGATGGAAGATGTTCAAATTTGTTCCTTAAATTTGGGAAAAAAAGAACAACCATGTCCCTTGAAAATAAATGTAGAATTGGATTTGATTATTGTGGTAAATGTTAAGTTATTATTATAGGTGGAAGCACACTATGGGGGGGGGCAACTTGGGCACTTTCACAACATATACCTAAAATATAAACTTCCAAAATGTATTGCATTTAATGGGAGTTTCATTTTTGGTGTTTGGCCTTTATATTTTGATTTTCACAAAATTAATGTTATTTAATATTATATAAAAAATCAAATTAAAAGATTAAATTCAAAAATAATGTGTACATTTATGGTATATGATATATGATACAAGCATTGTTTTGCTTTTAAAAATGGCTCACTTCACATTTCTTATCATTTTCCATTTGAAGATGATGTTTGTTAAAATTTAATTTATCACATATTTATGGTCATTGCCTTTAAAGAAAACCAATTGTGATATGATAATTATTAAACTCTTCACATGTCTCACAGACCTATTTTAATCATATGGACACTAGTAGCAAACCCCCCTTTTTCCAATTAAGTTTACAACACAGGCTGAACTATAATTACAATTGAGAATGACCTTTCCAACTATAAATTTCTTTTCCAATTGTTGACCATAAGAGTTGACAAATACAAGTTGAAAGTGACATTGTAGTCAAAATTGATAACCACGTGTTAGCACAATAATAATAGTCACTTTTAACCATTTCAATTGAAATTGATATCCACCATTACAATCGAGGGGTTTTTTTTGACTTTAACCTCCCAATGGATGAGTTTCATCTGTTAACAAATCATGACATCATCAAGTAACAAGTTGTAATTTTGACTATGTTATAATTAGGCCAAGCAAATAGACTAGCCAATAGTTCATTAACATGTGGCCAAAGTTAGAGGTAGGCCATTAGCCTAGGTAGGTAGGTAGGTAAGTAGACTTAAGTAAGTACATAAGTAGATAGGCCTAAGTAAATAGATAGGTAGTAGTTTAAGTTAAGTAAATAGGTTTTGGATAATCCTTTTTCTGGCCATGTGGCCTTGAAGGTCAAACCTTTTTTATTGGCCTCCAAGTGCCATTTACTTTTTAAAAATGTCTAGTGCACCAACTTCATTATATAGTTTACAACTTGGAAGCCATGATAAACAATATGGGATAAAGATTATAGTTGCACCCTAGTTGCATCCCAGTTGCAACTTAATTGTAACTAGCTTGCAACTTAATTTCAACTATAGTAAACATGACTACCACACAACACACTTCAAATTTCAAAGCAAGTAGAATCTTCACAAATTGCTCCTTTGCTTCTACCACTCAAAAAACTTTTGTAGCCTTCCACTTAATGCTTCCAATGCTACGAAAAGAATTTAATTGGTTAAGGAATGAAGAAGATATGTGTTGTTTTGTGTAAAGGGGTTCATGTTTGGTGATAGACATGTTAAAACAATTTTGGATTTAGTTGTTGTTTTGTTGCCTTTGGAGTACGAATAACTCTTGTAGATCCCTAATTGGTGCAAGTTTTCAAATCATTCAAAATAGGCTAAAAATGAAAAAGATATGGGGTTTGAAACTAGAATGGGTCTAAATCTTTTTTTTCAAAAAGTTTAAGACAAAATATCACTTGTCCTTTTCCTCCTTTTCTTATTTTTTTTCCTTGTTCCTTTGCTTTTAATGCTTACAAAAAAATTCTATTTTACACTTCCAATGATATAAAAATTATTCAATTTGGTTAAAAAATGAAAAAAATATTGAAAAATGTTCAGTGGTAGGCTTGTGTTTAGTGTTGGGTGGTTCTAGATATCTAGTACCCAATTACTAACTACTAGAACAAGTATTACGAATAATAATTAACTAGCTTAGTTTAGACCTACTAATTATTTTAAGTAATAATAGCCAATATGCAATAATAATAAATTTAATAAGATTGTAATATGATCATAGCTGAGGCTAGTAATTGTTAGCTAGCCTATTAATTAATGTAGCATACATGGTGCTTAGGCTTGGCTAAAGTAGGGCTAACCACCAAAGGTTAATTAAATGTTTTATGTGGCACTTAGGGTAGGTTTCAAGTTAAGCCATGAGGCACTTGGGCTAGGCCTAAACCTAGGCCATGCCATGCAGCACCTAATTAGCCATACCTAAACCTATGGCATGCCATGTGTGACACATAAGTAGCCTTAGAAATAGGCCAAGTGACCTAAATTTAGCCAAGATTTAAGTGGCATGGTGTCTAGGCTAGGTGTATATAACCAAGGCCACATGGCACCTAGGCCTAGGTTAAGCCCTAGATTTATGATGTAAGCTTTCTATTAGTGAAGTTCTTGCATAGGTTTAGTTCAATACCAAGCTTTCTACTTGCCTATTAGATTGTATTGACGTTTGGTATCATGAGTCTTGTATTGAACTTTCAATTTCTTAAAAACCTATACCTCAATGACCATGTTATTATCTATGTATGTTATTAATCCTAAAACACTAAACTTTGGTACTATAAAAAGACAATGTTTTTAATTATATCAAAACAAAAAAATTCAAAGGAATTGGGGTGCATATTTGATACTATTGGAAATATATCATCAATTTAAAGTTAATGAAATTTATTTCATAAGTTTTGCACTTAAGATGGAGATATTGAATTTTAAATGATAATCTATCATAATACCAAATTTGGCATTCGAGTGCCAAATATTTATTTTATTTTTCAAATTTCATTTTGGTAGTAAAAAAAATTAAAAAATGAAAATTTGGCATTAAAAATGGGCAGCTTCTTTGGTAGGCTCCCTAGACTTTAACCCTTTAATATAATGAAATTAATTATAAAAAAAATCCTCTTCTTAAATTTTTTTTTTTTGACAATTCAATTGGATAATTTTTTAATAATTCAAGATAATTGTGTTTTCCCTCTTGAATTGTGTGCCTTTTTGGGTGTGTTTTGTAACAACCTATTGTGTTGATATGTTAGAGTAATGATAGTTGTAAGAGACTTCCTTCTTTGTGTGTGTGTTTGTGAAACGTTCTTGCCCAGTCATGTGCAGGTTATCCCTTGATGGGCAACCTTAACAGCATGATAGAAGGCTATGCATTAGAGAAGGCTTTAAGGTTTTGTACAAAATATGCATGGTATATGGTGAAACATTGACTGTAGAACATACCAAAAAAAGTGGGTGATGTACTCCATAGCTTCCAACAATTGCTGTTTAGGCCACTACTATCTTACCCCCGTCCAGTATCACTAGGCCCAGAGTGAACCACCAGCACCCACCAGCACAGCATGGTGGATGGATGGTATGTGGACATGTGAAAAAGCTAAATTCATGTTACCAAACAAAATGCGTAACTTTGTATGAAAAAATTTGCAAAGACGGTGGCGACTTGTTAAGATCTGAATGGTTCTCACTACTTCAAAATGTAAAGTAGCAGATTTGCACTTGGGCAAGCATCCAGGATCTGGCTCCCATGAACCTTGTGGCTGTTGTCTTTAATGGACCTATTTTGTCGTTGCAATCAGGAGTCAGAGTCACGTTCTCCTCATGGCTAGAAACCAACCTGATATCAGGTAACAAGTCATCTGATAATCCAAGTGCAATGGAAAAGATCTTCACAACAAAAGGAGTACTCAAATTGCAGGCCAACAGCCTAGCCTTTTGCCATGAAGAAGTTAATAGTTACAAATGTTTAATGGACCTATTTTGTCATTGCATTCTGGAGTCAAAGTCATGTTCTCCTCATGACTAGAAACCAACCTGTTATCAGGTAACAGGAGTCATATGATAATCCAAGTGCAATGGAAAAGATCTTCACAACAAACTGAGTACCCAAATGCAGGTCAATAGCTGACCTTTTTGCAATGAAGAGGTTAGCCACAAACTGTTTGTGTGTAAAAGGGATTATCAAGATCCCTGAACTTTTGTAGTTTGTCAGGGTGCACTAAAAACTTTGGTACTCATGGCTTGGGATTGTAATGTTCATAAGAACTGATGCCAAGCTTGGAATGCTTTAGATCTTGATTATGTTGAAGCTGTGTTAGGCCTCATAGCACTGAAATTTAAGTGGGTGTTCATTAAATATGTCAACATACATATGGCCCCTTCATTTCCATTTTCTCTTGGTATAATTTCAGTGCCTGTCAGTCCCATAGAGCAGATCCACCTCCACCCAATATGTGGCCATATGATTGTCTACCACACTCAAAATCATGTGCAAGGTATTTCATTCGTCATCATGGATTCTTTTTTGGTGAAATTTCATCCTTGTGGCAATTGTTTTTTGGAGAATATTCACAAACAAGTGCTTTCCAGGTTGTCTAATCACCAGCTTTCAGAATTAAAGAAAAGAATTCACCAGATTTTTGTGTTAAGTTTCATTAGGGTAGGATGCTTAATTTTTTTTATATTCATTTTTTGTTTGTAGCCAGATTTGCTTTAATTCTCTTATGGATGATTGCCACTTGAGCTCGATTACAAAATTGGAAAAAAACACAATCATAATATTTGGGAGACACCAAAACTCATATTAAGCTAATTAAGTTATCATTTGGTACTTCAAAATTCTGAAGTCTAATTCTGCAATTTCCCAGGCTCTGTACATACACCATTTTTTCACAAACCATATCTTAATTGCAATCCAGAACTCTGGCTAGCGAGCAAACTGACATTCCAAATTCAGTTCAAAGAGAACAGATTTGGACATTGAAACAACATCTGAGATCTCCAAAAATACTTTGAGATTCAGTTTATGATGAACTCTCCATGCATTCAAACTGCTGAAACAAAAAAATGTGTGACCTGTGGATGATCCATATATATCAAGTGTGCTCACAGAAAATTATTTCTCAATTCAATTAGTGGACTCCTCTGAAACTTGGGTACGAGAAATTGGCATAGTGGTGTTGTATGAAGGGGCAGCAAGAACATTGAGATTCATGTCACTTGTAGTTGCATCTACTCCTTGTAAGCACCCGATATATTTGTCCCTAACCCACCTCACTGGCATTTTCAAGCTGCTCACTCCCCGCTTGATGTGAGATCCCTCAGGCTTATTATCATGTATTGCACCTGAATCCCTAGTAGACTTCCCACACAGCTGATCCTCCAAGGTCGGGTCTGCCTTGCTCATCTCTTGCTCTGCATCAGCAGTTGCCATGAATTTGGAGCTGGAGTGTTCAGTTAGTGCAGGACCAGCTACAGTGTGGACATGAGACTCTGGTTTGTCAGACAGCTTTATATTGCATCGTGTCTTACGGTCTTTGCAGGATGTCTTCATGGCAGCATCTTCTGCAACTGATGTCATTGTTTCAGCAGAATCAAACCCTGCAGCAAATCCCAGCCAGCTATGTTGAACTCTACCCAATTTTTCTTCAACAAAACCCCACTTCAAATCTGCTCGCCTGGATTATCCAAGCTGCAAGTTTGTTTTCTCTAAAATCTTCAATATTATGGAGAATATACAAAATATCAGCTGACATAAGTGCAGAAGATTTATTTTCCTCTACACTAAATTTTGTTTGCATTAAGCAGGATCGACTCTAGAGAGTAACTGATTGACTGCAGATTCATTCCTTGAGATCCTGCAGATTGCACAAATTGCTGTGGAATAAATTATGATTGGACTCTCAACTTTAGTCGCCAAATTCTCATGCTTCTTCAAATCCAAATAGTTCTTATGTGTCAAAGATGCAAATCCTGGACATTGTTCCTTGAAAATAGTTCAGACGATGCACAATACCCCACTAGACTTCACAACATTATGATTAGTATAACTGCAATTATGGGCAGGACAAGATTAGCAAACCAGGAAGACTTCTTGCAACAAGAGAGCTGGATATATAAATTCCGGATCTGCAGGCACGCCACTCCTGATCTCCAGCTGATCTCTAGATAATTTTATGTCTAGTCTCAGCTAAATAATTCTGTATTAAACCTTTGATACTCAGGCTCCAGTACTGATGAATCAAATGTGATCAGTAGCTGGATCGACCATACTGGCCACTAAATTCTTCCTCTCTTGTCTCCAGTTCCTCAAGTGAATGACCTACTCACATTGTGTGTGTATGTACACAAGTACTATATATGCAAACTAGAATGTTGCAGGTTCACCTGATCGGACTTGTGGACATCATTTAGACTGCTACATGAGAAGCGTTGTGGTGCAAAGATCACTAAAGTAGGTCTTCAAAGGCTACCACCTGAGATTTGTCAAGGACACATGTCTTGCGCAAATATCTTGGTGCACGACAGTTTGACACCAAGTTTGTCAATTATGTGTGATTTTAGTGTTTCGTGTAGGGTACCTCCCCCTTCCCATGTTTGGGCATTCTCAATATAAGGGGCCTAGGATGAAGAAAAACCTTATAAAGAAAAATCAAGGATGGGAATCATCCATCAAAAGTACAAGCCAAATGAGAGTAGGAGTAGACACAACCCAAAGAAAAAAAATGAAAGCCAACAATCAATAAAAAATAAGGAAAAGAAAATTTTATGCAAATATGACCCAAGGCTACGAAATGATGATCAATGATAACAAAGAAGATGAAAAACAAGAAAGCCATTGTTTGTCATAAATTGGGCTGGTTATGATGTGTGGAAGAGATGAGGAACCTCGACCAAGTCCGGTAGCTCATTGAAGAATCGCTATGACTTTCCCACATTGCGGAGCTATGAACACACCCTATCGATAGTGAGAAATAAACATCAAGGGAACTAAAGAATACCACTAATGATGTGCGATAGTGGTCTGTGCACAAACAATTACGAACGAATCAAATACTTTAGGAAATTAATCTAAGTATTTTATGATACAAGTGGCTCTGCAGCCTTCTTATTCTAGAGTACTTATTCATCTTTGTAATAATTAGATGGGGTGCTTCCCAAGTTTAACTTTCATTTTTGCAATGAGCCATTTTGATTGGCCCATAAGAAACAAAAATCTTTAACTTCATGATCTCTGCAAAATATATTTGTCTCTTGAAAAGTTGGGGTCTTACAGGATGGCCCATCTATGTAGTTGAGAAGAGGACAACTTTGGGCAAAGCATATGGTATGAAAGTGTGGTGCAATTAGGAACATATTGAGGAACACATTGAGAACTTGAGGATTCCCATGGAAAATTGATGGGAACCCATTGGGAACTTGATGGGAACACATTGAGAACAGGGAACAAACCCAAAAAATCCAAACCCAATCAGGAGGGGATGCATTGCAAGCACAACATCCTGGGCAAAAATACTGGCACAATTTTTCTGCCAGGCAAACCAACTTGAGTGTTTTTCATTCCAAACATACTTCACAAGGCATCTGTTAGGATGCTCTAGGGTCCGCTTTCCACAAGGAGTCAAGGCAAAAGTTGAACCCAAATTGAGTAATCTCCTATTGGTGCAGCCACTGAAAGGAATCCCAAGGGCTTTACACTTAGAGTCAAGGCCAAACTAAAAATATAATATTTTAATCCATGACTGTTTGGCCCATCAGAGTCACATACCTATCAACTTGGTGAGCCAATTCCCAACCCTTGGGGCCAATGTTGTAACAACATAATATCATTCATACCCTAAAATTTACATGGTGCTGCTATCGAATGAAACTCTCCACCCCCCTCCCTCTCTCCATTTTTCTCCCATCTTTAACTCACTGGGAGATGCTATCTACCTTGCATGGAGCTCTGTCCAGCGCTTGTTTCACCTGTCTTCTTGGACATGTTTGTCCTCCCTGCATGGTTCTGCATAAAGCAGTGTGGTTCTACATGTTTTTTTATTCTGCAAAAAAACTTAGCAATGATATTTACATTTTTAAAAAAAAAAACATATATATATTTTGTTTTGCTGTGCGGTTCAGCAGATTCGAAATGAACCTCCCAGCTGTAAAACATGGTACTACCTACTGGTATAGATTTAGATTCTGAGAAGAGTGTGCTTTCTTTTCTATTTGAATAATTTTCGCAGTCAAAAAGTGAAACGCCGTGGCAAAGGGACCTGGTTCCCCAGGGCTGCAGTGTCACGCCCAGAAAGGGCGCCGGACAGTGCTCAATTAGAAGGCAAGACGCTAATTAAATAGTTAGAAATTACAAGTTTATATGTTTCAGAGGATGTACATTAAATAGTTTGAAATTTCAAGTTTATATGTTTCAGAGGGTGTACATGAGACTTCTTCCACAAGTTGCTTTCACTGCCAAGAACATAGACTTCTTCCGCAAGTTACTTTTACTGCCAAGAACATAGACTTCTTCCACAAGTTGCTTTCACTGCCAAGAACACAGACTTCTTCCACAAGTTACTTTCACTGCCAAGAACAACTTTTCCACCGGAAAGTAAAATCAACTGCCTTAATTGGTACATGATTTCTTCTTACAGAAGCAAAACAGGGAAATCAATGGTTTAGTTCTTTCTTTGCTGAGCCACAAGCATCATAAATAACCATGGTTTGCAAAAACAAGCAATGCTACCTATGACAACCAGCTTTTCCAAGCTCGCCCACCATTGGAGGCTAATGGGATGTAACTACACAAGCACCATGATCAGTGCTTGCTTCCATATTTGGTCTGCCCCCGGTATCAGGGACCCTACCTGCCTGGTCCTGGTAGGGCCTTACGGTAATACCAACTTTTATACTAGTTTTATGTCAATCTCAATTATAAAGATATACCGGTGTTGTAGGGGTCTGCGGTTTGGAGGTCTAGAACTGGAGGTTTGGGCCAGTAAAATCTGAACCAGAATCAGGTTTTGTTTTTGGAATCAGAATCAGAACCAGAAACAGATTTGGGGGTGGGGCGCTAAACACCATTTTAGGAGCTCTGTGCGGCGCTGATTTCGCTTGTCTTTTTGCATGCCTTTTTCAGTCTTGCATTGGTTTTCAATGTTCTTTATGAACTTCAAAACATGTGAAGGACAACCCTGCATGTCCTTCATCACCAATGTTTAGCACAAACGTTTTGCATTATGGCATAAGTTTTGATCACAGAACCTCCCTAGCAGAAAATATAGCACAAACCACTGGCACACCGTCAGGCGCTGAAGATCGGGGTTTATATTTTAGATTTACTCAAGACATAGAGTCAAAAAGAGAAAAAATTTAAAAACCCTGTAACAAAACAACACAATTCTTCGTAGGGCTGCATTGTCGGGCCCATAAAAGGCGCCGGCTAGAGCTCGTTAGGAGGTGTTTAACGCCCCCACGATTTGGGGTTCTCAATTATTTGGGAATTGAGATCAGAACCTGAATGGCAATTGAGGAAAATTAAGCTCTTTCTGAAAAAAGGACTAGAACCGAGAGCTAATAGTGGGTTAATCGACAGTTAGTCACCGATTCTGGGCTGGGTTACCCAGAACTAAACTGGAACCTTGGATTTGTTTTTCGAAGAACCAGACCTGGAACCAGATTTGACACTCCAGCTTTTTGTGAACTAGAACTGAAAGGTTCTAATTTATTTTTTAAGAACTGGCATTGGAGGCTCTTCATAAAAGTCAAGAACCGCCCAACACTGATATATACCAGTGTTGGGTGGTTCTCATATTTTTGAGAGAACCGTCAGTTTTGACTCTCATAAGAGTTAGAAGAGAAGAGATCTGTTTCAAGATCTGCAGATCTTTCAACTCTTACTAGAGTACATGAGAATACATAAGAGGAGTTGCCAAAGTACTTACGATCACGGTTTTGTTTTCAAATCTGCAGTGAAGCAGGCAGGTTTTTTTAGGAAATGTAAAATATTGCACAGGTGACGATCATTAATGTAAATCTGGTGCACTTATGACGATAATGGCAAGAATTCCAAGTCAAAATGCTAGATAAATGACGACAGTTTAATGATTTGGCCATTAAAACTGTTGCCCACAGGCGGCCCTGTGACCACACTCTCTCCCGTTAAAACTGTCTCAATTTGACGATTTGTTTTTCAGAAAATAGGCCATTTTGGCCAGATTTTGGAGGCAGTGACGCATTTTGACGAATTTTCGCCAAAAAATATTAATCACTGCTTTGGATCTGCCAAAAATGTGCTCTCAGCGTCTTTTCATTTAAACCAGACTGAGAACCAGTTTGAAACCTGACGGATTTACTATACCTGCGCAACACTGATCCATGGCTGACTCTAAATGTTTTTCGGCGCAGCAGGTTTCTGCATAGAACCACAAAGCACAGTTCTACATGTTCCTCTGAACAGAGGAAAAACAGGTCGATGTTCTTTCATCTGCTTAATTGTTTTATGTTTTCGCTGCTGCCCAGCAGATTCGATATCCGATCCTTTCAAACATACAACATAGTACTACCCACTGGCATAAACTCAGGCGCTGAAGGAGTTGTGATTTCTTTTGTTATCAAATAACTCCCACAGTCAAAAAGTCAAACCCTGCGACAGAACCACACGGTTCTCCGCAGGGCTGCTCTGTCAGAAACAACGCTCGATGGGAGTCAAGAATCTCTCTTGGACCCAATAATACGGCAAGGTTGGTGTGAAAGATTTTTGAAAGCACACAATACCAAGATTAGGCTGGCACTAAAGTTTCAAAAATCACTCAATACCAGGATAATGCTGGTAAAGAAAGTTTTTAAAAGTACCCAATACTAAGATCAGGCAAGTATGCTAAAAAAGCCCACATATAAGATAATGACGTGACTTTGGAGGTTTTCAATCTCCAAAAGTGAGGGGGAAAAATTAGTAAAAGTTGCCAGATTTCTATATTTTGTATTCAGTGTGTAGCCAAAAATATAAAAGGATGATTATGGTTTTGTACTTCATATGTGGTTTATAGCCAGATCTGGCTGAATCTTCCTAGGGATGATAGCCACTTTTTTGACATCTTCGTATGGATGATTGCAACTATGGCTAAAAACAAAAATTCCTAAAGAAACCACACTGCTTTGCTGGCATAATCCAAGGGTTTTCACTGACAATTATGTTTCAAAAAGGCAAGTTCATTGAAACTTGTGCATTGACCTGAGAGGCATCCAAACGCCTACAGAGCCAAAATGATGCTGTACGCTACAGCACATTCAAGTATTGGACACAAATGCAACCATCTACTCCTTGGTCCTGACAAGATCAAAATGTAGGAAAACCAGTGTTGTTTGAATACACACAAATTTACAATATATATTAGCTTTCTGAATTACTTTGGCTGGATCTGTGTGCAGTGGGGTATGTAAGGGTGATCTGACAATGCAGTGGGGTCCTTTCCATCCATGTTGGTTTCCCCCTACCTAGTAGTGTTGCGGTTCAAAGACCTTATCAAGAGAACTTTGACATAGATAGCACAAGAAAATGTATACAAAGACTAGGGAGGGGCAGAGCTTGCACCTGCTGTGGGTGCTTATTAGCTCAAGGCCCCACAGGGTTAATAACAAGTATGTACATAAATTTGCTTAGAACAGTACTGTGAAGATGAAAACTTTACTTCCATGAATTGTGGCAATAATGGCAATGCTATGTCGGTGGATCTACCACAGACACTGCAGCCTGACCAACGCTGAATCACACCCAAAAAAATTATGGAAAAAAATTTTGTACAAAAAAATTGCAGTTTGAAGTCTTGTATTTTGGTCATGAGATTCAGCAGATAGATGCAGACGCTAAACTTCAAATTGGCGTTTGAAAACTTGGCCTGAAAACAAAAGTTAAAGGATTCAAGGTATGGAGCTTGGAGAACTCGGTCCCGTGTCGAAGAAAATTAGGTGGTGGAGGAGGCAGTGATTCTCTAGTATTGGAGTTCAGATCATACACCACCACGGTGTGCTCCAAAGAACTGAAAACACAGAGTTTCCCTTCACCATGCGGAAGACAGATGTACTCCGGATACACCAACAGTCCCCTGCTGTAGCCCTTCCTCTTCTCATCGACTAGCAGGGTCCATTTCTTCAATCCATGATGAGCTTCTTCAAGCTTTGCAATGCAGAAATGGACACAATTGCCAGACATCTCTTGCTCGGAGAAGAGATAGATGGAACCACTGCCCTCCAACAGCTGGGTTGTTGCAAAAGTTGCGTCAGCTCTCAAGCGAGGGAGAATCCATGAGCTAGAGCTGGACCAAGTCTTCTCCTTCAAACTGTAGGCTAGCAGTCCCTTGGAACAATGAGATTCATCTGCTGCAGCTTGATCCGGAGCAGTTTGAGAACTACTACTGATCAGTGCGATGCAGTAGACTATACCATCGGAGTTTACACCAACTTGGTACTCGTTGAGTGCAAACTCAGGACCAGGAAGATCTGCAACCACTTCCCACGAGGATGTCAAGGAATCATACACCTCTGTTTTGCGGCACAGATGTTCGGATCCCATGCAAGAGCTTCCGGCGACAAGGATCATGAAGCTGTTGGTGGCATGATTCACCACCACGTGCATGAGAACTGGGTGTCGACGGAAGTTCAATGGCGGAAGCTCCACTGTGGATTGCGTCAATGGGTTGCAGACGATCAGCTTCTCGAAGGGAGACTCGAAAGGATTGGCGACGTTGATGCATAAGAGTCCGTCGCCGCCTGACACGAAGAAGTTCTTGAGCGCTCGACGATCGGGAGACGGAAGATGAAGGCGGCAAGCTGAGAGAGTGGGCAGTTTGCGCCATTCGTGGAGGTTTAGATCATAGCCTGACCATTCCCATGTCCCAAGCTCGTTTGCAAAGAAAAAAATGGGACTGAAGGAGCCTTCGGAAATTAGATCATGTGTCCCGCGAGTTGCCGTTGAAGCTGTGGACGAGGTGGTCAGGAGCTGCTGCAGTCTTCGAGCGTGACGGAAAGTTTCCCTGTGGATTGCTTGATTGAATCTCTTGGACACTGTTCGGGTTCTGTAAAGTTCTTGCAAGCTCAGATTGGCAAGAACTTTGTCTTCCAACTCTTGTGGCAACCTCTCCCACAAGACTGTAGCACTCGTGTCGCTAGCACGACTTTCAAGTCTTTGTTTCTTTGCAGCAGCTTGTCGGGGAGGAATCACATCGGCATCATAGCTTCGACGCTTTGTACTCGATTGATTCTGCATGGTTGTGCTTCGGATCATGGCCTGATACAATTGCATAGCGATCTGCAATGACAATGCATTGCATAGAATCTGTTGCAGAGGGAACTGCAAAAACAGCAGCTCACAAAGTTGAGCTGCATTGCTGCAGCAGCAGGTGCACAGTGAGCTCATGCTTAACCTGGAATTCTGATCTCGCGAGGTACTACTGGAGTCTTCGACTGGGTCCATCCATAGACTCGGTTCTTCTGCAACAGTGTCGGTGCGATGATCCGTGAAACTGTGCAGCTCATCAGATTCCGAGGTTTCGATTCTAAGCATGATGCACGAGGAGTTCAAGGGTTCTTCTTCTTCCGATGTGGATTGCGCAAGAGATTCCGCACCGGACAAGGTCCTGTTCAAGTCGAAAATTCAGTCAGATCATCATGACCTACACATGACTAATAATGCCCATGGCGCGCAATCTGTATCGAGACCATGGTCACGGAAAACTTCGAAACGCAGATTTTGGAATCTGTACGTACCTGGAGAATTCAGAATCCAATTCCAACGTCGACCCATCATCATCACAGCTGATCTCCTCACGATGTTCTTCTGCACCTAGCAGCTGGACCTGCGTGATCTCGGAACCACGCTTCTCCCGAAGCTGCTGACGCACACAGTAATGGCATGGAGGAAGATGGATCAGTTGGTCCACAAGCGACTTTTTCCGGTGGGTGCTTGGCGGGCGATTAGAATGCAGGAACCCATCTCCTCCCATATATACAACGCTGCTCGACTTATATTGATTGCAACTCAATTGATCTCAAGACAAGGTCCAAATGAAAGAAGGTCAAACTGCAGCCGCAACCAATCTAGAACTCACCACGAATTCAACAGCACCGTGAAATAGCAACACATCAAATTTTCCAGAAACTGCGAACTTAGGGCTACATCAATTCTGCAAAAACGTAGTGCAAGTCCAAAGACCAATATCTACGACAATGATCAGAAATTATTATGCATTTATGGTTAAGTCAATTTTTCAAAAGCCTAGGTCAACTCCAGACACCAAATAATATTATAGTGCAGTTCTGGTAACGTCCATTCTGCAAAAGCCTAGGTCGACTCCAGATACTGGAATATGTACAACATTAGCAATTATACTGCGATTCCCTCTTAAAACATGACTCGAAATCGAACCCGAGAACTTTGGTCCTCATCAGGCTCCACCTAAAGTCAAATCAAGACACTGCGATCATGGAAACGCCTGCAGCTGGTTTGTCAAGGCACCCAGGACACGGCAGCTTGAAATTTAGTTTCCAGTAAGATCCAGAAATCTCAATTATAGTACGTTGGTCAAGGCGCAAGCTGGAAACGTGACAGTGGGCATGTGCTGCTGCATTGGATGCTCTCCACAGCAGCTAGCAGTAAGGTTTTCCAGCCAAGTTATTGAAATCCGACCCAAACAAACGTGCGCAAGAAACTAGCTGGTAGCAAAGATTCAACTTTCGAAGAAGAAATGGTGCAGCTTTCCATGTGAGTCCGTGATGCGCACATGGAAAACGCACATGGTGACAGAAAGGAAAAAAGGTGCTATCCAAAATTTCCACTTGTTTCCCGGTTCGATTTCCACAACCCGACGAATCTACATATAATTTTGCGACAAAAAATTTCTTCTGGGCACTTGCTGAGCAAGCGAAAAGATGTCGAAAGTCGGCACCGGTGGAAGGGACACCAGTTTAGCTGGCTATATTCTGGATTGCGGGACTTAGGATGTAGTTTTCAACACGTGAGAAACTCGGCCTGTTGAACTAGGCAGCGGCGCCGACGGCACGAAACCGCGTAGCTGCTTCGGTACGTTCAATAGTGAAAGAAACACACGTGTTTCTTGAGGCTCGTCGGATAGGTGATCCGACTCGTCCAGCGGGGGGAACACTGGTTACCCTCCACTTGTGCTCTGAGTCAAGGATGGGGAACGCTTGTTACCCTCTGGCCCTCCTGGGACCCCTAACAACCACAGTACCCCGGTTTGGCAGGTTAGAAATCGATGTACGAACCAGAGCTGGGTAGGTACCCCAGTTTGGCAGGTTAGAAATCCACGTACCAAACAGAGCCGGATAGGTACCCAGGTTTGGCAGGTTGGAAACCCACCCAACAACCAGAGATGGGTAACTATACCGGCTTGGCAGGTTAGAAACCCACATACCAACCAGATCTGGGTAGGTACCCTCGTTTGGCAAGTTAGAAACCGTTAGTTCCTGTTAGTAAAAACAAAACCAAAAGGAAGTCTGATTTTTGGAAATGGCTTTGGAACTGGAATCAGACTACAGAAGTTTTCAAGAAATGGACCTGGAATTGGGTTTCCCCTTCTATTTATGTATGGAACCAGATCTTATGGAGCAGGGCCCTTCATGGGGAGGGGGGAGGGGGGAGGGGGGCGGGGTACAAAATTTTAACAAGGCCATGTATGTAAGAAGATTAAAAATGAGAGTTTTGGCTCCAGCCCATGGGCAAATTGTGAAAGATTCTTTGGGCTGGGGTCCTTTGACATGAAAGATACCCTGTCAATGTCAACAATCATATATATGGTGTGTAAATCCAGTGTAAGTGTAAATCATTTACTCTTGCACGTCCAAATTTTTTACACTTACACTTATCTGTTGGAGTGTATATATATATATATATATTTATATATATATATTACATTTACCATATACAAATATATTTGTATATATATGGTGTGTAAATCATGTGTAAGTGTAAATACTAAAATTATTTGTAAAGTCACAGGGTCTTTGGGCCTCCTTTCACCCCAAACCCTTCTTTCAAGGGTATCCTTAAAGTAAGAAAATTTTATTAAATTTGAGAATCAAATGCTGAAAATCAGCATTTTAATGCACAAGGTTAAGATTAATTATATAGTAGCTTTACAAGTAGGAGCAGTGAAAAAATGCAGCAACAGTGGAGGCACTAAAGACAAAGGAAAGACAGGGTGAAACTCAGTTCGCGACAAAAACTGAGATCCCCTCACCTTGTTTTTATTTTTTTGGGGTAGGTTTTTATTTTTTGAATTTCACCCTATTTATGATCAAACTCAGGGTTCTAGTGTCGTTTTCCTTATTTTATAGATAATTTTATTATATACCTTTAATGACCATACTGTCTTGCAAAGTCATATGAATAGTTGTGAGTGTATATTTTGATAGCTTTTTTTTTTTTGCAATGGGCCATTTAGCCCGCTTATCATCAAAAACATTATGAAATCTCCCCTTCTCAAGTAAAAAATCATATTTTTTACATTATTTTACATAGCCATGTAAAATCATATAAATGTATATTGTTTTACATTTACATGGAGTGTAAGTCCCAAACCATTTACACGCACAACATTGGGTCTTGTCTTGGGCCCCAAGCTACTTAGGGTGTTTGGGAACACACAATAGGAACAAGCTCATAATTTTAATCCATATTTTTTATATGAGCATATTTTACATTCAAAACAGTCATTTGTGAAAGCATAATAACATTATGAATTTTGGCTTAGGTTTGGGGTAGGCTGTAGAATATTCTCATATCTTGGATTTTTGCGACATGTTGGATACATGTCCTAAAATGGGCCTGGCCACCATGTCCAAGCCCTCAAGTAGTCAAGGGTCATTTGGTTAAACCTCATGCCACCCATAGCCATAATATCTTAGACCTTGGGCTATCACATCCCCACCCTTGGCAACCTAGGATCATTCTATCCTAGGCCCCACATTGTTCCTAACTCTTGGGCCACCTTCTCCTAGCCCCTACATAACATAGGGTCCATTTCATTTTGTAATGGGCCCATGGTGTGTAGTGCTAAAGCATATACCAACTTGTCCTAATTGTTAAACGGTCCAAAATCATTTTTCATAGGCGGCAGGTCACTTGTCCTAGGCCCCAAGCAAGCTAAGAAGGCCTCAAGGCACCCAAGGGCTTTTTTTGGTCAAAGCCCTAGGGCACACTTTCTGGCCCCCAAGCCATTCGTCCCTGTCCATGTGCTATTTGGACACAGAAGAGAACATATAGGATCAACTTGTGTAGTGGGCCCAAGGCCGGCTTGTCTCAACCCCTCAACCAGTGATTTTTAAATGATAAATATTTTTGAAAAAATTTATTTTAAAATATAATCAGAAAAAACTGATACAAAAATTGGAAGAATTGCCAAACTTTAGACACCACAAAACTGAGAAAAATATCATTTCCCTTAAAAAAAGGGTTTAGACCCAACTGGACTGCTTGGCTTTCTACAACTGTTGTTCACAACAACTTGGAAGAGTACGCTTGGTGCCATTAGGTAGAAAGAAGCCATTCCATTCATTACAAAGCTCCTTTCATTGCAAATCTACATAAACTCATTATGATGTGGATGTATAAAGGATTTTCCATGCAAATAATGGCCCAAATTCACCATGTTTCAAAGAAACTACCATTCCAAAACCAAAATTAGTATGATATCATCTAATAGGTAGCCAAGGATTTTGGTGTTTTTTGGTTTTGCATGCAGGTACCCAGATTGCTGGATAAAAACCAACTATTTTTATTTTGGTTCCTAAGAACCTACCTAGAATGAATTCTTAGTTCTGGAACCAGGTGGAATAGACCTGGGTTGAGACTGGTTGGTTATGGAACTAGGTGAGAGCTGACCCCTCGATTTTGACCTTGAGTGTAATTGGAACTGGTCCTGAGGGTTGGTCCCAAGTTGTAATCAAAACCGGAACCAAACACTTGAAACTGGGTCTCAAGCCAAACAAACCTAAGGGTCAGTTCCAAATTGCAATGAGAATCGAACCCAGACTCAGAGGTCTGGTTCATAACAATCTATTCAAAACTAGGTTTCAAATTGAAACTGAGGGTCAGTTTTGATATTCGGTTCCAAATTGCTATGAGAATTAGAATCAGACCTGAGGGTCTAATTTGTAAGAATATACTCGAAAGTGAATCAAGGTTCATTTGACAATTTAATAACTATGTAATTAATTTTTTCCTTGAGACAAGAGTTCAAGATTTTTAAGTTGTTTTTCATTGTCCATTTTAATGTTTGGATATTGTTAAATTGGACGTTAACCATATTCAATGCTTATGGAATTGGGCCAAGCTGGAAAGTGGTTATTGAAACAAATTCAAAACTGCCCTTTAATTTAAAAATCGAACCTAGAATCAGGTTCATATTTCTTGAAAAAAAACAGAAAACCAACCCAATTCAATCCCTTGAAAATATTGAGAACCGTCCAACTGGAGGTTCCTCCTAAAACCTAGGAACTGCCGAACATGGGTTTGTTTCTGGTGTTGGGTGGTTCCTAGATAAAACATTAGTTCTTAACCGGTCTGTCATTCGACCAATTATTTAGGTATATAATCGGTGGTTCTCATTTTGTGAAACCTTCGCCCCTGGAACCAACTGAGAAAAAACTTACAAAATAAAACAAACCTGCAAAGAATCAGCAATGCACTATGAAAACTAGAAAAGAATCATGATTTTTTCACATTTTTTAAATACCCAAAACCAGTTGGTTTTTTTATTCTAATTTTTTGAAATACATGGAACCGGTTGGTTCTTCGATTCCATTTGAAGAAAATACTTCAAACCAAAGATTCTTTGAAAAATCAAAGAACTGCCTTAACAGGGGTCATTTCCTATTTTTATATTTAGTATGTAGTCAAATTTAATTAAATCATCTTCTGGATGATTGCCCACTTTAGTTGCATCATAATTTATTTTTGAAAACCCTTTTTTAAGGGAAAATGATCCTTTTTTCAGTTTTGTGGTGTCTAAAGTTTGGAGATTCTTTCAATTTTTGTAGCATTTTTATTTAATTTACACTATAAAATAAAAAATTTCAAAAAAAATAATTTATAGTTTTTAAAAAATCACTTCTTGAAAGGTTGGGACAAGCGGGCCTTGGACCCATGATACAAGTTGACCCTATATGTTTTCTAACGTGTTCACATGGCACATGAACTGTGACAAGTGGCTTGGGGCCATGATAGAAATGGACACTTGGATGCCTGAGCCCAAGAATGGGTGCCTTGGGGCCCCTTAGCTTGCTTGGCGCTTAGGTCGAGTGGCCTATCACCTATGAAAAATGATTTTAGACCTTTTAACTGTTAGGACAAGGTGGTCTGGGCTTTAGGACAATGCACCCCATGGGTCCATAACAAAATGAAATGAACCCTAGGTTATTTAGGGGCTAGGAGGAGGTGGCCCAAAGTTTAGGACACAACAACATAGGGCCTAGGATAGAATGATCTTAGGTTGCCAAGGGTTGGGATGTGATAGCCCAGGATTTACGATATTATGGTTATGGGTGGCATAGGGCTTAAACCAAATGACCATTGACTACTTGGGAGCTTGGACATGGCGGCCAGGCCCATCGTGGGACATGTATCCAACATGTCCCAGGAATCCAAGCTATGAAAATATATTACAGCCTACCCCAAGCCTAGGCCAAAATTCATAATGTTACATTGCCTTGATGGATAACTGTTTTGAATATAAAAATATGCTCATATAAAATATATGAATTAAAATTATAAGGTCCATATCTTTATGCTGTTCATGGCCCATACCATGTTTTTAAAGTCCCCCTATGATCTTTTGTTTGGGTGTTAGGTGGTAGTTCTGGAATTTGGAAATTAAAAGTTAGCTTTGAACCTTCTTCATTCTTTTATCAGGTTTCATTCTCCCCTTTCCTTATTTGATATGCTTCTTAGGACAGGAGGGGGTTTGGGAACTTGATGTTCCCCTTGTGATTTGCCCTCTTAGGTGGTTCTTTTGTCTTCTTGGAAGTGGGTCCTTCCATTTTGTTTGTTGTATTCCCCCTTTTTTGGGTGCTTTGGTTTATTTTTGATTGGCAGGGTTTCATCATTTCATTCTTCCTTATTGGTGGTAATATACTTTTGAAAATGAATTTTGGCACATTTACCATGTTCCCTACAAGTCAGCCCAGCCGGCTATGCCAAAATGTGTGCTCAATACAGTTGGGAATAGAAATTCTACTCAGCCAATGAGGAATTTTAGACCAATAGACTCAGTGTCACAAAAAAAGTTGGTGGAGGTTATCACCATTGTTGTGTGGTTCTTCGTTTTCCCTTCAAAAGAGAATTTTCAGTCTAAGTTTTGATATTTAAATATTTATTTGCAGTTCTTCAGGTTTGTCAATTTTTTAACTTTTTGATTTTGGTTCTAGCACATTCAAGAATGCGATTTAAAAATTGAATCTGGTTTCATGTGCATACTACACACTCCCCAATGCTAAAATTTGTATGAATACAAAGCTTTACAACAAATTAAATCAAGGATCTATTTAAGTATGGAGTTCACCAACTAATTAAATTTAATAATAATGTTCAGTTTACTTATAAGTTTTCAAAAAAATCAACTTTCTTGCTTAAATATCCTAACCCCATTTTCAACAATGTTTTTTGACAATTCTGGTTTTGATTTCAAATCTTGCAAAAGACTAGTTCCACCATTTGATTCTTATGCAGATTCAAACATTAGAAAAATTCAATTCAGGTCCCAGTCAAAAGAACCTAAACCTCATGAGTTTTAACCTTGCAAACGAGATACCTTCACAACACTAGTTGTCAGCCCACAAGTACATAGTGCTGCCCCCTACTGTACAACTTGCACCATATTCTGGTGAGAAGAACCGAGTGTTAGGCGGTTACCAAGCTTGGATGGATAGAAGTTCCAATGCCTATTAGTAAAAATCAAATTGAAATTAGGTCTGATTTTTGAAATTTGTAAAAGAATCGAAATCAGAATTTGTAACTTTGAAGAATCAGATTCTCAGTTCCATTTAAGTGTGGACTAAAAATGGGATTGTTGAACAAAGAAAGTATATATTTTTAATTTTTGGAAGAAAAATATTTTTTGGAAGAAAAATAGTAGAAAGGGGGCCTAACCAGCTGACAACCAGCAGTTACCTGGAACCAGAACCACAACTTTTTTGAAGAATTGAAACTAAAAGGGGAACCTCTAATTTATTTTATTTTGAAGAAATGGAACTGAAACCAAAACTGTTCAAATTATTATTATTAAACAGAAACCAGAAATTTTTGTGTACAAGTCAAGAACCACCCAACACTGGAAACACTCATATGCCTCGTAAGCAGTCTACAGTCTACACATGGCCCTACATTCATCTGCGGTTGCAGATTAGACACAAGCTCACATCCAGTGACCGACCTATCATCAGACTACAAACTCATTGTATGTGTCAGATGCCCAATGGAATTGAAATAATTGATGACTCTCAAAAGTGCATTATAGATCTGATGTCTGACCCTAAAGTCTTTCCAAATGCTGTAATTCACCACCAGACCACTCTCACAAACATTCCAACACCATCACATCACCACCAGGCATATTGCAAATTTTTCAAGCAGTACAACAGTTCCCCACCCAATCCCAACACTAGTCTGCTCAAATGTCATCAGTTCAAGTCATTAAAATTTTCATATCACCTTCTTTTTCTTTTGGCACAAATGGACAAATCCAGTGCAGAAAGGTACCAATATAACGTCCTTTCACCTTTATCCCCCACAGAGGAACCAATACAGGGTCCTTTCACCTTTATCACCAATGAAGGAACCAACATCAGAAAGGACGTTGAAACCACCTTATCACCTCGACTGGTCATTCAAAATTGTTGCACGTCAAGGACCAGTGAGCTACCTTAGTCGCTGAGGGTTTTTAGTTTTTACCAGGTCATTATGGAGGTTCATCTTCTAGACGCATCTAGAAAAGCTAAGCCTACTCATCCACTCCCTAGACAGTAACAAAAGTAGAACCATCAATGGTTTTTCGTCACATCAGTTTTTGTTTTCTTTTAAGGAAGGTCGGGAAGTGTTGGATTTTTTAGATTTTTTGTTGCCAGTATGTTCCCATCAAGCTGCCCCCCCCCCCCCACCCCCCCCCCCCCTTTCCCCACTGTCTCCCCCCCTTTCCCCCCTCTCCTCATTTCTCGCCCACTCTTTTTTTAATTCA
>Ga0116231_10000748_pt1 | contig 60803 bp, 53 predicted proteins | sample S1TSphgellanicum_2_FD_89695 | JGI IMG/M metagenome (GOLD analysis project Ga0116231, IMG submission 89695) | Host-associated microbial communities from peat moss isolated from Minnesota, USA - S1T2_Fd - Sphagnum magellanicum MG | ecosystem: Host-associated > Plants > Peat moss > Unclassified...
CCATGCCTGGTTCATCGCCCATGACGACCGCTTCGCCCGATATTCCCCAGGGGTGCTCCTGCTCCTCGACATGATTGACTGGGCGCCCAAAGCGGGAATTTCCGAGATCGACCTTGGCCCCGGCGAGAGCCGGTTTAAACACAGCTTCGCCAACCGGACCCGGACGACGGCCCATGGGTTCGTGGGTCGTCCTTCCGCTGCGAGCCTGATGCGCGCCGCCGCCTACCGCCTGAGGTCCGTCGCCGAGGCCCTACCCCTGGGGTCCGTCTCCGCCCTGCCAGGCAAGGCCATGCGCCGCCTGGACGTCATGCGAAGCCTCGGCTGAGCGGTTGCGGTCGCCGCTATGAGCGCCTAGACACGCCCAACTAAAGATCTGGACCCGACTATGAGCGTCAGTTTCGACGACATTCTCGCAGCGCGCGAACGGCTGAAGGGTCAGCTTGAGCACACGCCGTGCCGCTATTCGCGCACCCTTAGCGAGATCACCGGCGCGAAAGTGTGGGTCAAGTTCGAGAACCTGCAGTTCACCGCTGCGTTCAAGGAGCGCGGCGCGCTCAACAAGCTTCTTCTCCTGTCGCAAGCCGAGCGCAAACGGGGCGTCATCGCCGCGTCGGCGGGCAATCACGCCCAGGCCCTCGCCTACCACGCGGCGCGCCTTGGCATTCCCTCGGTCATCGTCATGCCGCGCGCCACCCCGACGGTGAAGGTCGAGCACACGCGCGCCTTCGGCGCGGAGGTGGTTATCGAAGGCGACACCTTCGACGACGCCAACGTGCACGCCCTCGCCATCCGCGACCAGCGCGATCTTGTGTTCGTTCACGCCTTCAACGACGCCGACGTCATCGCCGGTCAGGGCACCGCCGCCCTTGAGATGCTCGAGGATGCGCCCGACATCGACACCCTTCCCATTCCCATAGGGGGCGGCGGTCTCATCGCCGGCATGGCCACCGTAGCCAAGACCCTTCGGCCGGACATGAAGGTCTATGGGGTGGAGGCGGCCATGTACCCCTCCTTCACCGCCAAAATGCGCGGCGTGTCTCCCGCCATCGGCGGCCAGACCATCGCAGAAGGCATTGCGGTCAAGCAGGTGGGCGAACTCACCTACTCCATAGCGCGCCCCCTGATCGAGGACGTGTTTCTTGTTGAGGAGGCCTATTTCGAGCGCGCCATCGCCCTTTACTGCAACGTGGAGAAGACCGTGGCTGAAGGCGCCGGCGCCGGCGCCCTTGCAGCGCTCCTGGCGCGGCCGGACGTGTTTCGCGGCCGCAACTGCGGTCTGATCCTGTGCGGCGGCAACATCGACACCCGCCTCCTCGCCAGCGTCCTTACCCGCGAGCTGGTTCGCGAGCGTCGCATCGCCTCCATCCGGATCATCGGTGATGACCGGCCTGGACTGCTCGCCGACGTCTCCAACGTCATCGGGGCGTCCGGCGGAAATATTATTGAGGTGGCCCACAACCGCCTCGCGCTGGACGTGCCCGCCAAGGGAGCGGAGTTCGACATTATGATCGAGACCCGCGATGCGCAGCACACTGAAGAGATCATCCAGCGCCTTCGCGACCGCGGCTATCCCCCGCGTCCCCACTAGATCCCGTCCCGGAGCCGTTCATGCGTAAATCCGTTCTGTTCGTCGCAGCCCTGGCTGCGTGCGCCCTCTCCATGGGGGCCTGTCACAAGGCGCTGGGCCAGGACGGTCGTGAACGCAGCGCCGGCGCAGCCGCCGAGGGCGGCGCCTCGGCGGCGTTCATGGCCAAGATCGCCAAGGCGCCGGGGGTGATCACCCTCCCCTCGGGCCTGGCCTACAAGATCGTCAAATCCGGCCCGGCGTCGGGGCTTTCGCCCAAGACCGGCGACGAAGTGAAGGTCAACTACGAGGGAACCCTCACGGACGGAACCGTGTTCGATTCCTCCTACAAGACCGGCGAGCCCGTTGTGTTCCCCGTGGGCGGTCTGATCCCGGGCTGGAACGAGGCTTTGACCCTGATGAAGCCCGGCGACGTGTGGATCCTCTACGTCCCCCCGGCCCTTGGCTATGGACCCGAGGGGAAAGGACCCATCCCGCCCGACAGCGTCATGGTGTTCAAACTTGAACTCCTCGGCGTCCTGCACGAGGGCGGCCCGGCCCTGGGATGACGGACGATCCCGTCCTCCATCGCGCGATCAGAGCCCGAGGCGCCTGGCCCTTGCCGCAATGCTGAGAGCGAGCCGCTCGCTGATGAGATGCGCGGGCGCCCCGGTCTGCTTGCACGCCTGATCCGCCTCGACGAGGTCTGCGCTCAGCGCCTCAAGCTCGACGCTGCGCCAGCCTCGCGCCTGACGCTGGATCTCCGCCCGGGTCTTCCAGAACACCCGAAGGCGCTCCACGGCCTCCCGCGCCGAGACCCCCTCGTCTGAAAGGGCCGCCACACGGCGCAGGAGGGCCAGATGCTGGCCGAGGGCCCGCACCACGGACACACCGTCCTCTCCCTCCGCCCGCGCGCGCCGAAGGGCGGCCTGGGCCAAGGCGGCCCGCCCGCCAAAGGCGTCCACCGCCGCATCCCCCAGGGAGGCTTCAGGCTCGACGCCCAGATGGTCCACAAGGTCGTCCGGTCCGGCCTGACGCCCGCTCCCGGGACCCAGATAGAGGATGAGGCGCTCGATCTCGCTCCGCGCCACCCCGCGCTCCCTGGGGAGGCGCGCCACGAACAGCTCAAGGGCGTCGGGGGTCAGTGCGACCCCGTCCTGCTTTAGGCTTTCGCGCACCAGTCGCGCCACGTCTGCGGCCTCATCCTCGTAGACGGGAACGGAGGCGGCGGCCTTGGCGGCGTCGGCGGCCTTGCGCAGGGGCGACGCGGCCGCCAAGGCCCCCGCTTCAATGATGAGAAAAGCGTCAGGGTTGAGGGCGCCGTCGGCATGGCGCGTGAGCGCCGTGGCGGCCGTCCGCTCCACCCCAGGCTTGGGCGCGGTGAGCTTCAGTCTGACGAGGCGGCGCCCGCCCATGAGGGAGAGGGCGGAGAGTTCGTCCTCCAGACGGGTCGGATCCCCCTCAAGGTCGGTTTCCGTTAGAAGGGCCACGTCAAAGGGATCATTGGGATCGGCCGTGACCACGGCGGCGAGCCGGTTCGCCCGCTCGCGCACGCCGCCCCTGTCCTTGCCGAAGATCAGCGCCGCACGCACCCCCGCATCAGGCGCGGTCAGGAAGCGTTCGACCTCAGCGGGTTTCTTCTGGACCATAGGGAGGCGCCCTCAAGAAGGTCAGGGGGTGTCATCCGCGTCCGTGTCCAGGATGGTCTTGGTCGGCGTCTCCACCGGATGGCTGCCGGCGTGAAGGCCTGCAAAATACCGGGCGAGAACGAGGCGGATGGCGATGGCGGCTTGGTTGGCGGCCCGGTTTTCCCCATCCTGCTCGGCGGTCACCCCAGCGTAGGGCGGATCAGGCGAATCATATTCAGCGATCACGGGCGCGGATCCTTGCAGGAGGACCCGGCTGGTTCCCGCCTCCCGCAGGACGTAGTCCACGGTCATGTTGATTTCGTAGCGATTGGCGACGTTGTTCACCCGGATCCCACGGGGTATCCGCCCCTCGCGCACCGTGCAGGTAAGCTGATAGCGCACCGGCGCGGCGGCGTTATGGCCAAGCTCGTCGTTGAGCTGCTCCTCAAGGAGGTAGCCCGCCCGGGTGTGGGAGACCACAAGGTCGACCCCGCTGAGGGACGGGGTCATTCCAGGGGTGGCGTAAAGGGGGGTGAACCCGCAGCCGGCGAGGGCCGAGGCGCACCCCCCCGCAACGAGGGCGGCGAAAGCGGTCTTCATGCGGTGGGGTGTCATGTCATCCGGCCACGATGTTGACGACGCGGTCCTTGATCACGATCACCTTGCGCACCGTAAGTCCAGCCAGGTGACGGCGCACCCCCTCGTCGGCCAGGGCGATAGCCTGCACCTCGTCTTCCGGCGCACCGCTGGGCGCGCGGATCTCGGCGCGGCGTTTACCGTTCACCTGGACCCCGAGGACCGTCTCATCATCGGCCGCGAGGGATGGATCAAATGCGGGCCAGGGCGCGTCCACGACCATGCCGTGTCCGCCGAGGCGCTCCCAAGCGCTTTCCGCCAGATGGGGCGTGATGGGGTTGACCAGGAGCACAAGGGTCTTCAGCGCCTCCCGACGGGCTTCCCCGCCCACCGCCTCAAGACGACGCAGGGTGTTTAGGAAGGCGTAGAACTGCGCGATCGCGGCATTGAACCGGAAGGTGGAGAAGGCCTCGGTGACGGATTTGATGAGCTTATGCTGCGCCCGCAGAAGGGCGCGCACGTCATCGGGCGTCCCCGAGGGGAGGTCGCTTTCGACGAACCGGTCCACTTCAGCCCAGACGCGGTTGACGAACCGCCAGGATCCCTCGACCCCAGCCTCGGTCCATTGCACGTCCCGCTCAGGCGGCGAATCGGAGAGAACGAACAGCCTGGCGGCGTCCACGCCGTAGGTTTGGACGATGTCTTCCGGCGCCACGGTGTTCTTCTTGGATTTGGACATCTTCTCGACGCCCCCAACCTCCACGGGACGACCGCTCGCCCTCTCCACGAGGAGCCCGTCGCGGTCTTCAAGTTCCGCGGGCGAGATCCAGCGTCCGTCCTCGCCCGGCAGGCGGTAGGTTTCGTGGGTCACCATGCCCTGGGTGAACAGGCCCGCGAAGGGCTCCTCAACGCTCAAAAGCCCGTCGTCCTTGAGGGCGCGGGTGACAAACCGGGCGTAGAGGAGGTGGAGCACAGCGTGCTCCACCCCGCCGATATACTGATCCACCGGCAGCCAGTAGTCCGCCGCCGCCGGGTTGATGGGCTCGTCGGCCGTGGGATCGGCGAACCGGGCGAAGTACCAGGAACTGTCGACGAAGGTGTCGAGGGTGTCGGTCTCGCGTTCCGCCGCCCCCCCGCACTCGGGGCAGACGACGTGGCGCCAGGTGGGGTGGCGGGCCAGGGGATTGCCGGGCTGGTCAAACGCCACGTCCTCGGGGAGCGCCACGGGCAGGGAGGCCGCCGGGGTGGGGCCGCAGGCGGGGCAATGGATGATGGGGATGGGACACCCCCAGTAGCGCTGGCGCGAGACGCCCCAGTCGCGCAGGCGGTACACCGTCGCCCCCTGCCCCTGCCCCTGGGCCTCGATGCGGGTGATGGCCGCGCTCTTGGCGGCCTCGATGTCGAGGCCGTCCAGAAACGCGGAGCGATAAATCCGCCCGGGGCCGACGTAGGCTTCATCGCCCACCGCAAAGGCGTCAGGGTCCGCTCCCGGCGGCAGCACCACCGGGCGCACGGGCAGATCGTACTTTCTGGCGAAATCCAGATCGCGCTGATCATGGGCGGGACAACCAAATATGGCGCCCGTGCCGTAGTCCATCAGGATGAAGTTGGCGATCCAGACCGGCAAGGTCTGTGAGGGATCGAAGGGATGGGCCACGTAGAGGCCGGTAAAATGTCCCCGCTTTTCAGCGCCCTCGATCTCAGCCTCGGAGACGCCGCCGCGGCGGCACTCGGCCACGAAGGCGGCGGCGGCCGGATCAGCGGCGGCGGCGCGCGCGGCAAGGGGGTGATCGGCCGCCACGCCGACGAAGCTGGCTCCAAAAAGGGTGTCAGGCCGCGTGGTGTAGACTTCGACGCCGTCGAAATCCTCAAAGCCCCTGGGCGCGTCCCCAGCGAAGCGGAAGGTCATCTTCAAGCCGCGCGACCGGCCGATCCAGTTCTCCTGCATCAGGCGGACCTTGTCGGGCCAATGGCCCTCGAGCGACTTCAGTCCCGCGATGAGGTCGTCGGCGTAGGCCGTGATTCGCAAGAACCACTGGGTCAGCTTCTTCTTCTCCACCAGGGCGCCCGAGCGCCAGCCGCGCCCGTCGATGACCTGCTCATTGGACAGAACCGTCCCGTCTACGGGATCCCAGTTCACTGTCGCCTCCTTGCGGTAGACCAGCCCGCGGCGGAACAGGTCCAGGAACCAGGCCTGCTGACGTCCGTAGTAGGACGGATCGCAGGTGGCGAACTCGCGGGCCCAGTCGATGGACAGGCCGAGGGATTTCAGCTGGCCGCGCATGGCGGCGATGTTCTCGTAGGTCCACCGCTTGGGGTGAACGCCCCGCTCCATGGCCGCGTTCTCCGCCGGCATGCCGAAGGCGTCCCATCCCATGGGATGGAGCACATTATAGCCCTGAGCCCGTTTGAACCGGGCCACCACGTCGCCCATGGTGTAGTTGCGGACATGGCCCATGTGGATGCGCCCCGAGGGATAGGGGAACATCTCAAGCACGTAGGCCTTGGGCCTGCCGACGGCTTCTGCAGGACCCTTGGTGCGGAAAACGTCAGCCTCCGCCCAGGCGGCGCGCCAGCGGGGCTCGGTCTCTTTTGGATTATACTTGGCCATCGGACGAGCTTTACGGGCCGGGAGGCGGGAGGAAAAGGGCCGCCTCAGCCCTTCCCGTTGAGATTCGACAGACGCAGCTGACGGGCCCGGGTCAAGATCGCGTTCTCGATGTCGATCTCGGTCTGGCCGGTCACCGGCGCGTCAACCCACGCCCCCGCCGCATTCTTGACCTGCCGGAAGATGGTGACGTTCAGTCCGTCAGCCCTAAGGCGGGTGTCAAGAATATAGACCGTGGCCTTGAAGCGCTCGTCGCTCTTCTCAGGGTTCACGTACCAGTCCGTGAGAATCACGCCGCCGAACGGATCCGCCGACGCCAAGGGCATGAAGGCGAGGGTGTCGAGGGACGCGCGCCACAGATAGCTGTTGACGCCGATTCCCGCCTGGGGCGAGGAGGCGGGCGCCGGCTTGGAACCGAGGTGGGGAATCAGACCCCCTGGAGCGGGACCGTGGGAACATCCGGCCAGGGCTAGAGCGCCAAGGGCGCCAAGGGCTCCAAGACCGCGCATCGCGCCCCCGCGACGACTACCGCGACCAGGAAAATCAACCGTCATTGTGTCGGGTCCGCTCCAATGGTTAACGCGCTTGCAAGCCGGTATAACCCGCTAGCGCGCGCACATCCCCCCTCCTCCGGAGAACGCGCCCCGCAAAGGAGTTGTTCGTCTACACCATCACGGCTCCGAGGCAAAAGCGGAATCACGTGCCTTTAAAGTCACAAACATAGGCGCCGCGCCGCCTCCGCCCCCCGCTCGTCCTCAGCATCGTTGACGCTATTTAATGAACCGATTTAATCACACAGTCACAATGGAATGATTATAGACAGTTTCATGGGCTCTAAATCTCGGCGGGGGCGTTAAGAGATTATGGTGCGGCTTCGGGCGGCATGTTCGGCGGCGGCGGCGGTCCTCACCTTGGGACTCGCTTCGGCCGCCTACGCCGCGCCGCTGGACCTTGTGAATACGCAGGACAACACCGCGCCCTTCTCCGCGCTCACAAGTCACAAGTCATACCAGTTCGAGAGCAAGAGCGGCTGGGGCCTCAAGCTCGACCTTGATGAGCCGGCGAACCGCTCCGCGGAGTGGAAGGACGTCACCGCTGGGGCCTACTTCCACATCTCACCCTCTATTAAGTTAGGCGGCAGCGTTGGTCTTGGGGACAAGTTCTCCCAACCGCAGCAGCAGCTGACCCCGCAGGATGCGGGCCCTCGGGTTCACCTCGAGACCAAATTTCAGTTCTGATTCGGCGGCTCAGGCGCGATGAGCGCCCGTGAGGCGGGATCAAAGGACGGCCGTCAGCCCCTCGACTGCGGCAATTCCGCTCACGCCCGTTCCCGTAAGGCGGCCGGCGCGCGCCGCCGTCACGCCGCCGAGGGCGTAGACCGGGATCCGCGCGCCTCGCGCCAGGAGCGCCAGACGCACCGGGCCGAGGGGCCGGGCCGCGCTGGGACTTCGGCTCGGAAAAACGCTTGAGACGAGGGCGGCGTGAAGGCCCACGCGGTGCGCCCGCCCAAGGGCCCTGGCCGAGTGCGCCGCGCCGGTCACCAGCCAAAGCGGGTGACGGCGCAGCACGCCCCGGGCCCGCCAGAGGTCACGCTCGGGAAGATGAAGCCCGTGCGCGCCCGCCGCCGCGGCCAAGGCCTCGCTCGCGCCGACGAGGAAAATCAGCTTCCGGCGCCGGGCGATGGCGGCCAGGCTCTTGGCCGTCTCCAAAGCGTCGGCGCGCCCGAAGGCGCGGAAGATGATTCCCGTTCCCGCCGGCAGACGCGCCGCTGCCCCAAGTGGATCAGGCGACCGGTCCGGGTCGGTGACAAAAAAGACCCCGGGCGCCGCCGCCCAGCGCTTCCTTCGGCGCTCCGCCCGCTCTAGCGTCGCTGCGGCCCGGAAAAGGGCCCGCCGAGCCCCCGCGCGCGATGAGGACCCTTCGCCCCTTGCCTGCACAGCCCACCTCCTTTCCCGACGCAGCAGCCTCCTGGCGCGACGTCAAGGCCCGCATCGCCGCCGCTGCGACGGCCGCGGGCCGCGATCCTGGCGACGTCGCCCTTGTGGCCGTCTCCAAGACCCAGCCTTGGGAGGCGGTGGAGCCGGTCTTGGCCGCCGGGCAACGGACTTTCGGCGAGAACCGGGTTCAGGAGGCGAAAGCGCGATGGAGCGAGATCAAGGCCCAAGTTCCGGATCTTGAGCTTCGGCTGATCGGGCCCCTGCAGACCAATAAGGTCCGGGACGCCGTTGGCCTGTTCGATGTGATCGAGACCCTGGACCGGGAAAAATTGGCCGCGGCGGTCGCCCAAGAAACCCAGAGGCGCGGCGCTGGGGTGCGCCTCTATGTTCAGGTGAACACCGGGGAGGAGAGCCAGAAGGCTGGGGTCGCCCCAAGGGACGCCGACGCCTTCATCGCCGCAGTCCGCACCGCCTACGGCCTCCCCCTGGAGGGCCTGATGTGCATTCCCCCAGCCCATGAGCCGGCCTTCCCCCACTTCGCGCTCCTGCGCGCCATCGCCGAGCGCAACGGCCTTGAACGCCTCTCCATGGGCATGAGCGCGGATTTTGAGACGGCGATCCGCTTCGGGGCCACCTCCGTCAGGGTCGGCTCGGCGGTTTTTGGCGCCCGCGCCTAAGCCTTCTGGTCCACGGAGGATCCGGCTTCACCGCCGCGGGGCTGGGCGTAGGCGCCGGCGTCCCCTGCGGGCGCACCGGCGGCGGCCTTCGGCGTCACCACCACCATGGCCGGACGGACCAGGCGGCCGAGGAGCTCATAGCCGGTCTGCATCACCTGGACCACGACGCCGGGCCCGAGGTCGGAGACGGGCTGCTCCATCATGGCCTGGTGCAGGTTGGGGTCGAACTTGGCGCCCCGATCCGGAGCGACCCGCTTTAGCCCGTTGCGCTCAAACGCCGTCTGCAGGGCCTTCTCGGTCATCTGAACGCCCAGGACGAGGGTCTCCACGGCAGGATCGGCGCTCTCCTTGGGGGCATGCTCCACAGCGCGAGAGAGATTGTCAGCCGCGTCCAGCAGATCGCGGGCGAAGCGCTGGATGGCGTAGGCGCGCGCATCATTGGCTTCCCGTTCAGCCCGGCGGCGAGTGTTCTCGGCCTCCGCGGCGAAGCGCAGGGCCTGTTCTTTGAGGGCGGCGTTCTCCGCCATGAGGCGCTGGGTCTCGTCCGAGACCGGATCGGAAGTCCCCGCCGCGGCGTCGGCTAGGTTTTCGGCGCCATCTTCAATCACGTCTTCGACCATCATCTACCTCTTTGCGGCATTCAGCCGTCGAGCATTCTGCCCAGGACCTTGGCGGTGTAGTCCACCAGGGGGATCACCCGGGCGTAGTTCAGTCGGGCCGGCCCGATCACCCCGATCGCGCCCACCACCTTCTGCCGGCCCGTCATATAGGGGGCCGCGATCACGGCGGAACCGGAAAGTGAGAAAAGACGGGTTTCCGCCCCGATGAAGATCCTTACGCCCTGCGCGCTGCGAACGTCATCAAGAAGACCGATGAGGCGCTCCTTCTGCTCAAGATCGTCAAACAGCGATCGCACCCGCTCGAGGTCCGCGGCCTGGGCGTCGTGGAGGAGATTGGCGCGGCCGCGCACGATCAAGGAGCGGCCCGCCCCCGACTGCGCGCCGCCCCACGCCGCCAGACCATCTTCCACAAGCCGGGCCGCCGTCTCGTTGAGCGCGCTACGCGCCGCATCCAGTTCCACGCCCACCTCCACCTTGGTTTCCGCCAAGGTGCGGCCCTTAAGACGCGCATTGAGAAAATTGGACGCCTCCGACAGGGCCGACGGCGTGAGGCCCGGCGGCGTGCGCATGAGACGGTTCTCCACCCCCCCGTCCTCAAACACCATGACGGCGAGGGTTTGTTCGCCGCCCAGGGCGACGAACTCCACGTGCTTGACCCCCGCATCGCGTACGGGCGTGACCACCATGCCTGCGCCCCCCGCCAGGCCCGACAAGAGGGCGGATGCTTCATCAAGGGCGTCCTGGAAGCTCTGGCCGCGCCCGGTCAGGCGCGCCTCTATGGATTGCCGCTCCTCCTCGCCGATATCGCCGATCTCCATGAGACCGTCCACGAACAGGCGCAAGCCTGCGTGGGTCGGCAAACGGCCTGCCGACGTATGGGGCGCGGCGAGGAGCCCAAGCTGGGTGAGGTCCTGCATGGTGTTGCGGATGGACGCCGGAGACAGGTGCACGCCCCCCCGCGATACGGTCCGCGACCCCACCGGCTCACCGGTCTCTAGGTAGGTCTCCACAATACGCCGGAAGATGTCGCGGGCGCGCTCGTCCAGCGCGCCGAGGCTCGCCATCCGCTCCAGCGCAAACGGATCGCCAATGGAAGCATTGAACTGAGACATCAGGCTAGGATAAGCCCCCGCCCAACTGGCGCAAGCGCGCCCGAAAGAAAGCCCCCATGCGCCCTTCAGAACGCCGCCCAGACGAACTCAGAACCGTGACCATTGAGACAGGCGTGTCGCGCTATGCTGAAGGCTCCTGCCTCATCTGTTCTGGGAATACTAAGGTCCTGGTGACCGCAAGCCTTGAGGAAAGCCTTCCAGGCTGGCTGCGGGGGAAAGGTCAGGGCTGGGTCACGGCCGAATACGGTATGCTGCCGCGGGCGACCCACACCCGCGGGCGTCGGGAAGCCTCTGCGGGCAAGCAAAGCGGGCGCACGCAGGAAATCCAGCGTCTCATCGGGCGCTCCCTGCGCGCGGTGGTGGACCTGAAGCGCCTCGGGGAGCGCCAGATCAGCCTGGACTGCGACGTGATCCAGGCCGACGGCGGCACGCGCACCGCCTCCATCACCGGCGCCTGGGTCGCCCTGCGCCTCGCGTGCGACTATCTCCTCAAGGAGGGCGTTCTGAAAGCCGATCCGATCCTCGATCAGGTCGCGGCCGTATCGTGCGGGATCCATCAGGACACGCCGGTCCTGGATCTTGACTACGAGGAAGACTCTTCAGCCGAAGCTGACGCCAACTTCGTCCTGACCGGGTCCGGATCCATTGTGGAGATCCAGGCCACCGGAGAGAAACGCGGCTTCTCCCGCGCCGAGTTCGACGCTCTTTTCGGCCTGGCTGAGGGCGGGATCGCAACGCTGTTTGAGATCCAGGCCCAGGCTGTTGGCAGAGCCTGACCGGGTTGGGCGACGGGGGATGGGAACGAGGGCCCGCCCCGCCCCCTAATGCCTGAAGACGCGGACGCCGGTGAAGGCCATGGCTACGCCGCGCGCGTCCGCGGCGGCGATGACCTCGGCGTCGCGAATGGACCCCCCAGGCTGGATCACCGCCGTCGCCCCCGCCTCCACCGCCTCGATGAGGCCGTCGGCGAAGGGGAAGAAGGCTTCGGAGGCGCACGCCGAACCGTCCGCCAGGGATCCTTCAAGCCCGGCGGCGACAGCGGCCTCCTTGGCGCGAAGCGCCGCGATGCGCGCCGAGTCGCGGCGGTTCATCTGGCCTGCGCCGATGCCGGCGGTCTGTCCGTCCTTGGCGTAGACGATGGCGTTGGACTTCACGTGCTTGGCGATGGTGAAGGCGAACAGCATGTCCTCGATTTCTTGCGGGCTCGGATGCCGGCGCGTGACGATGGTCAGGTCGTCTTTCGTCAATTTGGCCGTATCGCGGCTCTGCACCAGAAAGCCTCCGGCGACGGAGCGGAATACTTCGCCGGGCGCGTCCGGGTCGGGCATTTGGCCCGTGAGGAGCAGTCTGAGGTTGCGCCTTGCGGCGAAAATCTCCTTCGCCGCCTCGTCCGCATCGGGCGCCACCACCACCTCGGTGAAGATCTCCACAATGGCCCGGGCCGTAGGGGCGTCGAGGGGACGATTGACGGCGATGACGCCGCCGAACGCGGAGACCGGGTCGCATTGCAGGGCCCGTCGGTAGGCCGCCTCGAGGCTCTGGCCGACGGCGACGCCGCAGGGGTTGGCGTGCTTGATGATGGCGACCGCTGGGGCGTCCTTGAACTCGCAGACCAGCTCAAACGCCGCATCGGCGTCCGCGACGTTGTTGTAGCCGAGGGGCTTGCCTTGGATCACGTGGGCGGAGGCGACGCCCGGACGTGGATCGAGGGTGCGGTAGAGGGCGCCCGACTGATGGGGGTTCTCGCCATACCGCATGGTTAAGGCGAGGCGTCCGGAGAGGGTCTTGCGTTCGGGCGCCGCGTCCCCGAGGACGCCGGCGAACCAGGTGGAGATGGCCGCGTCATAGGCGGCTGTTCGGGCGAAGGCCCGCGCCGCCAGGGCCCGGCGTAGGGCTAACCGCGTCGCGCCCCCCTCCCGCAGGGCCTCCACCACCGCGTTCAAATCCTCCGGCGCGGTCGCCACGCACACGTAGGCGTGGTTCTTGGCCGCGGACCGAATCATGGCCGGACCGCCGATGTCGATATTTTCGATCACCGTGTCCTCATCCGCGCCGGACGCGACGGCGCCTTCGAAGGGATAGAGGTTCACATAGAGAAGATCGATGGGAAGGATGGCGTGCCGCTCAAGGGCCTCGGCGTGGGCTTGGGCGGCGCGAACGGCCAAGAGCCCCCCGTGGATCTTGGGGTGTAGGGTCTTGACCCGCCCGTCCATCATTTCGGGAAACTCTGTGAGGTCAGCGACATCCTTCACCGGCAGACCGGCGGCCGCGATGGCGGCCCGGGTGCCGCCGGTGGAGATAAGGTCCACCCCAAGGTCGCAAAGGCTCCGCGCGGCCTCGATCAGACCTGTCTTGTCTGACACGGAGATGAGGGCGCGTCTCACGGGAACCAAGTCGGCCGGCTTAGGGAATGCGGGGGCGTCGGGCATGGGGAAGCATCCGTCGGTCAGAAAGATGGAGCCCAGGCGAGCGGCGCGGCGGCCCGCGCTCCCCGGTGGAACTCCACCTCAAATCGCCAGTCACGCAGGTGCCCGGACCATACGGAGCCGCCTGCCTGTGTCAACTCGGCCAAATGCGCCCGAGGTCGGGTGCTGTAACGCAAAGTTTAGAGGCTAACCTTAATACAACCTTCGAACACAGTAAGGCCGTGCCGCATGTCCCCTGTCGCAGCGCTTAGCGTCAAGAGCCGGCGCTCAGAAACCATCCGGGACCCGCAGGCCGCGCCGCAGGGCCCCGGCGACGCCGCGGACGAAGCCCAGCGCGCCAATGGCTACGTCACCCCCTTCATCGTTTTCCTCGCCGCCGCGCCCTTCCTCGGATGGGGGCTTCCTGGCGTCTGGCTTGGGGGCATGGTGGGCTTGCTCCTGGCGGAGGGGCGCCTCGTAGCGTCCCGGGAGCGGTCCGGGCCAGCCTCACGGCCCCGCGACATCGGATTGGGCGTCACCCGCTTCGCCTTGAGCGCCGGCTACGCCCTCGCCAGCTTCAAGATCGTCACCGCGCACGACGCCACCGCCATCATGTTTGCCACCACGCTCTATGGCGTCGTCATCTTCAAGATCCTGGCGCGCGACTACGGCGCCCCGAACCGCCTTCTCATCAACCTAATCCCCATGGTCTGCGCGGTCGTCCTGGCCCAATGGGGGGCGATCAGGGACGAGTTGCAGAGCGGCCGCCCGGTTATGGTCCTGCCCACCCTCGCCGCGCCCCTCCTGGTCTTCATGGTCTTCCAATCGATCCGGCTGGATCTCGTGCGCAGTCGACGCCTAAGCGCCGCGGCCCTGGCCGCCGCCCAGGCGGCTGCGGACGCGAAATCGGAATTTCTCGCTAATATGAGCCATGAGGTCCGCACACCGCTTACTGGGATCATTGGCTTTGCCGGCCTTTTGAACGCCACGCCGGACCTCCCGGGGGAGGCGAGATCCCACGCCCGCCGGATCTATGCGAGCAGCCAGGGCCTGTTGTCGGTGGTCAACGACATTCTCGACTTCTCCAAATTGGAGAGCCGGCAGGTTGAGCTCGACCCCCAACCGTTCGCGCCCGTCGCGTTCCTGGAGGAAAGCCTCGCACTTTTCGCCGACGCCGCCGCCGCCAAGGGCCTGACCCTCGCCCTGGACTTGGACGGCGAGGCGCCGGCCGTGCTGTGCGCCGACGCCGGCAGGTTGCGCCAAATTCTCTCCAACCTCCTCTCCAATGCGGTCAAGTTCACGAGCGCGGGGGAGATCAGGGTTCAGGCGCGTTACGCGGCGCAGGACGAAACCCTGACTGTTGCGGTAAAGGATACGGGCGAAGGCGTGGCTCCGGATAAGCTTGAGCGGCTTTTCCAGCGTTTTTCCCAAGTGGACGGGTCGGTGAGCCGGCGCTACGGCGGCACGGGCCTCGGTCTTTCCATTTGTAAGGGCTTGGCTGAATTGATGGGCGGCGACATCGCCGTCTCCTCCACCCTCGGCGTCGGGTCGGTGTTCACCGTTCGGGTCCGCGCGCCGCGTGCAGAGCGGGCCTGGCCGGAGGCGGCGGATTATGGCGCGGAGGAGAAAGCGCAGGCGTTCCCCCGGGCTCGCGTCCTTGTGGTCGACGACCTGGATGTGAACCGCGAGCTCATTCGGACGCTCCTTGAGGCGGCGGGGCACGAGGTCAGGGACGAGGCCGGAGGCGTTGAAGCCTTGGCGGCGGCGTCCCAAGAGCCGTTCGACGTCATCTTGATGGACCTGCAGATGCCCGAGATGGACGGCTTTATGACCGCCGAGGCCCTTCGAGCGGGGTCCTCGCCCAACCGCGACACCCCGATCCTGGCGTTAAGCGCCAATGTTCTGCCTGACCATGTGAGGGCCTGCGCCAAGGTCGGAATGAACGGCCACATCCCCAAACCCATCGTCCCAGCGACGCTCCTTGAGGCCATCTATCATTGGACCGCGGCGGAGGAGGAGGCCGAAGCGCCGCCGTCCCGCCGGGCCGATAGGGCGCGATGAAGGGCGCTGTGGAGGGCGCTGGACCCCTCTCTGTTAAGGTCCGTGAACAGCCCAAGCCGGGTCGCCAGGGGCGTCCTTTGGGTCAGGCCCGCACAAACGCCGGCTCGAGTTCGCTCAAGAGGGCGATGACGCGCTTCTCGTCACGCGCCACCGCAGCGACGCTGAGGGCGTCGATGCGGGCCTCAAGCTCGCCCCAGGACGGCAAGGCCTCCACCGCGGAAAAGACGCCGTCCACGGCCGTTGGACTGACTGTTTCGGCGGAATAGAAAATCTCCTCGTAAAGCTTTTCGCCGGGGCGAAGTCCCGAATAGGCTATGGCGATGTCGCGCCCCGGCTCTAGGCCGTGGAGGCGGATGAGCTGACGGGCCAGATCATCGATTTTCACCGGCTCGCCCATGTCGAGGACGTAGATCTGACCGCAACCTTGCGGGGCGTCGGCGGGGGGGAGGCTGGCGGCCTGGAGAACGAGGGACGCAGCCTCCTGCACCGTCATGAAATACCGCTCCATGGCCGGGTCGGTGACGGTGACCGGGCCGCCGGCGGCGATTTGACGCTCAAACAGAGGCACCACTGATCCTGTGGATCCAAGCACGTTTCCAAACCGCACGGCGGAGGCCTTCACCCGTCGCCCCCGCGCCAGGGCTTGGAGGGCCTGCTCCGCCACCCGCTTGGTGGCGCCCATGACGTTGGTGGGGTTGACCGCCTTATCGGTGGAGATGAACACCAGGGCCTCGCAGGCGTCCCGGGCGACCAGGGCGACGTTCACCGCTCCGACCACGTTGGTCAAAACCGCTTCGCAGGGATTGAGCTCCATGAGCGGCACGTGCTTCAGGGCTGCGGCGTGCAGAACCACGTCCGGCGTCTCAGCGGCGAAGAGGGTCTCAAGGCGGCGCCGGTCGCGCACGTCGCCCAGGGCGGCCGTCCAAACGTGCGGGTGGCCCGCTTCGCTAAGCTCGCGATCGATGGCGTAGAGATTGTATTCGGAGGCGTCGAGGAGGATCAGCCGCTCCGGACCAAAGGCGAGAACCTGGCGGGTGAGCTCGCCGCCGATGGTTCCTCCAGCGCCCGTGACGAGGACCCGCTTTCCCGCAAGCAGACGGCGCGGCCCCTCGAGATCAACCCGCCGCGGAGGCCGATCCAGGAGGTCGGCGGCCTGCACCGGCTCCGGTGGTCCGCCGCCCTCGCCGCGGATGGTCACAACCCTTGCGCCCGCCTCGGCTGCGGCGGCGATCACCATCTGCATGAGGGCGCGGCTGGGACGCCGCTCAGCCAGGATGACCTGGGGCTCGCGCGCTTCAGCGGCTTTCAGCGCCGTCAGGATCGGAGCAAGGCGGCTCACGTCGCCGAGGATCTCCGTCCCAAGGATGGTTCGTCCCGCCTTGGCGGACTGATCCAAGGTGACCACGCCAGCGATGCGCGAGTTTTTACCTTTGGTCCTGCGCAGGGCCTGCAGATAGACGGCCGCGCCGGACGCGGCGGCGACGACCACCGCCGCGGGCCGGGACCGGTCCTCAAAGCGAAAGGCCCGGGCGAGATCCCCATGGGCGGCCGCCTCTGTGAGGACGCGGCCAAAGGAAAGCCCCAGCAAGAGCACCGGAGCGACCAGAAGGGGCGTTGAGCGGGGAAAATCAAGGAGGCGGTCGAAAAGGAAGAGTGCGGGCAGAAGGAGCACCACCGCCACCAGGACCGCGCGCAGGACGCGCAGGATGTCGTTGGCGGCAGTATAACGCCAAAGACCGCGGTGAAGTCTGAAGGCGGGAAACACCAGGGCGCAAATGAGGACGAAGGTGCCCGTCGCGCGCACGAGGAGGTGGCTCGGAAAAGGCTTGGCCTCGAAATGATACCTCACCTTCAGAACCAGGATCATGGCCGCGGCCGCCCAGACGAGGTCGTGCGCATAGATCATGAGCGGCGCAAAGCCCCGGCTGGCGCCGGCGTTCCGGCTCGCCTTCGAGGCCCTCATGAGATCACCGTGGACAGGAGCGGCGTCGCGTTGACCCCGGCGGATCGCGAGGGCGCGCGATGGTCCCCCGGCTCGACCGGGGTCAACTTCCAGCGCACTCGTCCGCCATGATCCGCGTTGATGGGGCCGCGCAGGATCACCTGGACGCCCCTATGGGCCGCATGGTCCTGAAAATAGGTGCAGGGCTCAAGAAGGACGTCGGGCGCATCGTTGCGTAGCCACCATCCCCGATTGGACGGGCCGCGCAAGAGAATGCTGCGGCGGTCGCGGGCGAGGGAGGCCTGAACCTCCCCCGGCAGGTGAAAATGCACCGTGTAGGAGGACGTGCGCGTGCGCCTGGGCGCGGCGCCGTCCACAGGCTCGAACCGGTCCTCTCCGCGTAGCTCGTCCCGATCGGGGTCAAGGAACAGCCGCCGGGCGTGGACCAGTCCGAACCGCTCCGCCCAGCCGTCATGGCTGAGTTCGATCCAGACCCCCCGCTCATTCTCGTTGCGGCGCACGTCCACGTGGGCGGCGGCGTCCACGAGGCGCGGCCCGAGGGCCTTAGCGGCCAAACCACCCAGAACTCGGCCGCTGGAGGCGCCGTCCACGGCGGCGGTGGATCCGGCCGGCGTGAGTCGAAAAGCCTGAGCCGCTGCGCCGTCTGGGGTCCAGCCCGCATTGGTCACAAGCCGGTCGGGTCCTCCGGTGATCTCCAGGGCCAGGGGCTGGGCGCAGGCGCTGAGGCTCCAGGCGCCTGCGGCGGGAGGTCCAGCGTCCACCATCACTGTGAGGGCGCGTCCGTTCATGCGCTGATAGGCCGAATAGGGCAGAGAACCGTAAACCGGCCCCTCAGCGTCGTCGTGGGCCGTCGCCGCCCCTACGCTTTGCGCAGGGGCGGCCGAGCCGCCGTGAAACGCGCTGAGCCGTCCATCGCCGAGGGTGAAGAAGCGCACGCTCTGAGTCAGCCGATCGATGGCCCTGGAGAGGCTGAGCGGCGCTTCCAGGCCGCGCGCCAAAAGGGCGTCGTCCAGGGTCAGGAGATCAAAAAGGAGCTCGAGGGCCTGATCGGGATTTCGGCTTCTCAGACCGCCGTCCGGCATGAGCCCCACGGCGAGGTTGCGGTCGAGGGCGCGCAATCCCTTGATCATGAGCCGTTCGCCCCGAGGTCCCGCCAAGACCACGCCGGCGAGGGCGCCTGTCGCCGTCCGCTCGATGGCGCGCAGGGGTCCATCGGCCGCACGCAGGAGGTGGCCGGCCTGACGCGCGAGACTGGTCAGAAGCCGGCCCGCCTCGAGGTCGGACGCCCGTTGCGTCAGCTTGGGCGCGGCGCAGGCCAGGTTGAACACCCGTCGTTCCAGGGTCTCAGGGCTCCAGACGAAGGGCGAGATCCGCTCAAAGGCCCTGATCCAGTCGAGGCAGAGGCGAAGCGCCTCCGTCTCTCCCGCGACGCCCTGTCCGATGAGACTGGGAAGCCAGGCGAAGCGATGAAGCTCCACGGCGAACGCCCGGCTTGGGTTTCGCGCCTCCCAGGTCTCCGCACCGTCGGCCAGGAGAAGGGTTTGGCCTGCGAGGCGGATCCGTCCCTTCAAGAGGTCGCCGCCAAGGTCGAGGTCAACCGGGCGGAAATCTCGAGCGCCGGCGGCGAGCCCAGTGACAGGGCGCCGGCCTAAAGAGGCGGCGTAGATGGGGGTTGTGACCCACTCGTTCACCAGCCGCCCCCGGACGAGGGCCAGGAGGGCGAGGGCGGCGGCGCCCACATCAGCCTGGCGACGCCGACGCCGGGTCATGCCCTGTGTCTCACGCCCTGGCGAGCTTATGGCTGCGGCCGCAGGGCGGCTATGTTGGCCGCGTACCGTTCCGCGCCCCCGCGGAACACCGCCGTCCCCGCCACCAGGGCGGTCGCCCCCGCTGCAATGCATTGACGAGCCGTTTCAGGGCCGACCCCTCCGTCGACCTCAAGAATGATATCGCGCCCAGAGGCGTCGATCATGGCGCGCAAACGTTCGATCTTACGCAGCTGGGAGGTCATGAAGGTCTGGCCTCCGAAGCCGGGGTTGATGGACATGACTAAGAGGAGGTCCACATCGTCCATCATCCATTCCACGGCCTGGGGCGAAGTGGACGGATTGAAGGCCACGCCGGCGCGGGCCCCGATCTGACGGATCCGCTTCAGGGTCCGGTTGAGATGGGGTCCGGCCTCAGGATGGACGGTGATAAAGTCGGCCCCCGCGGCGCGAAACGCGTCGAGGTGCGGGTCGGCCGGCGCGATCATCAGGTGGACGTCCAGCGGAAGCTGGGTAAGCGGGCGCAGGGCCGCCAGCACGGGAGGGCCGAAGGTGATGTTGGGCACAAATCGCCCATCCATCACGTCAAAGTGCACCCAGTCCGCGCCGGCGGCCTCGATGGCCCGCACTTCCTCGCCAAGGCGGGAGAAGTCCGCCGATAGGAGGGAGGGGGCGATGAGGATGGGCGAGTCGCTCATCCCCATCGGATACCGCCCTTGCCCCTTAAGGCGCAAGCCAAGGTCGGCCAAGGTCGGCCAAGGTTGGCCGCGGCGCCCCTGTCAGGGCTGCGACGGCGGCGGCGGGTAAGCGCCGGGCGGCGGCGGAGGCGGCGGATAGGCGCCCGGAGGCGGCGGGCCCTGCGGCGGACCATAGAGAGGCGCGACGCGCGCATGGGGACCCGGGCCGAAGCTGATGGTCACCCTCGATCCCGGCGGGATGGGCTGGCGATCCGCCTGAGCGATTTCTATCAGACGGCCGTCGCGCCCACGGATGGTGTAGGCGAAGCCCGGCGTTCTGTCGCCGCTCGCTATAGCGTTTCCGAGCAAGGCGCCGCCGAGGGCGCCGATGACGGCGCCGGCGCCGCGGTCATAGCGCCCCGCCACAGCGGCGCCGGCGATGGCGCCGCCCACGCCGCCAATAATGGTCCCGGCCTGGGTGTCGCCCGGACCAAATTGCACAGGCCGGAATGAGACGATGACGCCTTCCTCCACATGGGCCACGGCGCCTTGGGCGTAAGCAGGGTAGTAGGCCGGTCCACGCTCGTCGGCGCATCCGCCCAGTCCAGCGGCGCCGGCGCCGGCCAAGGTCAGAAGCGCGACGCCGCGAACGGCGACGGAACGAATAGTCATGGGCGATCCACCTTAGAATGAGACGCTACGAGGGTCGTATGAAACATCACGCCTGAACGGCGGCTGAATGGGCGGCGCCGTCCAGCGTCCGCCGGAAGCGGGCGATGTAGAAACCGTCGACGCCGCCCTTGGGTTCCGCCAAGCTTGGAATGAGACGCAAGCCTCCGGACGGCGAGAGGGCTGCGGCGGGCGCCCCCCCCTCTCCAGGGCGGGGCGGTTCGATTTCAAAATCGGCGTGGCGGGCCAGAAATGCTTCGGTCTGATCCTCGCCCTCCTCGGGCTCCAGGGAGCAGACGCAGTAGACGAGGCGGCCGCCCTTACGGACATGGTCCGCCGCACAGTCGAGGAGGGCGGACTGGACCGCGGCGAGCTTTGCGATGTCGCCGGGCCGCGCGGCCCATAGGACATCGGGGTGTCGACGGTAGGTTCCAGTGGCGGAGCACGGCGCGTCGAGGAGCACCCCATCGTAGGGCTCTTCGACCTTGAGGGCGGCGGCGTCGGCCGTCCTCACGTCGGCGGCGAGGCCCATGCGCGTAAGGTTCTCAGCCAAGCGCCGAAGGCGCGCCGCGGATCGGTCCACGGCGGTGACGCGGGCGCCGAGGGCGGCCAGCTGCAAGGTTTTTCCCCCAGGGGCGGCGCAAAGATCGAGCACCCGATCCCCGGTTTTGGGCGCGAGAAGCCGAGCCGGGATGGCGGCCGCCGCGTCCTGCACCCACCAGCGTCCCTCCAAGAACCCGGGCCACTCGGTCACGTCGCCGCGGCGCTCCGTGCGCAAGGTGCCCCCTCCAAGCGCCACGGCGTCGAGGAGCGGCGCCCACCGCCCGGCCTCGTCCGGGTCCCTCAGGGTGAGGTCGGTGGCGGGCTCCTCCTTGATTTGCGCCGCAAGAGCGTCGGCCACGTCCTCGCCGTACGCGGCCCGCCACCGGGCATAGAGCCAGGACGGGGCGAAATCGCTCGGGCGCGTCGGCGGTTCAGGTTCGCGGGCGATGGCGCGCAGGACGGCGTTGATCATGCCCTTGAAGGACCGCGCTTTTGGAGTCGCCTCGGCCATGTCGACGCTGGTGGCGACGGCGGCGAAGTCGGGCGTATCAAGGTGACGGATCTGGGTCACGCCCAGGCGCAGGAGATTTTGCACGCCGTCGGGCGGCTGGCGCTTAATCTTATCGCGCAGGAGCGCGTCTATGGGGCCCAGATGGCGCAAGGTCGCCATCGCCAGGGCCCGGGCGAAGGCGCGGTCGCGGACGCTCAGGGCGAGAAAGGCTTTTGAACTCGTCGCCTCGTCCAGTCCGCTGCGTCGCGCCAGGGCGGCTTCCAGAAGGCCGAGGGCCGCGAACCGCGGCGCCAGGGCCTCGCCCTCTTGCGTGGGCGGAACGGGCGACGACTGGCGGGGCGGGGACATCGCGCCTAAATCCGCCATGCGCCGGTCTGGCGCAAGCGATGAGGTCGACCCATGACGCACGAGGCTCCCGCAACCGCCAAGGCCGAGGCGCCCATGGCGCCCGGGGCCGCTCCGGGAAAAGTCCTCAGCGAGGCCGCGCAGCGCGCCCTGAAAGAGGCCGCCGAGCGGCGCGCCGCTCAAGAAACCCTTCCCCCTCAGGGTGAGAGCGGCGGACCCAAGGGGCTCGAACCGACGCGGTTCGGGGACTGGGAACGCAAGGGCCTCGCCATCGATTTTTGAAATGCGCGGCCGCTTCGCCCTACTTGAGGGACTTCAGGCTCTGGTGATGTCGATAGGCGGCGATGTCGAGCCGGACAAGGTCAAGGGCCCTGCGAACGTCATCCAGCAAGGCGGCGCGAACGGGAGCCGGCTCATGAGCGCCCTGTTCGGCTGTGGCGCACGCCGCAGCAAGGGTGCGCGCTCCGATTCCAAGGGACGCGCCTTTGAGGGTATGGGCGGCGTCTCGCCAGATTGAGTCCTCGGCGTGGGTGTCGAAGAGGCGTATCCACAGCTCGGACTGGTGTTCGAAAATGCCGAGGACCTCGTCGATGACGTCGGCGTCGCCGGCGGCGTAGTTTTCGAGGTAGGGAAAGTCCACGGCGCCTGTAATGTCGCGTTTGGCCATGGACACGCCTCCGTAACCGAGCTTGCGCTTGCAAGCATTCCCCCCAGCGTCTATGGGAGCGCCTCCGGGCGGATGGCGGCCCAGGGAAGCCGACCAGAGGTTGAGGAAAGCCTGTAATCCTGAGGATTACAATGGTTCGGGTGCATAGCTCAGTTGGTAGAGCAGCTGACTCTTAATCAGCGGGTCGTAGGTTCGAATCCTACTGCACCCACCAAAAACCTCCGAAATTTCAGCGGTTTACGGTGGACCACCCAGCCAGGTCCGGACTAAAATCTGTTTTAGTCCGGTGTTTAGTCCGGTGAATTTCGACCCGCCGTTCCCGCTCCGTCCCGCGACAAACCGCGAAAATTCGCCTTCTGTACCCCTCGATTAGGCCGTTCGGCGCTCGTGAACGAGTCGATCCACCGCTCCTCGCAGCCGAGAGGCCGGCAGCACATTGGCTCGGCCGAGCGAACTCGCCCACAAGACCATGCCGGCAACCGCCATGTGAGCCTGCAGATTCGGCTCTTGGTAGACCATCAAGACGGGAGAACCGCTGAGGCCGTCAAGGTCACCGATCGCCTTGATCTGGGCCTGATCGATGTCGAACCCAACCAGACCCGGCTTGTCCATGCCGAGGGGTTCGGCGGCGTCCAGGTAGACCCGGACCCAGCGGGATCGAATCTCGCCTGGGACCACCGCCATTGCCTCCTCGTCCCAACCGTAGCCGTAGTGCTGATGGGCGGACGGGTAGCCGATGGCAACGAACGCGAGGACCTTGCTGCCGGCCGGGATCTCCGAGGGGTCCTTAAGCTGAGCGTGGTCTAGCCTGCAAAAGTAAGGACGCAGGTCTCGGCCGGCTCGATGGTCGTCGAAGCGGAGCATGAACACATCCTCAGTCCGGCGCTGGCCAGCTTCGTCGACGGTTACGGTGACCACCTCATTGCCGGTCAGCGACAGCGTCTGCGAACCGTCCTGAATGATCACGACCACATCACTGGGGTCTCGCGCCATTGCGCCTTTGCCCAGCTGATGGCGACTAGAGATAAGGACGTTCACCCCCATCACCCTAATTCCCATGGCCGAGCCGACCGTAGACAGCTCATAGGTTGGATCGTCGTTGTGGAACGCCAGCGGCCGGCAAAACCGGGCAAAGCTGAAGACAGCTTGGGTGAAGGGCAAGAGAAGCCCGTTCACCGACACAGACGTCTTTTCGGCGGCGGCCAGTCTTGTGGGGAGCATCCGCGTGGTTCCACCAACTGACGGCGCCAGGCGCCACGACCCGCCGATTTCTAGCCGATTGCGCGCCCTTCTACGACCCGCCCGTCTTGGCTCTATCAACCCATTTCCGGAGCGCCTGCGCGAACTGAAGACCTGGGTCTCCGAGGACGCCGGTCCTGAAGCGACCATAGACGCGTTGATGTCCGTCGTGCCCTATTTCAGACTGACGCCTGCTCGGGCGAAAGCGATCCTGGCGGAGGTCGAACTCAGTGTCGCTGCATGGCGTGACGAAGGGCGGGCCATCGGAATGACGGAGTTGGAGCTCGACAGCTTCGCCGACGCTTTCGAGCATGGTGAGCGCAGCGCCGCCCAGCGGACGATCTGATGGGGTCAGGGTCGCGGCCGTCGACGACCGGCCTGCACGATCGCAAGGACAGAGGGGCCGCCAGACGCGCCCCATGAAATATCGCCTGACGCGAGACACGAGACTGCGGACAAGCTCAGAAATTCCGATCTTAAAATGGGCTTCCCGGACCATTGGCCGACGGTCGGTCATTTTCCCCTACGGCCCAAGGACTTCTTAGGAAACGTTCTTGCGGCTCGCAGATATGAAGAACAACGGGCTTGGCGCCGCGCCAATGAAGCCCGGATCGCGCCCAAAGCGGAGCGCCCTAGCCGACACCCCAGAATGAACCCGAGTTAATTTGTTCCCACGATCAGGGGGTGATTGAAGCGACGCCTAAGCAGGACGGAGGCAAGCGGTCGAATGGAACTACGGGCGCTCGTTTTGACCCTGGCCTTTAGCGTCATCCCGCTGGCGGCGCAGGCGGCTGATCATCTAACCGAGCCTACCAAGGCCGCCTCCGCGCCATCCGTGGTCAGCGCCGATGTCGATCTCTCGGCAATCGATCCGACGGTGAAAATTTGCCAGAATTTTTACGAACACGCCTGCGGGAGGTTCATCAAATCCGTCGTTCTAGCCCCAGGTCGCACCGAGGTTTCCCTGATGGACCAACAGTTCGATGCATACCTCACGGCCAGCCTGAACACGCTATTAGCGGAGAAAGCTTCGAAAGATAGCGAGCTGCAGCGGCTTGAGACCTTCTACAGCTCGTGCTTGCACGATTCGCATTCCAGCATCGACTTAGTGAAGTCATGGATGAGCCGAATCGACGCTGCCGAAACGCCGCAGCAATTTCAGGGTCTTCTCTTATACTTAAGTTCTATCGGCGTTGATCCTTTTTTTGCTTACAGCGGGTCCCCCGACCCAAACGACCTGACGAAGTATCGCGGGGAGATTGATTACAACAGTCTATGGCAGGACGCCGCCGTCGTTGAACGCACCTTCGTGTTAGCCGGCTTACCGGCGGCGCAGGCGAAGTCAGACGCTCAAGCCGTCGCCAATATCGTTGTCGAGTTACGCAAGAGCCGGACAACGGGCAACGACCTCAAGGCGTACGAGAACCCCACCACCCTCGCCCAGCTCAAAAAGGACGCCCCCGCCATCGACTGGGACTCATACTTCGCTATGGTAGGCGCGGCCCCGGGGCGAGCAATCAACGTTACGTCCAAGGCGTATTTGCCGGCGGTAAGCCGCGAATTAACGGCACGTAGTCCTCGCGAGTTGCGTGCATACCTGCGTTGGGCCTTCCTGTTTTCCCTTCGTGGAGAGCTGCCGCCGCCCTATAATCAAGCGTTCGGCGATATTACTCCGCCCCTGCGTGTCGCTGTCAATCAACCCGACAAGCGCTGCCAGGACGCGACGCTTAGGGGCATGGGCGTCGAGTTTTCACGGCAGTATTCCGAGCGGATCCTCGGGGCGCCGGCGAGGCAGGTCGCCACCGAGATCGGGGCGTCGATCCAGACCGAAATCGCAAATGCTGTGGAGCAGGCGGATTGGCTCTCGCCTGACGCGAGACACGAGACTGCGGACAAGCTCAGAAAGACCGATCTTAAAATGGGCTTCCCGGACCATTGGCCGGCGGTCGGTCATTTTCCCCTACGGCCCAAGGACTTCTTAGGAAACGTTCTTGCGGCTCGCAGATATGAAGAACAACGGGCTTGGCGCCGCGCCAATGAAGCGCGGTCGCGTAAGAATTGGGACATGCTTGTCTCCCCTTGGGTGGGGACCGGCATGGCGGCAGCCCGCCTTACAACGCCTAACGCTTTTCCTGACCCTGACACGAATTCAATGATCATGACGGCGGCCTTTCTACATGCGCCCCGGTTTGATTTGGCGGCCTCGACTGAGGATAACTACGGGGTCTTCGGCGCAGTCTTCGCGCACGAGTTTGTTCATATTGCCGAAGAACACGAATATGACGCAATGGGGAGGCAGCGAGAGATATGGTCCGCTGCAGACATAGCCTCAGCAAATAGACACCATCAGTGCGTGATAGACCAAGCTAATGCCTCTCCTGCACCCGCAGGGTCGCCTGTGTCCGGTCAAATGAACTATAGCGAAAACGTTGCAGATCTTGGCGCAGTCAGGCTGGCGTATAACGCCTTAGCTAAAAAGCTTGTCCTGAAAATAAATCAAGCGGATGCTGCGGGGCTCACACCGGCGAAGCGGTTCTTCTATCGATATGCGCAATATTACTGCACGGCGGCAACTCCCGAAACACTAAGGGACTTGGTCGCCGACGATCCGCACGGCTTGCCCTCCTACCGCGTTAATGGTCCGCTTTCCAATTTCCCCGCTTTTGGTGAGGCTTTCGGGTGTCATGAGGGATCGCCTATGCGACGCCCCGCCGACAAGATTTGCCGCGTTTGGTAGCGTGTCGGTCCATGTCTCTTGAGTGGTCGCCGGGGCTGGCAACTCTGAAGCTGCTTTTCGTGTGGGCACCAACACGCACGAAGACGCCAACGGGCTCGGTATCGCGTCGCCGTGGTCAAGCAGACCAGCCGCCGCCAAGGGCCTTGTAGATCGAGACCAGGTCCGTCAGCACCATGGCGTCCGACTGCGTGAGAAGATCTTCGCTCTTCAAGAGCGCATCCTCCGCCTGCAACACGTTGATGAAGGTGGCCAGGCCAGTTTTATACTGGTCCTCCGCGATCTTAAGGGAGTTTCTCGAAGCCGCCACCGACTGAGCGAGGGCCACGCGTCGCGTCTCCTCGGCCGCGTATCGCGCCAACGCGTCCTCGACATCACGGAAAGCGCCGAGCACCGTCGTCTGATAGGCGAGGAGCGCCTGAGCCTTCTCTTCTTTCGCCACGGCGATGGAGGCGCGGGTGCGCCCGCCATTGAAAATGGGCACGCTAACCATGCCGACGCCGACGGATTGAAGGTTGCGGTGCGCGAAGAGGTTGTCGACCGACGCTCCGGCGAACGACCCTAGACCCAGAAGATTGACGCTCGGATAGAGGTTCGCCTCCTCCACCCCGATCTCGGCGTTGGCGGCGGCGACCCGCCGTTCAGCCTCCCGAACGTCCGGTCGCCTTCGGAGGAGGTCCGAGGGCAGCCCGATCGGCAGGGTAGGTGGTGGCGGCGGCAGGGTAAGCCCGCCGCCGCCGAGGGCGTCGGTCAGAATTTCCGGCTGTTGGCCTATAAGAACGCCCAGGGCATGGATCTGGGCCCTGGCCTCAGCGCTGAGATCCGGCAGCTGGGCGGCGGCCGTCGCCACCTGCTGGGACTGCTGGTTGACGTCTAGATTAGTCACAAATCCGGAAAGACGACGATCGCGGATCAGAGCGAACAGATCCTTCTCCCGCTGCAATTCTGATTGGCCGATGGCGATCCGCGCCTGCAGCGCTCTTAAGGTTAGGTAGTCGTTGACCACCTCGGCGATCAGCGTGACCTGTCCGTCGCGACGAGCCCACTGCGCGGCTTCAGTATTGGCCTTCGCCGCTTCAATGCTGCGCCGCGTGCCGCCGAAGACGTCGATTTCCCACGTGGCGTCAAAGCCGACCGAATAGAGGTTTGTATGGGCAGGGATCGGGATGCCCGATACGCCCGCGCTACCTCCCCCGCTTGCCGCGGTTCCGGCGGCTGCGGTCGAGGATTGTCGGTCCGAGTTTAGCGTCAGCGCGTTGGCGCTTCCATTGAGGGTTGGCGCCTCGGCGGCGCCAGCGATCCGCTCCTGCTGGCGCGCCTCTCGAACGCGAGAGGCGGCGGTCAGCAAATCAGGATTGTCGGCGAGGGCGCGGCGAACAAGATCGTTCAACACCGGATCATTGAGGCCGCGCCACCAGGCGGACAGCTCGCCGGCCACGGGCGCTACGTCAGTCCGGGCGTTGGAGGCGGCTTCCCTATAGGTCGGCGGCGCAGAGGCCGAGGGCGCACGGTAGTCTGGGCCGACGGTGCACGCGGCCAGCGCCAAAACGTCAGTAACGAGCAAGGCGAAAGGGACAATCCGACCGATGGAGATCATGGCGCCGCCCCACCTTGTCCGCCCTTACCCCCTTGCATGAGCAAAAGCAGGGGTATGGCCAGGATCACCAAAAGCATCAGCGTATGGAAAACGTCGATGTACGACAGCATCTGCGTCTGTCGCTCTAAGGACTGATAGATGAGCGCGGTCGCCTGGCTCGTGGCGTCCACTGGCGATTGTCCTTGCCCCTGAAGAGCCTGCGCGGTCTGCGTGACCGCGCTCGTGTAGTTCGGGTTCAGAGAATTGAGCTGCTCTGTGAGCCGCGCCTGATGAAATTGTCCACGCTGCGCCAGCATGGTCTGCACAGAGGAGATGCCGAGGGTCCCGCCCAAGTTGCGCGCCACATTTAGCAGGGCGGACGCCTGATTGCTCTGGCTGGGCTTGAGGCCGATGTAGGCGATCGTGGTGATCGGGACAAACAGGAACGGTAGGCCGACAGACTGATAGAGCCTCGCCATAGCCGCCGAGGCGAACGATAGCTGAGTGTCTAGGCCGCTCATGTTCCAGAAGGCAAAGGCCTGTACGACGAAGGCGATCCCGACCAACAGACGGGCGTCCACCCTGCCCGACATGACGCCCACGACGGGAAGCACAAAGAGCGTGGCCGCGCCTCCAGCGGTAAGCGCCAGGCCGGCGTCGGTGGCGGTATAGCCGATCACCTGCTGAAGAAGTTGCGGAATGAATTGCGTGGAGCTGAAGATGATCACACCGGTGATCAGGGTGAAAAAGCTGGCGATGGCGAAATTGCGCTGCGCGAACATCGCAATGGGCACGATGGGCTCGTCCCGCGTCAGCTCCCATGGAATGAACAGTAGCAACGAGACGGCTGCGATGATCGCCGTCGTCAAGATAAAGGGGCTGGAGAACCAGTCATCAGTCTGGCCGCGATCCAGGGTCACTTCCAAAAGGCCCAAGAACAGGGCCACCAGAATAAACCCGATGACATCGACCTTCAGTCCGGCCTTCAGGAGCTTTTTGCGGTCGTTAACCAGCGCCAGAGGCTCGTCGACGAACAGGTTGACGAGGACTAGCGATAACAGGCCCACCGGGACATTGATGAGGAAGCACCAGTGCCAGGAGGCGTTGTCGGTAATCACGCCCCCGAGGACAGGACCCACGACAGGCCCAACGATCACGACCCCGCCATAAGCGGCGAACGCCAATCCTCGCAGCTTGGGCGGGAAAGTATCCACAAGCATGGACTGCTCCACCGACGCGAGCCCGCCTCCGGCAGCGCCTTGAATAACGCGGGCGATAATCAAAAACGTGATGTTGGGCGCGATGCCGCACATGAAGGAGGCGATCGTGAACAGCGCCACGGAGAACATATAATAGCGCTTGCGGCCCACCACGTCGGCTAGCCAGCCCGAAATAGGGATGATGATGGCGGTGGACGCCAAGAAGCTTGTGGAGACCCACGTCGCTTCGTCATAGCTTACCGCCAGGCTGCCGGCGATGTGGTTCAAAGCGACATTGGCGATGGAGCTGTCGAGGGTTGTCATGAAGGTCGCAATGGAGATCACGGCCACAATCGACCAGGGACTGCGTTTGCCGGCGACCGAACGCGCTGGCGTCCAACCGTCGTTGTCGCCGCCTCCGGCCTTCGCCATGTCAGCGCACCTTGACCGACGGTTCGACTGACATTCCAGGACCGAGGGGACAGTCGGGGGGCAAGTGGTCCAGAACAATCTTCACGGGCACCCGCTGGACCACCTTGACGTAATTGCCGGTGGCGTTCTCCGACGGCAGGATGCTGAAGGCCTGGCCTGCGCCGCGCTGGATGGAATCGACGTGACCATCGATTTTCGCCTGCGGACAGGCGTCGACCTTAATCGCCACTGCCTGCCCGGGCCGCATGAGGGCCAGTTGGGTCTCTTTGAAATTCGCCGTGATCCAAACGCTTAGCGGGACGATGGCCATCAGCAGCGTGCCCGGCGAAACATAGTTGCCTACGGCGACGGTCTTTTGCGCAATATTGCCGCGCACCGGCGCCGTGATGCGGGTGTAGCTCAGGTTGAGGTCAGCCTCGTCCAGGACCGACTGGGCGGCGCGCAGCTGTTGCTTCCCCGCCGCGACCTGAGTGCGGCTTGCGATGATCTGGTCAGCGCGTGACTTGGCGAGCCTTAGCGCAGCGTCGCGCTGAGCGGCGGTTTGGCGGGCCAAGCTGCGGGCTTGGTCCACCTGCTGCTGTGATACGGCGCTTGCGTTCAGCTGCTGCAGGCTGAGGTAGCGGGCGAGATCTCGCGCCGCGTTGACGGCCGGGGCCTGGGAGGCGCGTGCGTCCTCCATGGCCTGTTCATAGGTTGCTTGATTAACCGCCACTTGGACCTGGGCGTTCTCCAGCTGGGCCTCGGCTTGCGCTTTTTGCGCCCCCGCCTGCGCAACACGGGTTTGGATGTCCGCCGAATCAATGGTCACCAGCGGCTGGTTTGGACTGACAAGCTGATTGTCCTTCACCAACACCTGCGTCACGCGTCCGGAGATTTGCGGGGCTAATCTCACAAGATGCGTGTCGACGAAGGCGTCGTCAGTACCTTCGTACTGCCGTGCGTAAAGCCAAAACAGCAGCCCGCCGATAATCGCCGCCAGAAGGAGGACGCCGCCAGCGGTCAGCAGAAGAGGACGTTCCAGCAAACCCTTCTTTTTCGGCGCATTGGCCTGCCCCTCGTCTGGGTCGTCCCCATGGCCTTGTGTCGCCGGCTCGGACTTGCCGGCCTCGCCGCTTGAACCGCCGCCGGCTTTGGCGGCATTGTTATCGCGCCGCCGGGTGTCCTCGGCTTCACGGGATGGCGCGCCGCCCGATGGGACGCCATTCGGCGACCGGTCCGTCATTGGCGCTCTCCAGGGGCCGACCGCAGGGCCCGGCTCTCACCCCACCGCTCGGCACACCGCTGGTCCTTAAAGGCGGCTGGCTCGGTGTTGCGCCCCAGCGCGCGTCCAAGCGCCGGTTGGTCTTGCGGGTGGACGAAAGCGAGCTTAACCCGATGAGCGCAGGGAGGAGCCTTGCGTTCCGCGCCAAGTTGGACTTCGTCGGCGTTGAGCGCGCGCGCCATCGGCCGGCCGGTCAGGGGGCGACAGGGCTCAGGGTCGGTACGACTAAGACGCTCATCAGCGTACAGTCTGGGGTTTCTCCGGCGGACGGCTTCGAGCGCCCTCATCGTTCGAAATGACCTCAGAGGGCCGAGGGCCGCCTCGCCAGCCCAGGCGGACAAGGCCAAAGCACGCCGTCCTTGGATAAACCCTCGCCTTGGCGGCTTCAGGTGGGACTGCAGGCGCAAAGTCGTTCGCTTTTTGCGCGGGCCCTGCAACCCTGCGCCGTCCGTCGCCGCCAACAGTGTCGGCGCCGGGGTCTGGCCGTGGTCGACGTCGGCTATCAGGTGATCGTCCAAGGACCTGCCTGGAGAGGGCATCCCACCACCAAAAAAGCGGCCAACAGGCCTTTCTTTTCGCATTGCCGACGGGCCTGGCCGCTAACTTGGATCAACATCAGGGACTGTGCAGCGCCAGATCAGCCCCGTGGCCTTGGAGAGGTCAGAATTTTAGGGCTTGCGCCCTCCCACCTCCGCCCAACCCTGGCGCGGCGGTGGTCCGCCCGTTTAGACCGGGCGTCCCCCCTCCCCTCTTCGGTGTCGCGCCGACATTGCGCCAAAAGAGGGCCTTGGCCATACGGCCAGCGTCTCCTTTTGGCGACGTCAGGTGAGCGGTAAGGCGCAGGCCGGCAGGTTATGCGCCCGGCTAGCGAGATCAGAGAACTGCACGTCGGCCTCAAGGGCACGATGAACGCCCTGTTTCTCAAGGGCGGCGTCGCCAAGACCCACCGCGGCTTGCGTGGCGGGGTGGAGACCGGAAAGTCGGGCTGGGGCGGGCGGCCGTGGGGTTCCAGCGCTTGCGACAGCTTGAAGGTCTCGACGAGGGCGACGAGGTGCGCGGCGCCGAGCGCCCCACGCCGCCTCTACGCCTTTCGCGATATTGCTCAATTCCGCTTCGCCGTTAGCCGGCGCCTGGGAGGGCGAAACTGACGAGGCCCCCTATCGAGACCTTCGGCTCCGGCGGCTGGGCGGAAACCGCGGCCCCCGCCTTTGCGGGAAACGCCGACCACGGGGAGGCTGCGGCGCTTCCTATCCACGGTCGCGCAGGCGCCCAGGCCCTGGTGGTGGACTTCCCGCCGCCCTCCAGGGCGCCGGCGAGAGCGTGACACGCGGATGCAACCGCACAAGTCCTGGCCCGATCAAAACCCATCAGGCGATGTTAAAAGAGTTCAATGGCGGGGGCGGCGTCTAGGCGCACCTCCACGCCCCGCGCCTCCATGTGGGACGTACGCTGGCTCTTCATGACATAGCCTGCGAATTGGTCGTCGAGCTTTTTTGACAAGGTCTCCTCGCCCAAAGCCTCGAACGGATCCTGCAATGACGCGCCAATCGACTGGATATGGTCGCCGACCATATTGGCCATGCTGTTAAGCTGCTCAAGCTGCTGGCGGATGATGTCCTGGAACTGGATGCCCGCCATAATGTCCATGATCGGGCCGCCGATTGCCTCGCTCTCCACTTCAACCCGTTGCAGGATATCCCGGTTGTGCGCCAGAAGGGTAGTCAGGTCCCCGCTCAAGCCTGTCAGGGTCCGGGAAATGGCGGCTACGGCCTCAGATTGCACCCGTTCGCGTTGGTCCGCCTGCTGCTCAAGATCCACCGTGACGGAGCGCATGAGCGTCTCGACCCTCGCGTGCACGACATTTGACAGGTTTTGCGCTTCCGTCGCGAGATTACGGATCTCCGTCGCTATTATGGAGAATCCCCGCCCGGCCTCTCCTGCCCGTGCCGCTTCGATGGAGACATTGACGGACAGAATGGCGGTCTGTCGGGCGATGCCGTTGACGCCGTGGATCACGTTCAACACGTCCTTCGTATCGGCGCTGATCTTGCCGAGGAGAGCTAGGGCTGCGCCCGCATCCTCCCTCTGCCGCGCTGCGAAGTTGTCGAGCATAGACCGGCACGCGCCCATCTGCGCTTCAATTTGGGAGACGATGGCGGCGACCTTGTCGTTGGAACCTGACTGCTGAATGAACTTCAAAAGGCCCGTGATTCGACGGTCGACCCCGGTAAGATTGGTCAGGATGGCCCCGGCGGCAGATTCGCTGAGCGCCGTCACAGATCCCATCTGCTTGTTCAGGATGTCTGTGAAATCCGGGTAGGTCGCCAGCTCCAGAATAGCGCGCTCGACATTGGGATCACCGCCTTCGGACGGGAGGACGCCCTCAGCTTGAACCGAAACGTCCTCAATCCTGTCGGGCCCTTGCGGCGGGGAGACCGCCGTGTGCGACGCAGCGATGAAGTCCGGCGCGCGGGCGAGATAGTCGTCGCCCGTCTCGGCTCCCACACCCGCCGCCCTTTGGAGGCCCGCGCCCCCGAACCGCCACCCCACGAGCGCCCCAGCGCCAACGCCGAGGATAGGCCCTAGCACCGGGCCGAGGAATTCCATGGTTCCTGGGAGAAGCCTTACGAGCATGAGGTCGGTCATGGCTAAGGCCGCGGCGCACGCCGCGAGTATGGGAAAAAACCGTCGCGGCCCTTGCCCCACCGTGCGCGTCCAATGATCCGCGGCGGATAATGACGCGGGCGCGAGAGCCGGAGCGTCAAGCACCGGGCACCAGCTTTTTTACGACCTGCAGGAGCTGGGCCTGATCAACAGGCTTCACAAGCCAGCCGGTGGCGCCGGCCGCCTTGGCGGCGTCGCGTTTTCCCTGATCGGAATCGGTTGTGAGCACCAGCATGGGGATAAACCGCGTCGACGCCATCCGGCGCAGATGCGCAATCAGCTCAACGCCGTGCATGCCGGGCATGTGGTAATCTGTGATCACAAGCGAGGGCGTCACGCCGCCGTTGACCTTAGCGATCGCCGCCTCGGCGCTTGGTGCAGATTCGCAAGGCATACCCGCACGCGATATTATGCTCGACATGCTGAGAAGCATTGTCGGCGAGTCATCGACGAGTAGAATCGGCTTCATACTTAACCCTCGACGCCCTAAATCAATCTAATTGCCGATGCATAACGGATATAGAGGCCACAATCGGATTAAATTTGAGATAAATAGGTTCAAATTTTGACACTAAATATTTTGTGAAAACGCCTTAAGAGTTCAATTTATGGATTTAATGTTTGTATTTGCTTCCTCGCTGACACGGCCTTTGAGCCATTCATTCCGTGCCAAAAGATCGTCCTGGACGAGTGCACGGTAGTCGGCCGCGCCTCTAGAGTTCGGCTTGAAGGTCCGTACGGGACGGCTGACGCCAAAAGCCTCGGCCAGGGCTACGTCTGATCGAATGCCCCGGAACACGCGCTCAGGTCCAAAATCGGACACCATGCGGGCGAGAATTATCCTTTGAAGGTTCATCCGCACGTCCAGCTGGATGGGAACGACGGCGAATGCGCCCAGGTTTGGGTTCCGCTCGAGGATGACCCTGAAGCAGAGGCGAGTGAACTGTTGTACGCCCCAGTAGGCGAGATGGTTGAGCTGGGTGGGGATCAAGACGCAGTCAGCGGCCGTTAGCGCAGCCACAAGGGGCAGATCCGCCGACGGGGGCGTGTCGATGACAACCACATCATAGCGATCTCCAAGATCATCCAGAGCGTGCGCGAGCCTGTCCGGCTCGTTTGGCGCCGAGTGGATTTTGAAACCTCGATCGGCGGGAAGAACGTCCACCCCGACGACATTGCCCGCGCGGATGGAGGGGGCGATGTCCCCGCCCCGCATCTGGAAGACCGCGTGCGTCGAGGCTTCACCGCATGCCGCGGTCACTCCGAACCCCAGGCCCGCATGACCTTGGGGATCGAGGTCGACAAGAAGCACGCCCTGTCCCAGATGGGCCAGCTCGGCGGCCACATTGACAGCCGTCGTGGTTTTGCCGGCTCCGCCCTTGCAGTTGGCGATAACAAGGGTTGTCGCGCTCACGAGCAGGCCCTCAAACGGACGTCAAGGCGTGAAAACAGGCGCAAAGAACCTTGGACTGCGGCGCAGCTTTAACAGAGCCTTGCGATGCGAGGATCAGCTGGACGATCGCCGTATGGAGGCGACCGGCCTGTGCAAGATCAAAAACTGGATGCCCGAGGCCGCACAGGTGGTGGTGCAGCGCCTCAGCCTCGTCCACGGGGCAATCGCCGGTGAAACGCACTTCGTCGTCGCTCACGGTGAAGGGCATCAGAGGATCTCCCGCAGATCGAGGATGAGAAGAACCCGTCCATCGCCAAGGAGCGCCGTTCCCGCAAAACCCGGAAGGCCCTCTAAAACACCCTCAAGAGGCTTGACGATCACCTCGATGCGTTCTCGGAACCCGTCCACCACCAGCCCGACCTGATCTTGTCCCACCTTGACCACGAGGACGGCCTCTTCGTCGGGCGCTCGCCCATCGCCCGGGGGCTGAAGGTTCAGCGCCTTCGCCAGCCTGAGAATGGGGATGAGGGTCTCGCGCAGGACAAAGGTCTCAGCCGCCTTGATCCTGTGTATCTGGTTCTTGCTGATGCGAACGGTCTCCACCACCGCATCCATGGGGATGCCGAACAATCGCCCCTGGCAGTCGATGGTCACGATCCGCGTAACCGCCATGGTGAGCGGCAAGCGCAGGGTTACGGATGTGCCGAGGCCAAGGGTGGTGCGCAGGGCGACGCTCCCCCCCGCCTTTGCGACGGCCGTCCGCACGACGTCCATGCCGACGCCGCGACCGGAGAGGTCGGAAACCTCTTCTTTCGTGGAGAACCCCGGCGCGAAAACCAGGTTGGCGGCCTCCTCGTCGCTCATCTGAGCCGCTCGCTCCGCTGAAATCAGGCCAAGGCGCAAAGCCTTGTCTTTTACGCGCTCGGGATCGACGCCCCTGCCGTCGTCGATCATGTCGATGACGACAAACTCGCTCTCCTGGCGCGCAATGATCCGCACCGTCCCTTGCTCACGTTTGCCGGCGGCAAGGCGCTCCTCGGGCGTCTCGATGCCGTGATCCAGACTGTTGCGGAGCATATGGATCAAGGGGTCGGCGAGACTCTCTAGAACGTTCTTGTCCGCTTCCGTCTCCTCACCTTCGATCACGAGATCGATCGTCTTACCGAGCTTGCGGGAAACATCGCGCACAAGGCGGGGGAAGCGCTGGAAGACCTGCCCCACGGGCATCATCCGCACAGCCATGACCCCGACCTGGAGACCCTGCGTGATGCGGTCGATTACCGCGAACTGCTCCTTGATCTCGCGGGCGACAATGCGCGCGCCATGGACCTGCTCGGCCCGTGTCGCCAGGTACGAAAGCCCGTTCTTCGCGACGATCAGCTCGGCGACGAGGTTCATGATGGAGTCGATTTTAGTCTGGTCGACCCTCAGAACGCGATTGACGCTCTTGGGGTCGGTTGTCGGCGCAGGCGTAGGGTCGGCTTGCAACTGCGGGTGATCCTGCCCCTCGTGGCGGGCAGTCGCGGGCTGCGGGCTGGACTGCGTCTCGCGCCCGCCCAGCTGCGCAGCAAGGGATCTTAAGCCCTGGAAGTCGCCGAGCCGCCATTGCCCGACGGCCGTCTCTAGGACGCTGGCGATATGGTCTTGGCCCGTGGCGATTGCGAGGTTTCTTAAGACGGCCGCCACCGCTTGCAGCTTCCCCTCAACGATGGCCGGATCGGCCGCCGTCTCAAGAACCCGGATTTGCTCGCGGGCGAGGCGCTCGGCCAAGGCAAGATCGGCTGCGTTTTCGCAAGCGTCGGAAACGGTGGGCGCCGATGACGGCGCGAGAGCCCAGGCGGGACGTCCAACCCCGATATCGCCGAGGGCTGCGCCCGTTTCCACCCAATGGATAAGACGCTGAAACGCCCCTTCATTTTGCAGGCCGTCCCGAGCTAGGAGGACCTTGCACCACCGCAACGCCGACGCCTGCACGCTGGCGGGCGCGGCCAGGTTCAGCATCGCGTCGATGGACCGTCCAAGGCCGTCAACATCCTTTGAAGCAAGCATTTCCCGCGCCGTCTCGGCGAAGTCTGCGAAGACCGGCCCGTTGAGCGGTTCGCCCACCGGAAGGATGAGGTCGTCGGCAGAGACGGCGCACATCTCGACCCGCTCGACGACGTAACGCATATGCTCTTCAAGGCTCTCGCGCGTCGCATCGCTCAAGACCTCAAACCGCAGCAGGCAGGCCAGCGGGTCAAGGTCTGGGAAGGCCTGCGCGGCCCCGCGCCAAACGACCCGGACGGCCACAACGCCCGGCGCGCCCCGCACCAACTCCACAGGGTCGTCTCCCCGGAAAAAGCAATCCTCCTCCGGCTCGAACGACCAGGCGAGAAGGGGGCGTGCGCACGCCTGGGCCCATGCGCCGATCCGATCCGGTTCTGGCAAATGGGCGAGCCAGCCCGGCGCTGACGCCCCGTGGAGGATGGCGGACACGGAAGCCGGCTCGCGCTTCGAAAGCCCCGCTTGGCCGTTGGACAACCATTGGCGCATGACCGCCACACGCTGTGTCATGTTGGCTTCAGCATCCCCCGGAAGCGCCTCGCGGGTCTCCAGGGCGTCGATCCAAACGGCCACAAGATCAAGGCTGTCTAACAGGCGATCCACGATCTCGGCGTTGAGGGCCAACTCACCCGTGCGCACCTCGCCAAGGAGGTCTTCAGCCGCATGAACCAGCCGCGTAAGCGGCTGAAGATCAAAGAGACCCGATGATCCTTTCAATGTGTGCACAGCCCGAAACACGTCGTTGACCGCGGCCTTGGACTTTGCGTCCTGCTCGAGGACCAAAAGGCCGGATCCCGCCTGCTCAAGGAGCTCGCGGGCCTCAGGAATGAACTGAGCGAGGAGCGCGTTCATGCGACCCTGGGTTCCTGTATTGAGATCCCGGCCATCAGACTGGTGTGCGCGACGAGCTCGGCGGCTCCAACGGGTTTTACGATGTAGAAGTTGGCTCCGGCGGCATAGGCCTTGACCCGATCGGCCTCACCGGCCTCCGTGGAGATCATGATCGCCGGGAGCCCGCGCATCTCGACGTCGCGGCGTAGCTGGCCGAGGAAGGTGTAGCCGTCCATCTTCGGCATATTGAGATCAACAAGAATCAAGTCGAAAGATTGGGTCATTATCTTTTCGAGGCCCTCCAATCCGTTGATCGCCTCCTCGACAAAGACACCGACGGCCTCAAGGCAATCCCGATAGTACATTCGTGAGGTACTTGAATCGTCGATGATCAATACTCTTTTCATCGTATCTCTCGATCCTCAGGGCTGTTTCTGATAGACGATTGCGTCGGGAAATTTGCGCATGTTGAATAGAGAGGAAATCCGGCTCATTGATTCAGAGTGTCCAAGACACACAAAGCCGCCCGGCTTTAAACCCGCATACATGGCGTCCGCCGCTTCTCGGCGAGATAAATCATCAAAGTATATCAATAGGTTACGACAAAAAATGATATCGTATGCGCCATTCTGATTGCCGTTCTTGGCGTCCAAGATATTTGCCGTGGTGAACCGGACCGAATTTCTCAGCGCTTCGATGACTTGATAGTTTCCGTCTCCAATATAGCTTGTGTATTTTTCCATAACAGTTTTGGGGACATACTGGTAAGACCGATCGGAATACGTTCCCCGCCTTGCTGTTTTTAGAACTTTTGTGTCTATGTCGGAGGCGGTGATTTCGATATTGTAGTCGTCGACGGATTTCCAGTTTTCCAGCAGATGGATGGCTATGGAATAGGGCTCCTCCCCGGTGGAGCAAGGCACCGACCAGATTTTCACTGTGTCGCCGCGAGACAGGGGCCGGACGACTTCGGGCAGGATCGACCGCACCAAACAGTCAAGCTGATACCGCTCACGGTAGAGGTAGGTCTCGTTCACCGTCATGGCGTTGACGAGTGACTGAAGGTTGGCGCCGTCAGCCTGAAAGCAGACGCTCGCAAAATATTCACGAAAACTTTTGCTGCCAGCGTTTATCATTTCCTGACTTATACGCTTATCGACAAAGTATCTTTTGCTTTCTGAAAACATTATTCCGGTCTTCCGATAGAAAAATTCCCTGAATTTCAGAAATTCAGCATCGGATATGACATGCTCTTGTTGTGATGACGGTCTGGCGATCACGGGTTCAGCCGATTTGCTTCAGAGCGACGCGAACGGCAAAGGCAAGAAAAGGATGTTGAGGGAAACGGCCTGCAACCGTCGCAAGGGCGTCGATCATGTCCGGACGACCACGCTCAGCAAGAATGTCCACAGCGCCGGCGCAGACGTTGACGTTGTGATCCGTCAGGGCGACCGCCAGGGCGATATCAGGCGCACGCGGGCTGTTCACGGACTGGAGAATGTTGACGCTGAAGAGGCGAACGTCGTCGTCCGGGTCGCTGAGGAGGCCCTCGACAGTCGGCAAGATCCCGTCGCCCATAAGTTGGATGGCTTCGATCACCGCGTTTCGCAGGAGGACGTCCTCGCTGCGCAAGTGTTGGAGCAGGGGAGCGGCCCTGGCTGGATCCTTGCATTGTACGACGCCCGTCAGGATTGCTGATCGAACGCTCGGTTCGGCCTCGATGCTGAGCTGCGCCACGAGACGGTCCACGTCCCCGCGCTGCGTCAGGACGCGGACCGCGCGTGCTCGGTCCTCCACGTTAGGACTGTTAAGCGCCGTGGCCAGGGCGGCGGCGTCGACCTCGTGGGCTGGACCGGCGGGGCTCTCCGGGACGGGACGAGATGATCTGACAAGCGGCATGGCGAAGCCTCACCTGGCCCAGGAGATGAGTTGGTCGGCGACCCGGTCGCAGGGCAGCACTTTGTCAGCCCCGCCAAGCCGCACCAGTTCTGCGGGCATGCCGTAGACGATGGCCGTCGACTCATGTTCGGCGATTGTTCGTCCTCCCGCTTTGCGCAGGCCCGCCATCGCTTCAGAGCCGTCATTGCCCATCCCGGTCAGCTGAACCGCGATGAGGAGCGCCGGGTCGAAAATGGCCATGGCGGATTTAACGAGGCGCTCTACGCTCGGGTGCCAAAGGAGTTTGGCGTCCTCAGGACGTGTATCGACGACAGGTCGGCCGAGCCGCCTGTCCACCACCACATCCGCATTGCCGCGTCCGATATAGATCTGTCCGCGCTTAAGCGGCATGGGACCAGTGACCTCAACCACGCGCAGAGGGCAAATGGCGTCGAGCCGGGCGGAAAAAGATGCCGTGAACGCCTTGGGCATGTGTTGGGCGACCACGACCGGCCAAGGAAAACTGGCTGGCAGCTCAGGCAGAATATCCTCAAGGGTGCGGGGCCCGCCGGTGGACACGCCGATGACGACCAAGCCGCTCACACTGTCCGGCGCCGCAGCGGGCCTTGGGTTGACCGCAGCGTGGGATGAACGCTGGATCCTTTCGACCAGGCCGCGCGCGCGCCTTGGCTTCGCCCGCGCCGCCGCCTTGACCTTGGCGATCAGCTGGCTGCGAACGGTGTCGATGTTGAGGGAGACGGTCCCGCCGGGCTTTTCAAGAAAATCAACAGCGCCAAGTTCGAGCGCCTGCAAAGTGGCCTCTGCGCCCTTGGCGGTGATTGAGGACACCATGACCACGGGCCGCGGAGAATGGGTCATGATCTCAGACAGGCAGGTCAGCCCGTCCATCTCAGGCATGTTCACGTCCAGGGTGACGACGTCAGGGTTATGCAGAGCAATCTGGTCGATTGCGTCCCTGCCGTTGCGCGCTGTGATGACATCCATCGCGCCGTGGCCTTCAAACATCTCGCGCAGGTGCTTGCGCATGAGAGCCGAGTCGTCGACGACAAGAACCTTGATCATGGACGCCCCCCGCCCTGCCTAGCGCGGCTCCGGCCCCCATTCTTCTGGAGCTTGTGACTGGTCATGGCCCTGAGCTCCCTTACCTGGTCTTAATCTCTAAAAAGAGATTTCTTTTTCAGAAATCCCGTCTCTACTCTAATTTTCCAAGGGCATCGCTCTCAGATATCGAAATAAGTCGCTCCACATCCAGCATCAGGATCATTCTTTTTACCCCGACGATGTTGGCGACACTTGTCACAGCGCTGTCAATATGAATAGCAATGCTTGGCGCTGGCGATATTTGTGTTCGAGAAATCTTCAGGACTTCGGATACGGAATCGACGATGAAGCCCGTCCGCGCACCCTCCAGGGTGAACACCATGATTCGCTGGCGGTCGTTGCGTTCGATGGAGGAGAGACCGAAACGTCGGCGCTGGTCGATGACGGGCAAAACCGCGCCGCGAAGGTTGACCACGCCCTCGATGAACGCCGGCGCATTGGGGACCCGGGTCAGCTGGTCGGGGATGCGGACAATTTCCTGAACCGCATGAATAGGGACGCCGTATTCTTCGTCAGCGACACGGAAAATGACGAACTGTTCCTCATCGTCGCTCACATCGGCCGTTAGCGTGGATTTTAGGGTCACTTCAGCCTCCTCGTCCAAGCTTGCAGCCTCATGGAGGGCGTCGCGGATGACGGCGTTGGTGAATAAGCGCTCGGGCAAGAGGATCGAGACGAGTCTCTGGCCGGCGTCCATACGGCACATCTGATCGACTTCCCGGCATTCCGACCCGGACGAAAGCAACCTCGGCAGGGGCTCGACGAGGGACCGCGGCACCCTCAGAACCTCCTTGACCGTGTCTGTGACGAGACCGACAGCGTGTTCGATTTGGTCGATGACATGGGTGACGACCACGATGCGGCGCTGCTCATTGGGCCCCGACGCCGCGGCCATGCCGAACATCGCCCGCAGACTAACGAGGGGAAGAAGCCGGTCGCGCAGGTTCATAACGCCCAGGATGTGGCTCTTGGCGTTTGAGACCTTGGTGACCGTTTCGGGAACCTGGACGATTTCCTGAACAGTCTCGATCGGGAGGGCGTACTCCTGACCGTCGAGCTCGAAGGAAACGAGTTGCATCTCCTCCATGATGGCCGCCGCCGCCCCTCCCGCCGCGGCGGCGCCAACCTCGTCCGGGGATCCTCGCCCGCCCGTCAATGCATCTGAGGACCCCAATGCCACCATCAGCTTTCTGGTGCTCAGCATCAGCATCATGGATGCGTCACGCTTTATCACGCCGTCCAGAAGCTCGTTGTCGATGGTCGCGCCAACGCCGTCCATGGTCTCCATCTCGCGCATCTCGGCGGTCACGACGCTGGACATGCGATCAACGATGAAACCGGCGGCCATGCCTGTGTTGAGGACGACCACGCGCGTGGCGTCGTCGTATGCGACATCATCGATCGCAAAGATGCGCCGGAGACTGATGATCGGGAGCACGGACCCGCGAAGGTTGGCCAACCCCTTAAGGCTAGCCGTCGCCATGGGCACCTCCACCATGTCTGGGAGGCGAATTATTTCCTGCACGTCCTTGAGGGGAACGGCGAAGGTCTCGTCGGCCACGGAGAAGGTGACGAACTGCAGACTGGTCGTCGCTTCGCCCTCCCATGCGCCGTCGGGGTCGCTCGCCGTCGGTTCAAGCACAAGGTCCAGGGCGTCGGCCATGTGGGCGTCTCCTCTGCGCGGGCTCAACCTTGGTTCTGGAGTTCGTCAGCCAGGGATGCGACCTCCTCAATCGCCGCGGCGAGCCCCTCGGCGGTCTTGGCCTGCTCCTCAGCCGCCTGCTGGGCCTGGCTTGAAGCCGTTCCAGCTTGCTGCGCCGCAGCGGCGATCTGCTCGGCTCCTTTTTTTGCTTCCACCAGGGCTGCAACGATCTGCTGAGCGCCGGTCATGATTTCCTGGTTGCCGCTCGCTACGATGGCCAGCTCATCCTTCACCGTGCGAAGGTTTACGGTGATGACCTTGTTTTTCTCGACTTCAGAGGCGGCGGCGACGGAGATGCCCTCAAGGTCCATGCGAACGACCACGATCTGATCCTGGACCGCCTTAACCAGGTCTTTGATCCGCTCCGCGTTTTCCGATGAGTCGCGCGCGAGGTTTCGAATGTCCGTAGACACCACCATAAAACCCTTGCCGTACTCGCCGGCGCGGGCGGCCTCAATCGATCCATTGACCGCCAGCATGTTCGTCTGGATGGCTACAGTGGAAATCGCATCGACGATCTTGTCGATTTTGCGGCTGACCTGCTCGAGGCCATTGACCAGCACGCGGGTCTTGTTGGTCTCTTCAAGGGAGCTGGAAACGCCGGCGATGAGTTGCTCAACCGACGCCGAGTTCTCGTCTAGCTGGATGGTGATCGCGTGTGCACGCTCCACAGCCTCCTGCGCCCGCTCCAAGGAAACCATGGTTCCGCGTTCGATCTGAGCGACGGCCGCGGCCGACTGCTGCGCCCCAGAGGACTGCTGCTGCGATCCGCGGTTGATCTGGTCGAGGGCGGTCATGATTTGACCGGCGGCGCGGTTGATTTCCTCAACTGCGGAGGAGAGCTCCTCAGCCGCGGAGGCCACCTCCTCAGCGCTCTTGGTCACGTCCGTAGCGTTTTTTAAGTCTTCGGAGAGAACCGAAAGCTCATTGGACGCCTGCTCGCTTTGCGAAAGGGCGGTGGTCTGCTGGTCCACCGTCTTCAGCGCCTCCTCGCAGGCCGCCGATTGCTCCTCAGCCGCAGCGGCGATGACCTCGGCGCCCTTTTGCGCTTCATTCGCCGCCTTTTCACTTTCCATGGAGAAGTTCGCCACCTCTTCGGCGCCCTTCAGGATTTCACCCAGACCCGTATCCAGGCCCTTGAGCTGAACCGTGACGGCGGAGCCAGTCACCACCTCAGCCCGAGCGCCTTCAGCGGATCGATTAATGCTCTCGGCAATAACCTTTACATCGGCCTGGATGGTGACGATCAGCGCCTGGATTTCGCGGGCGCTCTTTTCTGAAGTTTCGGCAAGCGTGCGAACTTCGTCGGCGACGACGGCGAAGCCCTTGCCGTGCTGGCCGGCCCTGGCCGCTTCAATCGCGGCGTTCAAGGCCAGAAGATTGGTCTGATCGGCGATGCGGCCTACGGCGCGCACGATGTCGCCTATGCTCGCAGCGTGACGCTCGAGCTCCATAATCATTTTGACCGACCCGCCTTGACGGTCGGCCGACAGGCCGATGCTGACCACGGTGGCGTCGATCTGCTTGGCGACGTCGGCCACGAGGGTCGCAAGCGCCTGGGTCTTCATTCGGGAATTATCGGCGATCGCCCTGGCCTGGCTCATGGTGGAGGCGATAGCGCTGATGGCGCTGCGGGATTCCTCGGACGCGCTTGAAGACTCCTCCGCGCCCGCGGCGATCAACTCCATGGCCTTGCGAAGCTCCTCAGCGGCCGAGGAGGATTCGCTGATGCCGCTTGCTAACTCCGCGGTGGCGGAAGCTATCCGTTCCGCCGCCTTCTGCTGACGCGCATGGGTCCGTACGGTCCGACGGCTTTCATCCGCGAGCTTGGAAAGGCGCTGCGTTGAAGCCTCCTCCGAGCCCCGCGCCAGCCTAGATATGCTATCAAGCGCGACTTTCTTAGCAAGCGCCATTACAAGCTCCGTCGATTTATATTTGATATTACTTTACGCGCGAAATTTTATCTAAATCATTATTTGGATAATGATTTCACTTAGAAACAAGGATTTAGCTATATTCATTTGAAAATTTATCGCGGCTTCATTAACGAGGTTACTATATGCCGCTACGTATAACTACGCATGGGTATGCGACGTCTTGGCTCAAGCCTCTGATCGATTGCCAGCCCACCAAAAGGTGCTTGCAGGACACGTTCGAATATTCGAGCAATGTAAGCGGTTCGTTCGAGCAAATTGTAGGAGCGTGCACGCCGCCCCCCTTGGAAATGGCGGCAAAACCTTACGCGCGGCGATCAGCGTGACCGCGATCCCGTATCCACCTGGTCGAGGGCGATAAATCAGCTTGAACGTAATATTCGTTCTCTTCGATTATCACCGCCGGGCCGTCTGACGACCATTCGGCGGATCATGCCTCGCGCGACGCCCCCAGGGGACGGGCAGAAAACCACGCTCAGCGGACGGCGCAAAAAAAGGGCGAACCCTGGGTTGCGAGACCTCGATCACCTGCCGGAAAATCGTGTCCCATTGCGTGGTGATTGCGGCGGGATGATCAAGGCGATCCCTGCGCCAAGCTTGGATCCTCGGGCGTAATAAAGCTTCTGAGGGGCGCGCCGGCGGATCGCGCGAGCAGGACTGCAGGCATCTAGACGAGATAACGCAATCCGGAGCGGGGCCCCCGGTGAGCCTGCTCAAAGTCCCACCTCGCGGACGTAGAGGTTATCGCCTGGAAAGCGCGGTAATGATCGTTCGACATCGCCAGGCCGCCCCCCCCTACGTCAACCCATTCTGAGACCCACCCCCGTCTAATATTCAACGCCAGACGCCATAGTTTTTGCGAATAAAGTATTGTACGCCGTTCACCGAATTACATGAGGCGATGTCAGAGTGGACCGATCGTCGCATCTATAATTATATCCATTGCTCTGCGGCAGCGGCTTGGTTACTCAACCATCGCGGCATGCATCGAAAGCGCTTCAGCGGGGTCGACGGTCTGCGTGAGAGGGGCGTTTCTGGTATGGTGCCGCGCCTGCCGTCCAGGTCACCTCGCGACAAAGTCACGCCGCGAACCGGCGTTGACGAAAATGCACGTGATGGCCGCCCGCATTATTCCGAATTTTTCCAGCACCCATACGCCTTGAGATCGAGGCTCAAACTCTACGCGTCCGCGTCCGGCGTTCCCCGCGTCACGCCTCCTGCAGTCCACACGGCTCGACCTGTCCTGCGCCGCCGGCGGAGGGTTGGACACCGCCTAAGGTTAAACCACCGCCGAGCGTGGCGCGCCTCTGCGGAGCGCCCGCTGCGGGTGAGGTCGACGTGAGCGTTGCGTCGCCAAGCGCCGACAATGAGCGACTGCAAGCCGAGCTCGCCGCCTGCACGCTTGAGCTTGGGCGCGTCTCGCGGGATGCGGACCTTCTCCACGCCATCCTCGACGACGGCCCTGACGCCACCCTCGTCGCGGACCCAAGAGGCGTCATCACGCGGTTCAACCCGGCCGCGGAGCGGCTCTTCGGATGGCCTAGGGCGGATGTTGTCGGCGCCCACATCAGCCTCCTTATGCCCCTCGCCTACCCTGTCCAGACGTCGGACCCGGGTCTTGGCAGGGACGCCGCCTGGTTTCCCAGCGGTGTCGGCGTCAGCCGCGAGGCGAGCGGACGGCGGAGGGACGGCTCTACGTTCGCGATAATGATCTACGGGTGCGAGGTCTTGTCCGGCGAGGATCGCCAATTCGTGAAATTCGTCCGCGATCTGACGCCGGTCCGTGAAGCCGAGCAAAGCGTGGTGGCGCTTCAGGCTCAACTCACCCGCGCTTCGGGCCTCCACTCCACAGGCGCCGTCGCAGCGGTTCTCGCCCACGAACTCAACCAACCCTTGGGCGCGATCGCGAGTTACGTGGAAGGGGTCAGGGCCTTGCTGACCAGAAAGGGTGTGGGCGATGAAGCGCCGCGGGCCGCCTTGGAGGCCCTGGACGGCGCCCGGGACCAGGCGATCCGGGCCGGAGAGATCATCCGACGGATCAGAACCCTGGTTGCGGGGGATCTATCCGGCAGGCGCGCCGCGTCCGTCAGGGGCATGATCCTGGAGATGGACTTTATGGTCGGTCTCCTGACGCGGGACGCCGGCGTCACCGTTCTCTATGACGTCTCCATAGCCGACGGCCCTGTCATCGCCGACAGCGTCCAGATCCAGCAGGTTGTTCTCAATCTTGTCCGCAACGCCGTGGAGGCCATGCACGGCTCCGCTGACCGGCGCTTGGAGATCTCAAGCCGCCTGGAAAACGAGGTGTGGATTGTGGCTGTCGAGGATAGCGGCCCTGGACTGAAGAAAGAGACCGAGGCGGGTCTCTTCATCGGCAGCAGCATAGGTCAGGGGGCCGGCCTCGGCATGGGCCTTTCAATTTGCAAGACAATAGTCGAGCATCACGGCGGCCGGATCTGGGCGGGGCGCTCGCGCTGGGGCGGCGGGGCCTTTTCGTTCAGCCTTCCCCGCGCAGCGCACGCAACATAGCCCCAGCGGAGCTAGCGACGGCCCTAGTGGGCCGCACGCCCATCCTTGAGCAGGAAGGCCATGCGCATCAGGTCAGCGACGTTCTCGGCGAGCATCTTCGTCATGAGGTTCAGCCGATAGACCTCCACCGTGCGCGAACTCAGGCCAAGGGCGTTAGCGATGTCTTTGTTGGAGCAGCCCCGGACAAGGTGGTCCAAAACCTCCGCTTCTCTCTTTGTCAAACGCTGGCGACGCAAATCCAGCGACGCCCTCTCCTCAGCGACCGCCTCAATTTGCGCCGCAGCGCCCAGACATTCGCGTATGGACGTAAGTACAGTCTCGCTTCTGAAGGGCTTTTCGATAAAGTCGGCGGCGCCATTCTTCATGGCGCGAACCGCCGCGTCGACGTCCCCGTGGCCGGTGATCAAAATTACCGGCATGCGGCAGCCCACCTCCTTGAGCCGGCAGGCCAGAGCAATGCCGTCCATTTCCGGCATTTTCAGATCCGAGACAACGCATCCGGCGACGGGCGCATCTAGAACCTTGAGGAACGCGCCGGCTGAAGGAAACGCCCGACATCTCAGACCTTCAGACCGCAGAAGGAACACGAATGAATTCCGGCAGGCTTCGTCGTCGTCGACGATAAAGACGGTTGAGTCCGCTTGAACTGACGTTCCTAGCAAATCCGCCCCCTAATATCCTCTGATTGGGTCCATCCTCGCACTAACCGCCGTCGAGACGTATCAATAAAAAACTGTAGGACACAATGTCACGCGGTTATCATTGTGCCCCAAGTCGCTTAAGACTGATTTATCAAGCGCGCCAGGCGGGAAATACCCCATTAATACTTCCTTTAATTGATCAAAGCCAATGACGTCAGGCTCTCGCCTTGCTGCGGAATGCGGCCCGTCGCGCCAACGCAATTCATCCAGAGCGTCAACAGCCGCGGGGCTCCTTGGCCCTAGAAACGGCCGTTAGCCTCCCGGACCCAAAGGGTGGCCGTCCCCCCCTCAAAGTCATCTGTGCGCTGCGCTTCACCCATGGGGAAGGTCGCCTCGGCGTTCGCAGAGCCCTTACGGGCGCGCCCGACCAGCTTGAACTGGTCCACAAGGCCCGAAAGCGTTTCCGCCTCGGCGATAAACGAATGGCTTGCCGCAGCCGCTTCCTCAGCCATGGCTGCATTTTGCTGGGTAGCTTTGTCCATGAGATTGACCGCCTCGGTCACCTCCACCAGGCCCTCCGACTGAGCCTTTGCCGAGGCGGCGATTTCGATGACGAGCGCCTCGATGCGATCAACTTGCGAGACAATATTGAGCAAGGCCTCGCCGCTTTCCCCCACGAGGCCCACGCCGGCGTTTACCTGCTGGTTTGATTCCAGAACCAAGGCCTTGATCTCTTTTGCAGCGCTGGCGGAGCGTTGAGCCAGGGCCCGAACCTCCGTGGCGACCACGGCGAAGCCCCGACCGCTGTCCCCGGCCCGCGCCGCCTCCACACCCGCGTTCAGGGCGAGGAGATTGGTCTGGAAGGCGATTTCATCGATGACGCCGATGATCTGGCCAACCTTGTTGCAGGAGATCTCGATCGCACTCATGGCGTTGACGGCGCTGCGGACGATCCCGCCGGAGGCGTCCGCGTTCGCCTTGGCGACCTTAACGGCTGCGGACGCTTCATGCGCGACGCTGGCCATGCGACGCGCCGCTGTCTTGATTTCTTCCAGGGCGGCGGTGGTCTCTTCGAGGCTCGCCGCCTGCTGCTCGGTGCGACGCGAGAGTTCATCTGACGCCTGACGGATCTCACTGCCATGCCCGTAGATAGCGCTCGACGCGGTCGACACATGGCCTAGGGTGCCACTGAGTTTGCCGACGGCGGCGTTCAGGTCGCGACGAAGGGCGTCATAGTGGTCGGCGAACGGGTCTTCGATGGGACGGCTAAGGTCGCCCATTGAGATGTCTGCGAGCGCCGCAGTGAGAGCCGCCACAACTTGCTGCTGTTGGGCGTTGCTGCGCTCTTGCGCCGCCGCAGCCTCTAGCCGTTGGCGCTCAGCTTCGATCTCAACGGCCTTCTGGGCGTTTTGCGCCTTAAGGAGCGCCCTCGCCCCTTCCCTCTGCGCAATAATCGCCTTGACCATTTCGCCGATCTCGTCGCGACGGTCCGTTAGGACTGGCGGCACGACGAAATCGTCGGCTTCCGCTAGGGCGATGAGACTGCTGACGGCTTTCAAGGGAAGAACGATGGAGCGGATCAAGAACACAGCCAGACCGACGACGCCAGCGACCGCGAGCGCGGCCATGACGCCAAGGATGACCTTTAGACGTCCAATGAGCTCCTCCGCGCTATTACGACGCTCCAAGGCGTCGTCAGCGAACCGCTGCGTGAGACGTTTCAAATGTTTATCGACGCTTTGGAGCGTCACCCCGCTCGCCGCCGCATCCGGCGACTGAAGCGCCTCCAGCTCCTTTTGCACGACGCCGATGGCAAGGCGCTGCTTGGGCGTCGTGGAGCGGTCTCGAGCGACATCCAAGTCCGCCAGAATAGCAGTAAGCGCATCCTTGTCTTCGTCCGCGTGGAGCGGGAGGTCGGTCTCCACATGCCGGCCCTCAAGGCGAACGAAGGCGGTCTGGACTTTGTGGCTGTAATGGACGGCGATAAACGCCTTGTCATAGAGGTTCAGCGCCACCTCCCCAAGGTCGCTCGCAACCACGAGGACGGATCCGCTGAACACCAGAACGCCCAAAAGGATGGCCGCACTGCTGAAAATCACCTTCTTGCGGATGGTCACGCCCGCCCTGGCGGACGTCCGCCGACCTGAACGGAGGACCATGCTCTTGTCACTGGACATTGACGGTCATCTTCATGCGGGGATGGATTGAACAGATGATCTTGTAGGACCCTTTGGCGGCGAACTTGTAGCTCACCGTAGCGCCTGGCTTTTGCAGGCCAAGGTCGTCGGAGGTGTCGTCATTACCAGCGCTGTTGACGGTGATGTTATGGGTGACCGTGTCGTCGTTTTGGAAGTGGACGCTTTCCCCGGCGTGTACAGTCAGCGCAGCCTGGGAAAAGGTCTGGTTTTTCTGCGTTACGCCGAAATCAGCCGCAAAGGCTGGAATGGCGGCAAGAGCCAGCGCTGCGGCGCCGATGCGTAGGGCGAGTGAGGCGGTCTTCATGACAATACTCCAGGGATGGACGCAGATCAGCGGGCGACCAGCCCTCCGAGGGGCGCGATGGCGAGCCAGACATTGAGGTAAAGGGTGTTGTTGGCGGCGGCTCTTTGATGGTCGCCGTCGAATTCGGTGTAGCCCGTGTACTGGGCGGCGAAGCGGGCGTTGGCCCACGAGACCGGCGACCCAGCCTTGCCCCAAGGCGTGTAGGCGAGCTCTAAAACGTAACCGCTCGTCCGCAGGCCCGAATTGTAGAGCGCCGGATCAAATGATCCCGTCGTGGAGAACGCCTGGACCGATGGGGTGAAGGTGTCCTTGAAGCTGTAGGACACGTCCGCGCGCGCAGTCGTCAGAGTGTTGCGCCGCCGGGTTGAGAAGAGAACCTGCGACGCCTCGAGGTCCTGGTCTTCGGTTATGATGGCGCCGTGGGCGGATATCTCATGCTCGCCCGAACCGATGTACTGATAATTAGCGTCAACGCCGACATCGGTCAGGGTATCGGCGCCCTGGCTGACGTCGCCCCCGGGATACCGGCCGCCGCGCAGACCGAAGGCCCCTATCTCCATGGTTTGGGTCGTCCCGACGTCATGCAGCAGGGCGACCCTCCAATACGGTATGGGGCCGATGTAGCGGTCGGAGGTAGAGTTGGTTCCCTCCCCAAGCCGTCCAGCAAGGACGCGGTTCAGCGGACTATAGAGGCTGGCCTCCAAGTAAATGCTGTCGTCAAATAGTCCATAAAGCCCGCTGCCGATCACCTGTCCGGCCAGCTCGCCGGCGATGAGGGGCGCTGCGTTGGCGCCGGGTGCGAGGCTTGATTGGTTGTACGGGAAGCTCCACGCAGGGGTGCTGTTCCACACATCGCTGACCGTCGGGTTGTTGTTGAAGTCAAGTCCAACAAGGCCATCGCGGCCAAACAGACTAACCTCCTTGACCTTTCTGACATCGACATTGTCTACGTTGAAGGCGCGGGCGACGCCGTCGTAGGTCGCCTGAGAGAAGACGCCGAAGCCAAACGGCGCGCGTCCGGCGTAATAGACCGACACCTGGTCGACGGCGAAATTGTCATTATCGCCGAAATGCGGCGCGGGCGGAGGATTTTGGCTCTCATTGGTGTGGGTCAGCGAACTTTGAACCGTGAAGGCGATGAGCGCCTCATGGTTTTTCTTGTCGGAGCTCTGGTAGCCGTAGAGCTTGAAATCGCGGCCATAGGGTTTCAGTTGCGGCCCAAACGCCCCGATGTGGCAGGCTTGGCACGGTTGGCCGGTTTGCTGCGCGAAACTTGGTACGGCGCGGGTGGGCGAAGGCGATAGGAACGCCGTCGCGGAGACGACGGCCAACAGTCCGCTCGCCCGAAGGGCCGACACGGCTATCCAGCTGAGGCGCTCGCGATGCCGCAACAGTGTCCTAGCGCCCATAGCCTTGAGCCCCTCCCGCGCAGCCCAATAGCCTCGGCCGCGCCCTTGAAGGTCAGAGCAATATCTGAAGTTAAAATTAATTATTGCAATGCAAATATATTTGCATTGAGCCCATATCTCCTATCAATTCTCCCTTATATCAGTATAAATGCATGTAAATATGCAATTATGGGGTGAAATATGCCATTTTATACTCAGTTAAAGACTGCGACAATATGACACAGAACATCTAAGGTTTTATATATCAGCACTGTATAATATTAAAATGCAGGTCTCCAGAAAATTTAAATATTTAAGCATTCTACACGCAATAAACAAGCGTTTGCTTTCGCCGTAATTCATGTACTTTGCGGAAAATAAATTCACCCCATCGGTCGTTTATTCTTAATTATAATCGCAACAGGATGAACATGGTGGATGGCAAGTCTATAAAGCCGCCATCAATATGGCGGGAGGCTCTATGCCTCGATCGGCCAACCTTATGCCAGTCAAGGGCGCCGCCACTCCGCCTTGAATGAATTTCAAATATGAGTTCAATTATTGCGCGAATTAATCGGCCTATTATCCCATATTTGAATGCAGTTTCCGAAGGGAAGGGCGTTCTACTGCGGCGCAATATTCAATCCCGCGGCAATATAACGCGTCTCGCCTTCACTTTATCCGTCGTGGGCCGAGAAAAAGCGGCGAAATGACGCAGAAACACTTAAAATCCGGAACCGATCACTAAAGACTTTACCGCGTACCGTGCGATTCGCTTGAAAGGCGAAAGCCATGACTATTAATCCGACGCCCCGGAGGCCCTTGGCGCTGGCTGCGCTTACCCTCGCCACATGTCTTCGTCTGGCGGGCGGCACAGCGGCCGACGGGAGCCCGCAGGCCGACGGGGCGTTCCGGCGGCTGCCTGAGTACGCCAGCAGGAATGGGGCGTTGAATGTCACCCTCGTGGCTGCGCCGAAATCGGTAATGATCGACGGCGTCCGATTCGACGCGCTTGCATTCAACGGCGAGTATGCGGGGCCAGTCCTGAGGTTAAAGCCTGGCGACCGGCTTAAGATCCACTTGGTCAACAGGACGGCGCAGCCGATCAACCTGCATTTTCATGGCTCATACGCCTCGCCCAAGGCTGCGGCGGACAATATTCGGATCGAGGTCGCGCCCGGAACCGAATTCGATTACCGGCTCACCGTTCCCCTGAACCAGCCGCCGGGTCTTTATTGGTACCACACACACATTCATGGCCTGGCGGAGAACGAGGTCAACCGCGGCCTTTCCGGAGCGATGATTATCGCCGGCGTAGAGCGCCGCGTTCCTGAAACGGCGTCGGTCCGCGCCCGGCTTCTTGTCCTCAAGACGTTCACCCTTGAGAACACCCACGATCCTGCCGCGGCGCGGCTGCACGGAATAATTCAGTCGATCAACGGCTCAGCCTATTCCGCGATCCGGGTCGAGGCCGGCAAGCCTGAATTCTGGCGCATCTCAAATCAAAGCCCCAACGACTACTATCACCTCTCCATCAAAGGCGTTCGATTCAGGGTCGTCGCCACCGATGGCGCGCCAACGGTCCAAGATATGACGTCCGACACCCTAAACGTCGCCCCCGCAGGCCGGACCGAGGCGATGGTGACCTTCCCGGCGGCCGGCGATTATCAGCTCCTCTCGGGTTCAACGCCGACGGGCACTGGCCGCAGCCTGAAGGTCACGCGCGAACTGGCGCTCATCACAGCCGAGCCAGCTCAACCTGAGGCCACAGGGCGGGCGCCGGCCCCTGCGGACGCGGGCGACCTTGTCGGCGCCAGACTGGGCGCGCCGCCGATTGACCTACGCCAGTCGACCATCGCAGCGCACCGCTCGGTCGTCTTTTCCCAGGCGCCGGGCCAGGAGATTTACCTGATCAATGGTCGAACCTTTGATCACAACCGCATCGATGCGTCGGTGCCGTTAGGGTCCGTGGAGGAGTGGACCATACGCAACGACACCGACGACATGCACGTCTTTCACATCCATCAGCTTCATTTTCAGGTGGTTGCGATCAACGGCCAACCGCAGCCTTTTGTTGACAAGTTAGACACCGTCCGCGTTCCCGAACGCGGCGAAGTGACCATCCGCATTCCCTTCACGGATCCCCAGATCGTCGGACACTTTGTTTATCACTGCCATGTCCTCAAGCATGAGGATAAAGGCATGATGGCGAATATTGAAGTTTACGACCCGAAGATCGGTCCAGATCGACTAGACAGTCCAGACTTCAACTACCGCGGTCAGCGCCCCTGGTGGCTGCGATGGTTAGGCGGCGCGCAAACCATCGGGGGGTACATCTGTCATTCGCCCGCGCCCAAGCGGCAGAGCACCGGCTGATGCGCGTCAATAGACCCATGCGGTCGGCCTAGTGGACGGTGACCTTCATCTTCATTCGCGGGTGAATATGACAGGTGACCGAATAGACGCCAGGGACGGCGAAGGGGATCGACGTCGTCTCCCCAGGCTTTTCAACCCCGAAGTCCACCTCAGCGCCTTTGGGATCGGTGACCACCAGGTTGTGGCTCACGTCATCCGCGTTGACGAAGTTCACCACCGCTCCCGTCGCATACTCGGCGGAGGGCGGATCGAAGGTTTGGCGTATCTGCATGATCTCGCCGTCCTCGGCTAGGGCTGGAGCGGCGGCGAGAACGATTAGGCCGATACACACAACTTTCAAGCGCATGGCGCAATTCCCATTATTCGCTGCAACTGTGTTGGCATGACGCTAATCTCTATATTCGCGCCACCATCATTTTTCGATCAACACTATTCAAATCGATGATAAAAAATGCCTAAATTGGCAAGTAAACGATAGATTTATCTCTCACGTAAACGCAGAAACAATCGAATACGTAAAAATTCAAGCTAGAGCATCAATCTTGACATAGGCGACACGCCTAGCGCGGCGGCCCTGTCGAGAGAACGAGCATCCCAAGGAGAGACTCTAGCTTATCAGTTCGACCAAAGCCTCGCACTGTGCAACGGTCGAAGGCCGGCGCGGCAAATAGACCTGCGCGCCGCGTTGCGCCGTCGCCGCCTGTCTCCGATCCGCCGTCCCTCCCGCGCTTTGGCGGCCCACGGCCATCGCTCTGGCCCTGGCCCTTGAGTGGGTGACCTAAGACATGGTCGGCGCATGCGTCTTCCAAAGGGGATTGGCGGCCTCATAGGCCGCACCGACTTGGAGGCACCTCATGTCTTCATGCGCTGGTGCGATAATCTGGATCCCCATGGGCAGGCCACTTGGGCTGAAGCCTGCGGGCGCGGCCAACGCAGGGCAGCCCGCCATCGTCACCAAACAGACCCCCTTCATCCATTCGTGGTAGGTCTGCATGGCCACGCCGGCGATCTGCGTCGGCCATTTCAACTCTATATCAAATGGAAAAAGTTGAGCCGTGGCGGCGACCAGGACATCGTAGCGCGAGAACAGACGATGCACCGCCTGGCTCCATTGTGTACGAACCGCACCGGCCTCGGTGAGGTCGAAGGCAGAAAGGCGCGCACCTGTTTCAAGCTCCCAGAGGCACTGCGCGTTGAGAAGGACGCGCTGAGCGGGCTCGTCAGCGAACGGGAGAAAAGCAGCGCCTTGATGCCAGGCCCTTAGGCGAATGAAGGCTCGCCAGGCCTGGTCGACGTCGAAATCCGGCTTGGCCTCCTCCACCACGCACCCAAGGGCTTCAAAGTGCTTCAAGGCGCGGGCGCAGACCTCCAAGACCGCGGGGTCGTGCGGCACGGATCCGCCGAAATCTCCGAGCCAGCCGATCCGTTTCCCTCGCAGGGCCAAAGGGGGCGGATCACGAAACGCGACGCCGCCGCCGTCCAGAGACAGGGGCGCACGCGGATCGAACCCGGCCTGCACCGACAATAGCAGGGCGAGATCGCCGATATTGCGCGCCATCGGCCCGAGCACCCCCATGGAAGGCGTCCACACATCGACGGCGTCGTTGGGAACGCGCCCGAAGCTCGTGCGAAATCCGCACACGGTGTTCCAACCCGCCGGATTACGCAGGCTGCCTCCATAGTCGCTGCCGTCGGCGAGGGGCGCCAGTCGCAGCGCCAGGGCGACGGCGGCCCCGCCGCTGCTCCCGCCGGCGGAACGAGACTGATCGTAGGCGTTGCGGGTCGCGCCGTAGACGCGGTTTACAGTGTGCGAGCCCAGTCCGAACTCGGGGGTATTGGTCTTGCCGATGAAGACGACGCCAGCAGCTCTTAGACGCGCCACCTGGAGGCTGTCTGCGGACGCGATGAAGTCTTTAAATAAAGGCGATCCCCGCGTGAACGGCATCCCCTTCACCGGCTGAAGGTCCTTGACGGCGTGGGGCAAGCCGTGGAGCGGCCCGACCGGTTCCCCCCGCCTCAGCTCGGCGTCGCGGCGCCCTGCCTCTTCGATCAGGGCGCCCCGGTCTTGAAGGGCGACAATCGCGTTGACGCGTGGATTGACCCTCTCGATCTGGTCGAGATAGGCGCCCATCACCTCGACGCACGAGACCTTGCGCATTCTGATGGCTGTCGCGAGATCGCGCGCGTTGAGGGCGACTATATCAACCGAGGTCTGAGCTGGCGGGGCGTCACGGGTGGCTGGCGACGGTCGGCCGGCGACGGCGGACTGAGCGCCCCCCTCAAGGCCCGCGTGTCGATCCGCTCCGCTCATGTGATCGTCAATGTCGCCCATGGGACTATTTCCGGTGATCGTGGGGACGTTAAGGCAGCGGCGCTGCTCCGCAAGGCGCCCATACCATCGCCCAGTCGGGGCGCGGTTTTGGGGCTAGAGCGTGGGGTCTGATGTTTTCATATCCGAGCGCGCCCTTCGCGTGCTCAAGCTTGGCGGAGCTGTCAGATAGGGCCACGCTGTTGCTGAGATAAAGCGCCTGTGGTCCCCTAAGTCCGAACGCTCGATCGAGCCTTGGGAGCCGCCTTGGATGCGCCTGGACCATGCCATGATCTTCGTTAAAGACCTCGAGCGCATGACGCGGTTCTACTGCGACGTCGTCGGCCTAACGCCCACAGACGTTGGCGAGACGCCAGGCTATGTGGAATTTAGTAGCGACATGATCTGCTTTGCGCTCCACGCGGTTCCTGCGCATGAGGCGGCCCTCCTTGACATATCTCATCCGCCGACGCCCAGAGAGCATCAACCCTTCAAGTTGACGTTCGCGGTCGACAATGTGGATCAGGAATTGATCCGACTGGAGGGGCTTGGCGTCCCTATCCTGCGGCGTCCTTGGGGCGGATGGGATTTCGTGGATCCGGAGGGCAATGTCCTGGGTGTTCGGTCTCAGGCCGCACCCTAGCCAGGATGAGGAAGCGCAGGGTTCCTTTCAAAGGCCGCGCCTCTAGAGCGCCGCAGACGAGGGACGCGATGCGCCCCTCCGCCCTTGGCGTCTCGGGGCCCCGGACGCGGCCCCGAGCAGCGTTACGACGTAGACCTTCGACGTCGCCGCCGCGCCCGCGATCACGGTCGCACCGCCCTATTCGCCGCGACGATCAACCCCAACCGCCAGTAACCGACGAACCGCAGCCTTGTCGCCGCCTTTCGCCGCGCCGCGCAGAACACCGGCTCGTGAGCACGCGTCGACCGCCCGGACCCTCGACAGCGTCGCTGCCGCATTGGCTCATCAATGGACAGGCGGATTGGGCGTCGCAATCCCGGGCAGGACGTTCGGCGTCCGCATCATCAGAACGGCGGGAGCAGGCGTTCAGGACGTCGTACGGGCGGTTTTCGCAGGCGCCTGCTCTTCCTCGCCCGCATCTATTTCCCAGTCTAACGCCTAATTCAGCGCCCGAAAAAGATAACAACGCACATGATTCTAACCACAACCTCCAATTTAAACATTATAATTCTTGCTAATTTAATTGCAATATTTAATTGAAATAATTATATAGAATTTTATATTATAAGATACAAATCCTATCACCGGTTAGACAAGGAAATTTTTCGACGAATATCTTATCCATAAATTATAATAAGATTATTCATTGTACAATTAAAAGTTGCAATGTTTTCAGATAAAATCAAGCGGCCACACGAGACAAAATGCCTCATTGAAAATGAGTATATACGCAATTCTGGCGCTAAATTAATCAGCGTCTCATATCGTTTACTTTGTAAATAAAGTTTTCAAGCTGAAACATACACCTGCGAATACATGTTAGAAAATTTTTTACTTGTTTCCTTGATTGGTCGATCCAGAATTTTTTTAAGGCTCGGAACATGTTCTCAAAGCTTGAGTGGATGAAAATCTCGTCGAGACTGTTCTTTGGTTTCGGCAGTCTTATGCTGCTTCTGACCATGATTAGCGCCATGAGCATATACTCCGGAACAAATGCGAAGCATGCTGTGACCGACGTAGCGCGCCTTTCGGGCGACGAGACCCTCGCTCAGCGGATCGAGAAGCGCGTTTTCGAGGGGCGCATGCACATCTGGATGGCTTTGGCCACAGGCGACCCTTCTCAATGGGACAAGGCCGATGACGCATTCAAGATCGCCCGCGATTGGTTTGGCGAGCTTACGAGCAAAACTCGAGACCCAAAGAGGCTGGATGACCTCAAGGCGTTTCAGTCCAGCGTCGACGCCTACGTCGCTGCCGCAGGCAGACTTAAGAGCATCGGCGGGTCTAACGGCGCCATGGCGACGCCGGACGCGAAGGCGCTGACTTCGGCGGCCATGAGCGCCGGCTCCGCCGTAACGGACGTTGGCGAGTCTCTCTCCAAGCAATATGAACAAGCCTCTGTCGCCCAGGTCAAATCAGCCACTGAGGAGACCGGACTTCTGATGACGGCCACAAGCGTCCTTGCACTGATCAGCCTCGGCGCCGGGGCTCTCCTGGCCTGGGCGGTCGCACGCAGCATTAACCGCCCAATTGGCGCGCTCACGACAGCCATGCAGGCGCTAGCAGCTGGAAACCTCAGCGTCGAAGTCCCCACCGTCGAGGGCGACAACGAAATCAGCGCTATGTCGCGCACGGTGCGGGTGTTCAAAGAGAATGCGGTGGAAAAAATTGCCGTGGAACGAAAGGCCGCCGAACAGGCAGCAGCGGCCGAGGTAGCGCGGCGTGAAGCTGAAGCCGAAGTGCTTCGCAAAGAGCGCCAGGCCGTGGTCGCATCCCTCGGCGAGGCCCTTTCCGCCTTGGCCCAGGGCGACCTGACCTACAGCATGCGGGACGATCTTGCGGGAGAATACGCCCAGCTTCGAGAGGACTTCAACAAGGCGGTTGATCAGCTTGCGGACGTCGTCGGCCAAATAAGCGCCACGGCAGCCGCGATCCAGTCCGGCGCCGCCGAGATCAACACGGCGTCAGAAGACCTCTCCAAACGCACGGAGAATCAGGCGGCCTCGCTAGAGGAAACCGCAGCGGCGCTGGACGAAATCACCGCTACCGTCCGCCGAAGCGCAGAAGGCGCGAAACTCGCCACGGATGCGGCGTCCGGCGCGAGGGAAGAGGCCGCCAAGTCAAGCGCCATAATGAACGATGCCGTGACCGCCATGGGCGAAATTGAGCAAAGCTCGACGAAGATCACTCAGATCATCGCCGTGATTGATGAGATGGCGTTCCAAACCAATCTGCTGGCTCTGAACGCCGGGGTTGAGGCGGCTCGGGCCGGAGACGCCGGGCGAGGGTTCGCCGTCGTGGCTCAGGAAGTACGAGCTCTCGCCCAGCGGTCGGCGGAAGCGGCGCGCGAGATTAAAACCCTTATCGCCGTGAGCACGGAGCAGGTGCAGAGAGGCGTGAAGCTGGTGGGGGAGACCGGGCAGGCGCTGGGCGGCATCGTCGGCAAGGTCCGAGACATCAACGGATTGATCAGTCAGATGGCGACCTCGTCGCAGGAACAAGCCACGGGCCTGGGCCAGGTGAACACCGCCGTCAATCAGATGGATCAGGTCACCCAGCAAAACGCCGCCATGGTCGAAGAAGCCTCCGCTGCGGCGGCCAGCCTGCGGACGGAAGCTGACCGCATGGCGGCTTTGATGGAACAGTTCCAGATCCGAGGGAAGGGACCTGGCCCTGCAGCTGAGCGCCACAATCCCGTAGGTCGCACTCATGCCAAACTTGCCGCAGTCCTGAAGTCGGGCGGCGCCCGCCCCGCCCCTCGCGACTGGGAGGATTTCTGAGGGCGACGGGGAGCCTCTTGCGCATGACGTGACCACGTCACGGCTTCGAATTTCAATGCGTGCGGCTCGCCGAGCGCGTTTTTCGCGCACACTCGGCGCACCAGGGGTTCAAGAGCCAAGGGTTGAATTTAAGTAACGCCCCTTCACCCGCCGAGACAGACCAAGCGCGTGATCAATCTTCAAGGCGTCATACGTCCCACGCTTGATGTCGATCGCCTCGAGCGCCCTGGGCGCGGAGCGGGTCTGCCCTTGCCGGACGCCGTCGTTGCGCCCGCCAGCCGGCCCTTTGGCGTTCTCGTGGACGGCGCCGGCGACATCACCACCGTCATGGACTATCTGGTTAGGCCGCCACCGGACTTGGGTTGGAAGCCCCATCAGAGCTATTGGCCGGCCTCAAGACCCTGAGCGGTTGGTTTGTCAGCGCCGTCAAGTCGTCGGCTGTCGCAGCCCTGCATTTTGAACCCATTCTCGCCGCAACATTGCCCAGGCTATCGTCCTAAGAAGCGATAGAGTCCCCGGCTGCGCAAAGGCGCGAGCTGCCGGTTGACGGTTTGGCGCGCGCCCCGAGAAAGATGGAGAGACTGGTGCGGACGACGGGGCGCCTTCCTGCGCCGCCTCCCGAGGCGCCGCCCCAGGCCCTCAGTCCCATGCATACTGAACGCGAGGGCCAGAAGAGACTTGGCGCGGGTTTGTCAGACGCCCCGCCCTTCCAAGCCCCCAGGGACGAGACTTTGATGTATCCGTCCCGTGAAAGCGGCGCCGTTGCGACAAAGAAGTGCGTCTGGCGGCGAATGAAAGCGACGAGCGTGGCGTCCATCGCCTCGTAGACCTTGCCCATGAAACGCTCCTTGGACGGCGCACGTGCGACCGCCGCCGGGTCCGGCCTGCCGCCCGGAAGGTCAAGGGATGCGCCTAACCGTTAAGCAGCCTGCGTCCGCCAGCCTGCGCGCCGAAGGCCCGGCTTGCTTCGCCTTGCTAAGCTCCGGCGGCGCTGGCAACGTCAGTCATGCCTCAACGCGCCCTAGCCCTCGCCGCAGTCCTCTTCCTCGCCGCCCTCGGCGCCACACCCGCTTTCGGGCGCGATCCGGAGCCGTTCTCGAGCCTTCAACCCACCGCAGTTTTGCACCTCGCCAAGACGGCGGACTGGGTGCTCGTCACGAGCGACGCCATCTGGGTGGGTAGCACCGGACCGTTCGCCGTGCACCGGATTGATCGTAAGACCAACCGGGAGGTTGCGACGGTGGCCTTGCCGGGAGAGCC